>Ga0182013_10000248_pt1 | contig 73755 bp, 63 predicted proteins | sample 612S2MmetaG_FD_120487 | JGI IMG/M metagenome (GOLD analysis project Ga0182013, IMG submission 120487) | Permafrost microbial communities from Stordalen Mire, Sweden - 612S2M metaG | ecosystem: Environmental > Terrestrial > Soil > Wetlands > Permafrost | place: Sweden: Stordalen | collected... | reverse complement strand
CTTTGACGGGCAGGATTGCTCCCGTCCGCCACCGGCTTCGCTACATGTTCAATGTTCAATTCACATGGCAAATACCTTTCATTTTGCTAGTTCATTCAGTCTTTCCATGACGCACCAGAGACGGCGAAGAATTATACCGCTGGCCTGATTATCCTAGCCGCTGCTCCCTGCACGGCGATGGTGTTTGTCTGGTCTTATCTGATTATGCGCAAATTGAATGTGCCGCATAACGTGGCGTCACCTGGTGTGCTGATCGGCGCGAGTAATTTCTTTGAACTGGCGGTGGCCGTGGCCATCACTCTGTTTGGACCGAGTTCGGGTGCGGCATTGGCTTGCGTGGTGGGCGTTCTGGTGGAAGTTCCCGTAATGCTTTCCGTCTGCAAGGTCTGCAACCAGTCGCGCGGGTGGTATGGGCGGTCTGAACCGGCGGCTTGATTATTCTTCAACATGCGCCGTAAGGTTCACCACCAAGGCTCCCGTGGAAAACGGGTTGGATGCGCTTTGCCCCGCAGGCGATCGGCAGGAAATCGGTCTCTTTCTCCGAGAGTTCGCTGAGGTCCTCGTTCACATCGGCCAAGTCGGCGGCATATTTGAGTTCTTTCTTGGCGACCGACTCTTCCTCGCCTTCGAACAATTCCCTGGCTGTGTCGCGCCACGCACCGAAGTGGTATTCGTCAAACACGACCAAATCCCACTTCACTTTATGAAGCCACGTGTTCTTGGGCTTAATGTTGCCCACGTCGTCGCGGCCCAGCAGGTCCTGGAAGGAACCGAAATAGACCAGCGGCTTACTGGCGGAGATTTTTGTCGGGTCGCTGTCAGAATTGCGGGAGAGGTATTGCCAGCCGTCGAACTCCGCGTGGGATTCGAGGTCAGTCTGCCACGCATCTTCTACGGCGGGTTTAAAAGTGACTACGAGCACCCGCTTGGCCCCGAGTTTCCGGGCGAGCTGATAACTGGTGAAGGTCTTGCCGAATCGCATCTTGGCGTTCCACAGGAAACGCGGGACGGCGTGCATATCCTCATTCCAGATGGAATGAAAATAGGCGTGAGTCTTTTCCACAGCGGCGCGTTGTTCGGCGCGCATCGCGAATGTCTCGGAGTGTGTGCCGGTGAACTTCAGCCCGGTGCGCAGCTCGGTCAGGACTGTTTTCACATCCTTGAGCGTGCAGCGCATCCATTCCAATTCCGTGTTCGCGCAGCCCTTTCTGGCAAGGGCGGCGCGCACCTCATAATCTGTGAAGGTCGTGCCGTTCTCGCGCTCGGCGATCCGCTAGGAGTTTCCTCGGGCATGGATTCAATTGTCTTCAGTGCTCAGAACGGTCAAATTCGTTCAAGCGAGTTTAACGCCGAATTTTTTGGCGGCACTTCGAAGTGCTTCATCCCTCGTTCCCAACGGAAGGGATTTTCTCCTGGCCAATTCGAGATAAGTCGCATCGTAAATTGAAAGACCACATTTGGCGGCAATTTCGGAAATCTTAGAGAACGCGAGTCGATTGGTTTCGTCGTCGATGATTATTCGAAGCTGCGAAAGAAGGTTTAATCCTAGCTGACGCTGATCTTCAGTCATCAATTTGCGCCGCACGACAACGAGAAGCGCATTCGCGATCTCCAAATGCCACAATGCCGGCACATATAGGGCAGTTCCACCCTTTGCTTCCTCTAGCAATCTTTTCGTTAGGTCAGTGGCCTGACTTGGATGAACCCAGCCGACCCCAATCGAAGAGTCCACGACAAAAGGCGCGCTCACTTGCGTCCCTCTTCCACCGCGGATTTAAATTCGTTCCACGTCGAACCCATTTTGCCCTTGGTCGATTCAGCTATCTCCCGCTGAAGAGCCTCTAGGCCTTCCGCAGCCCTTCGGATGTCGGCAAGGTTTTGCCCGCCTTCAGCAATCAATCGAGCCACAGGCTTTTCGTGCCTGGTGATCACAATCTCCTCCCCTTCCAATACGCGATCAATGAGTTCTCCAAATTTGGTTTTTGCTTCCACAGCAGGAATGGTTGCCATAATTATTATTTTTAAACTAATCAATCACTGATTAACCATAACACAACACAAGCCTAATGTGAAGTTCAATTATTGCTTGCGGGATAGCGCGGTTCATCCAGGACAAAAATCCGGTTGCTGGTGCGGTGGCAAACAATTCAGGCATTTACGCCATTCGAGCACCGGTCGGAACTTACCTTCTGGCGGCGTTCAAGAGCAATTTCGTCGCTGACATGTCTGCGGCGGCAAATTTGGTTCTGGGCAATGGTGCGACGTTTAGCACAAACTTGAGCCTTATTCCCGCCACGCGCAGCATCTCCGGCAAAATTGTGGATGCCAGTAATTCCAGCCTCGGCTTGCCTGGCGTGTTGGTGCCGGTGTCAACGCAGAATGGCTTGCTGGGTATTAGCTTCACGGATTCCAATGGACATTTCACGGCGGAAGCGGGTGTCAGCCAATGCAAAATTGGCAATGACAGCGCCCCGATTGCGTTCCTCGGGTATGTCGGATTGCAGAACAAAATGACGGTTGACACCACAGCTGGCAATGTGTCGGGCGTAACTATCGATTTGCCAAAAGCCACGGCCTTGGTTTACGGCACCGTCAAGGATAGTTTGGGAAATCCGCTGCCGGGAGTCGTGGCGATTTATGCCAACGATAATAATAATGGCCTGTATCGGTCGGACGGTTACACGCCAGAACCCAAAAGCCGTCAGGCGGCTTGGGGCAATCGTGACGGACGGACAACTTGGTGGGTTGGCTATTGGGTGAATGCAAAAACAGATGCGAGCAGTTCGTCACAACCAACGTTTGATGCCAATGGTCATTGGGTTGGAGATGGTCGTGGTTTTACCGCTTGGAGGCGAGGCGGCAGCCCACGAGTGCCCTCCAAGGTTGAATGGCTCTGTTCTGTCAGTGGCCGTATTCCGCCAAATTGAAAAATTAAACGCGAATGCTTTTGCTGAAAGCGTATCGTCAACCACAAGCAAGTCGTCAGCAATGCTGACGACTTGGTTTATTCATCGAGCATGCTGGCTTCCGCCCTGCCTCCTGCATCCGTTCTCTCAATGACTCGCGCTCTCGGGATCCGAATCCTGATTACGAAAGTGTATAGCCCTGGCCTCCTTAACGGAGTGGCAAAGCGTGACTGAGCGACACGATCAGGTGACTCGACGATCTTGTAATGAAGTCCAAGTCCACTCAGCCCTCACAAAAACTTTTCTCAAAATAGTCGGCGCACCAGACTACGCGCGCTAAATAATGAGACATGAAAACAGATTGACGCCCGAGGAGGGCCATCAAACTCAGTAGTATAAATAGTAGTATAGTGGTGCTCATTGTCGCTGGATGTGCCAACAGGTCGCTAGACGCGTCATTTTGGACGCAACCTGCTGGCGCAGGCTTACTTGCCGGCACAAACTGAAACATCTCGGAACATGAAGAAACAGCCCTTACATTACTTCGGATCAGAAGGTTGATGCTGCTGGATGAGAACCATCAGACGAGATTCGTATTCCGCACCGCTAATCGGAACTGGCGGAAGGTTGGGCTGTATCGTTTAGTGCCAACTAGTGCCAAGAATCTTGCAGCGGCTTGCGCTCTCATGCGCTCGTGCGAAAAAAAGGCCTTACGTAAGTTGCACAGCGCTGCAAGGTTATGCAAGGCGCGGAAGAAACGTGGTGGGTTCGATTCCCTTCACCCGCTCCATGATTATCAACGCTTTACAAGTGAATGGGGTTAGCATTTTTTTCAGATAGAGTTCGATTCACTCCTTTCACTCCTTTCTTCCGGCACAACGATTTGCGGACAAATCCAAAAAAGTAACAACAACAGTAACAACAGTTCATTCTTTGGGAGAGTCGTTCGTTGAGGTGAATTTGCGAGATGGCGTCATCCTTATTCATTGCCGTGGCGCATGGCTATTGTGGTGCGCGAGAAAGCCTGCGCCACACTCTCAGTTTGGCGAGCGAATGCGGATGATCTCGCCCCAGGATTTGGCAGTACCGCAAAAAGTGTCGAAGCCGTGCAAGCAAGTTTCTACACCAACAATGGAGGGAAAACGGGGTATCAACTCGTCATGACAAAAAAGGACTTGGGTTAGCCAAGATCGGGGGAAAGCGCTCCAAAGATGCTGCCGATACGTAACCGTGGGTCTTGGTGTCGGCGTGGTCATGGTCTGAGAACCTGATTGCTCCGGGCAAGACCTGGAGGCTCTCTTAATACTGCCCTCAGACGCCCGACCGAAAAATATAAACGTCACTTTATCAAAGAAGAAATCCAAGATGGTACGGCCGCGCGGCTAGTTACGGGCGCAAGCTCCAGGCTAATTCTCTCTCAAATTCGCGCTCATTTTCACGGTCTGATTCCGTCCGACAGTCGCATCCTGTTGAAGAAGAATTTAATTTGGAAAACTATCGCGCCACAATTTATGAAAGACCACTCATTCGGACTTATCAACACCCTCAATCGGCAATATCGTCTGGCGAGAGTGCTCGGACTCATAGGGATTATCGTTGGGCTGCAACCCGTGTTCCTGCGGGCGGCTGCTCCGTCCATCACCACCGCGCCAGCGAATCAAATTGTGGCCGTCGGCGGGACGGTCAATCTCAGCGTTACCGCGATGGGCACTTCGCCGTTGAGTTACCAGTGGATCAAAGATGGCGGCATGGTCGTGAACGCGACCAACAGCTCGCTCACCTTCGCCAGCGCCGGCGTGACGAATTCCGGAATCTATTATGTGGTGGTCACCAACACTGCTGGTCTGAGCATCAGCCCGCCTGCCGACGTGACTGTGGGTGCCCCGCAACTGCTGGCCTGGGGAGCCAACAGCAGTGGCCAGTTGGGTGACGGAACCACCACCTGGCAGTACCTGGCCGAATCCGTGGTCACCAACGTCGTCACTGCGGCGGTGGGACAGGCTCATTCCCTTTATGTGAAGGGCGACGGCACCTTGTGGGTGATGGGCGACAACGCGTACGGCCAGTTGGCTGACGGAACCACCACCCAGCGGAACATCCCGGTGTCCGTCGCCAGCAACGTGGCTGCGGTGGCGGCGGGATACTCTGATTCCTTCTATCTGAAGAGCGACGGCACCTTGTGGGCAATGGGCTGGAACGCGTACGGCCAGTTGGGCGACGGCACTACCATCAACCGGAGCAATGCGGTATCCATCGCCAGCAATGTGGTCGCGGTGGCGGCGGGACTCTATCATTCGCTGTTTTTGAAGGGTGACGGCACCTTGTGGGCGATGGGTTACAACGGCTGGGGCCAATTGGGCGATGGCACCACCACCCAACGGAACAGTCCGGTGTCGGTCGCCAGCAATGTGGTGGCGGTGGCGGCGGGATGGGAGTATTCCCTGTTCTTGAAGAGCGATGGCACCTTGTGGGCCGTGGGCCAGAATTCCTCCGGCCAATTGGGTTGCGGAATCACCACCCAAACGAACATCCCGGTATCCGTCGCCAGCAATGTGGTCGCGGTGGCGGCCGGAGACGCGCATTCCGTATATTTGAAGAATGACGGCACTATGTGGACGATGGGCAACAACGCCAATGGCCAGTTGGGCGACGGGACCGGGATCAATCGGAACAATGCGGTGTCCGTCGCCGCCAACGTGGCGGCGGTGGCGGCGGGATACTCTGATTCCTTCTATCTGAAGAGCGACGGCACCTTGTGGGCCATGGGCTTCAACGAAGCTGGCCAGTTGGGTGACGGGACAACGATCAGCCGAAGCAATGCCGTAACCATAACCGGCATCCCCCTGGCTGGCATCATTGCCGGCTGCGCGGCGGAACACACCCTGGCTGTCGGCGTGCCGCCGCCGCCTGCGATCACGGGCCAGCCAGCCAGTCAGACCGTCGTGGCGGCGGGCAATGTCACCTTCACGACCTCGGCCGGCGGTTTCGCGCCTTTAACCTATCAGTGGTACTTCAATGGCACCAACCTCCTCGGCGGGGCGACGGCGGCGAGCTGCACCCTGACCGGGGTGATGATGACCAACGCAGGCAACTACACGGTGGTGGTCGGCAATCCCGGTGGCAGTCTGACCAGCAGCGTGGCGGTGTTGACTGTAAACATGGCCTACGCGATAGTGTCACCCTGGCCGACCGCAACGCCCATCACTTTGGGCCAGACGCTGGCTTCCTCAACGTTGAGTGGCGGATCATCGTCCGTGCCAGGAATCTTTGCCTTCGTTATACCGGCCACGGTACCTACGGCCACTGCGTCGGAATGGGTCAGCTTCACCCCCACAGACACGACCGACTATTACACCGTCGAAGTGACTGTCAACGTGACAGTGCTTTCGCCTCCTTCCTTCACGACCTCGCCGACCAATCAAGTGGTGGCTGTGGGCGGGCCCGTGAATTTGAGCGTTACGCCGAATGGCACCGGGCCGTTCTGTTACCAATGGTTCAAGAACGGCGGAATGGTCCTGGGGGCGACCAACAGCGCGCTGACTTTCTCCAGTGTGGGAGTGACGAATTCCGGGTCGTATTATGCGGTGGTCACCAACGCGTATGGCATGAACATCAGCCAGCCGGCCACGGTAACAGTCGGCACTCCGCAACTGCTCGCGTGGGGCGGGAACAATTACAGCCAGTTGGGCGACGGGACCACGGCCAATAAATGCCTGCCCGAATCTGTGGCCAGCAATGTGGCGGTGGCGTCGGCAGGAGCGGATCATTCCCTGTTTTTGAAGGGTGATGGCACGCTGTGGGGAGTGGGCTTCAACGGTGACGGCGAGTTGGGAGACGGCACCACGCTTACTCGGAGCAATCCGGTATCCGTAGCCAGCGGTGTGGTGGCGGTGGCAGGGGCAGTCTGGCATTCCCTGTTTGTCACGGCCGACGGCACCCTGTGGACGATGGGCCAAAACTTCTATGGCCAGTTAGGCGACGGCACCACGATCAGCCGGAGCAACGCGGTCTCCGTAGCCAGCAATGTGGTGGCAGTGGCTGGAGGCAACGATGATTCCTTGTTCTTAAAGGCCGACGGCACGTTGTGGACGATGGGCCAAAACGGAAACGGCCAATTGGGCGACGGCACCACAACCGACAGGCATTTGCCGGTGTCAGTCGCCAGCAACGTGGTGGCGGTCGCGGCGGGATACGCTCATTCCCTATTCTTGAAGAATGACGGCACCTTGTGGGCCATGGGCTGGAACGGCTTTGGCCAGTTGGGCGACGGCACCACGACCGACAAACAATCGCCGGTCACCGTCGCCAGCAATGTGGTGTCGGTGACGGCGGGATACTATCATTCCCTCTTCTTAAAAAATGACGGTACCTTGTGGGCCATGGGCTACAACTGGTTTGGCCAGTTGGGCGACGGCACCACGATCGACAAGCATTCGCCAGTGTCCGTCGGCAGCAATGTGTTGGCGGTGGCGGCGGGAAACGCTTGTTCCCTCTTCTTGAAGAATGACGGCGCCTTGTGGGCCATGGGCCAAAACGGGAACGGCCAGTTGGGTGACGGGACCTGGACCCAACGGACGAGCCCAGTATCCGTGCCCGGCATGTCCCTCGCCAATGTTGTTTCAGGCAATATGGCCAACCACACTTTGGCAGTGGGCGTGCCCGTGGCACCTGCCGTGGTGGGCATCACCAACAATAACAATGGCACCATAACCACCACCTTCCAGGGCATCGCCGGGGCCACTTACCTGGTGTTCGCGAGCACCAATCTGGCGGTGCCCGGTTCCTGGTCCGCAGTCGCCACAAACCAGGCAGGTGATGGTGGCATCTGGCCATATACCGAACCCACCGCCGGTTGGCAGCAACGGTTCTTTCGCGCTGCAGTCGCACCCTGAAGGTCGCGATTGTAAGCGGCCAGGTCTTGGTCTCCATCATCAAATTAATGGTGAGAGCTGATGGACGTGCTGCCATTCAAACTGTCGCCAAAGGCACCACTCCGAAAGGTCGGCCGTTTTTTCGCGGGCTGGCTGGGGCAAAGCTTGATCGGAACGAGCCTCGCCCATGACCGGCATGGCAAACTATTTGCTGTGATGTTGTCAATTCTATAAAACAAAAAATCGTCCCAACCATCAGCATTTCGATTCCCCTATCAATACGTTGGACTTGTCCTGCTGTACGTGGCCCGACTTGTTTTCATCTTCATGCATGGTTTCGGGGTAATCCAGGCGCGGTTTGAAAATAATCGTGAGCCACTGACTTTCCTCAAGAACCGGCTGCAAGGGTTTATGGTGAAACAACACGATAGAATCGCTGGTTCCCTCCGGGCGAGTCGGTATCCGCCTTTGCTCGGAAGCTATGGCGGTCAAGCTGCTCGCCTCAACCACCTTCACCAGGGAATTTTTTCCGTGCTTACCGGTAAAAAGACCTGGAATTTACTTCCCTCACAGAGTTTGCTCTCGACTGTGACCGCCCCGTCGTGCGTCCTTACAATCCCCAGGATTACGGCCAGCCCCAATCCCCGGCCGGCGAATTTACTGGAGAAAAACGGATCAAAAATATTCTCGAAGTCCTTTTCCGTTATCCCGCATCCGTCGTCCACAATTTCCAGACAGGCATAGACAGGATCTTGCGGTTGCCAGTTCGAGGGGTAGCGATGTATTGCCGGCACTTCCGCCCTGAGGACCGTTTTGACTCTTAGATGAATGGAGCCGCCGCCCGCGCCGGTAGCCTCCCAGCCGTTGGTGATGAGGTTGGTTATGACCTGTTGTATCTGCTCCAAGTTCCCATTGATAACCGGTCCTGGAGAGGGCAAATCTGTTTCCATTTCCACGTTTGTCGGCATGACGGCTCGATGGATCGGCAAGCTCTGCAGGCATGCCTCCGAAAGATCGAACGACTCACGTTTTCCGAACGATTGTCCGAGGTAGGTCAGCATCTGGCGTCCCACGTCCTCCTGGTCATCGGCAACAAATTGTCAATAACTTCGGTGCCATCAAACTGGTAGCAATTAGATAACGCAAAATGACGCACACCCGATGAAAGGCATACACCACTTGGCCTTTACGACCGCGAGGGCAGGTCCCGGCCCAATCCCGGAATCGGGCATCCGACAGCGTAAACGATCCCGGATCTGGCGGAGGGCGGCGATTGTGCTGCTCCTGCTTATCCTGCTTCTCGGAATCGGACGTGCCATCCTGCCGGGGTCGGTGCGGAACTATGTCAATCGAACGCTCGACCGCAATCCGCTCTATGAGGGCAGCATTGGCAAGGTTCAAATCCGTCTCTGGCGCGGTGCTTATGCGATCGAAGACGTGCGCATCAACAAGACGACTGGCAATGTGCTAGTCCCATTTTTCGCGGCCAAGCGTGTGGATTTCGCCGTGGAATGGAAAGCCCTGCTCCACCGCAAGGTGGTCGGTCGGATTCTAATGGAGGAGCCCGAGATCAATTTTGTGGATGCCCCCAGCGAGGCCGAAGCACAAACGGGTGGAGGAGGCCCCTGGCTTGAGGTCATGAGTGACCTTTTTCCCTTCAAAATTAATAGCGTGGTAATCAAAGATGGTTCCATCCATTTCCGTGCCTATCAGACCTCCAAGCCGGTGGACGTTTACATTTCGCAGTTTCAGGCAACCATCGACAACCTGGGAAACATCCGCGACGAAACCAATCCGCTCGTCTCGACCATCCAGGCTACCGGACTGGTCATGGACCAAGCCAAGTTTGAATATAAGATGACTCTCGATCCCTTTTCCTACCGCCCGACATTTCACATGGGTCTGCGGCTCCTGGGTCTGGATGTCACCAAGATCAACGACCTCGCACTCGCCTATGGAAAATTTGATTTTAAGCGGGGTTGGTTTGACCTGGCCCTCGAAACCGATGTCAAGGAAGGTCAAATCACCGGATATGCCAAGCCGCTCTTCCGCAATCTGAAGGTTTTCAGCCTCACTCAAGACCTGAAAGATGATAACATGCTCCAATTCTTTTGGCAGGCCCTGGTCGGCGGCACCACCAGCCTATTTAAAAACCATTCCCGCGACCAGTTCGACACCCTCATCCCATTTAGCGGCGATGCGACCAGCGCCACCACTGCGGATATATTTGCCACCCTCGGAAACATTATGCGCAACGCCTTTGTCCGCGCTTACCTGCCGCGCCTCGAAGGCGGTCAGGAAGCCGTGGGGGATCTGACGTTTCAGCCGCCTGAGCTTAGCGACCCAATCTCTGCGGGAGACTAACCCTGGCATGCGAACCACTGTGCCCTCGATTCTTAGGAAATTATGAATGAAACAAAGTCAACTCTCACCACTACCGCCCCGCACCCGGCTTGGGCGCTGCGCCTGCTCACTGTCGGACTTCTCTCAGCTGCGATCACCAGTTTCTCCGGCTGCGGCACTTCCAAAAGTGCAGAGAAAAAGGACGATTTCTTTACCTCCGGCAGCCGCAAGGCGGACCAGCGGGCCGGTCAGCGGATGGCCAAGGACGAGCAGTTCAGCGGGTCTGGTGAAGGTGCCGGGGAAAAGGGTGCGAAGCAGGCGGTGGCCCCCAAGACCACTGCCGAGGGCCAGGACTATGGGGGAACCAACAAGGCCGCCCAAGTGCAGGGAAAGCTCGCGCTCTTCGACCGACTCGGCGGCGAGCTGGGAATCACCGCGATTGTGGATGATTTCACGCCCCGGGTGCTACAAGACCCCCGCGTTGACTGGCAACGCAAGGGCGAAAAAAGCGGCTTCTCATTCCACCCCAAAAGCAGCGAATCCGCCTGGACCGCGAGCGATGAGAACGTAACGAATCTCAAAAAACATCTGGTTCAATTCATCGTCCTTGCCACCGGCGGCCCGGTTCATTACGACGGCAAAGAAATGAAATCCGCCCACGCCGGGATGCGCGTTGGAAATCCTGAGTTCGACGCCACCCTCGGCGACCTGAAAGCCTCGCTCGATCGGCTCCAGATCCCGAACAAGGAACAGAAAGAACTCCTCTCCATCATCGAAAGCACTCGCCCCCAGATCGTCACGCAACGATAGGGCGAAAGGCTCCATACTTCATTTGCAGACCAATTCGATGGGAGGCGATTTGCAGCCTTGTCTGCTGCCATAATGAACTGCCGTCGAGGGCTGCCAAGGTAGTCACCCCCTCGATTACTTCGTTCTCTTCCGTGTAGGCGCAACACTGACGCCAGAATCAGTCTCATTCCCCTTTAGAATTCAATCCGACAGCCGATCATGTAAGCAGGAAAGGCTTGCGTGTCATTTACTCACGCCACGCGCATGAAATTCTTAAAAAACACCAAACTCGTGGCCGGGTCCGCTTTGATTGTGACTCTCCTGACACTCCTGGGCATCTGGGGTTTCCGGCCCCCCTCGCGCGAGATCACGCGCGCCGAACTCGATCAGTTTGTCCAGAAAAAAGTCCTCACCGAGGGTCGCGTCATGCCAACGCCCTACGCCGGCATTTACTTTGTGGAGGCCAAACGCAAGCTGCCCGGCAATTCCGAGAAAGTCTTCCTCACAACGCACCTGGATGAGGCCCAGATTAAAGTCCTGTCCGACCAGAGTTGGGTCAAGGTCGCCATCCCCGACCAGGGCATCCGCGGCCAATGGATTAATGTTCTTACCAACCTGCTGCTCGCTGGCGTAGTCATAGGCGTGGTCGTGTATCAAGGCAACATTGGCCGTGGGAAAAACGCCCTTGTCCGGGAACGTCCGACCGTCAGTTTCCGCGACGTGGCCGGCATCGAAGAAGCAAAAAGTGAAGTGTCCGAGGTGGTGGATTTCCTGCGCGACCCGAAGAAGTACCAGCGCCTGGGTGGCAGGTTGCCCAAAGGCATCCTGCTGATCGGACCGCCGGGCACCGGTAAAACGATGCTGGCGAAGGCGATTGCTTGTGAGGCCAACGCTCATTTCTTCAGCGTGCATGGCAGTGATTTCACCGAGGTCTTCGTCGGCGTAGGCGCCAAACGCGTGCGGCAGCTCTTCCGGCAGGCCGCCAAAAACAAACCGGCGATCATTTTCATCGACGAAATCGATTCGGTCGGCAAGAACCGCAAGCTCGACACGCATAGCGAGCATCAGCAGACGATCAACGCCCTACTCGCCGCGATGGACGGTTTCGACAGCAGCCAGGGCATTGTGGTCGTCGCCGCCACCAACCGGCCCGAGGACTTGGATGAAGCGCTGCTGCGGCCCGGACGTTTCGACCGCAAAGTCTATGTGCCCTATCCCGACATGAAAGGCCGGCGCGCCATTTTGCAGGCCCACGCCGAAGGCAAACCAATCGCCGACGCAGCGAAGGCTTTGGATGTCATCGCCCAAACCACTCCCGGCATGTCCGGTGCGGACCTCGCCAATCTCCTCAATGAGGCAGCCATCTTTTCCGCCTTGCAGAACGCCACACTGATCTCGCAGACCGACCTTGAGGCCGCGCGGGACAAAGTCCGCTACGGCAAAGAGCGCAAATCGATGGTTCTAAACCAAAAGGAGCGTGAAATGGTGGCGTATCATGAGGCGGGCCACACCATCATTCACCTGCAGACGCAGTTGATGCCGCCGCTTTACAAAGTCAGCATTGTGCCGCGCGGCCAGGCACTGGGCGCCACCATCCTTTTGCCTGACGAAGACCAGCATCTCCAAAGCCGGCAGTTCCTGCTCGAAGAATTGCTCGTGCTGATGGGTGGGCGAGCGGCAGAAAGGACTTTCTACGGCGCCACCACCAATGGCGCGTCGGGCGACCTCGACATGGCGCGCAAGATCGCCCGCAAGATGATCCATGAATGGGGCATGGGGGAGAAACTCTATTACGAGCCCGAACAGCGCGACGCTGAAGCCGAGATCAATCAGCTGCTCGAAACCGCCGACCGCGAGGCTTACGAGATCATCCAGGCGCAGAAGGAGAATACCGAGAAACTGGCCAAGGCCTTGCTCGACCGGGAGACGCTCACCAAGGATGAAGTAGTTCAACTGCTCTCTCCTGCGAGCGCGGCGTCGCCACTGGCGGAGATCTAGCTCGTAACGGCAAACATTCCTCGTTCGATGCCGAGCCTCGCATCAAATGCTCATTATCATCCCTTCATCAACAGGAATACCATGTGTCGGGTGAGCGAGGGACTTTGCCGCCGCTCGTTCCTCCTCAGAACCGGACGTGAAAGTTTCCCCTCATCCGGCTCAAGCCAAAGCCTCGCCGCAGCGGAGCCGGTTTCATGACGAGTTAATCCCAGCTTGCTGGCGACTGATGCCGAACTTCTTACGGAATGCACGCTAGTCGAAGTTGGACTTCCATTGTGGGTCGAACGGGTTGGCGTCCTGCCGGATTTTTGCTGCGCAAATACGAATGCAAGCCAGCAACCAACCTCGTTTCCCCGTGGAAACCGGCAGATGTTGAAGCAATAACCAGCGCCTTTCAGGCGGCTGCCGATAACTGCCTTCGAACAAAGCATCGGCTTGAAAATAACAACAACAGTAACAACAATCGTCGAATTGCGGGTCGGTCGCCGAGGTGCAAATCATTGATAATCAGAGGAAAAATGCCTTAGTTATCGAGACGAGGGTTCGATTCCCTTCACCCGCTCCAATAAAAATTGGGTCGGAATCAATTGTCTTGATTTTTAGTGCCGTTTTAGTGCCAAATAGTGTGGTTTATGGCACGCTCAATCCACAAGGGTAAACAATCCAAACGCCGGCCCGCGAAACAAACTCCTGTATTGGTCAGGGTCGACTCTGTCGTCGTAACGATCCGCTTCAGCCCTCAGAAAGTTAAGGGCACTTGGTATCATTCGTGGATTGTCGATTATTCACTTCATGGCAACCGGTGTCGAGATCGCAAGAGCACGCTTCGGAAAGCCAAATCCTGGGCCAATGCCATCGCGATCAAGATTGCGAACGGCGAGATGGAAGCCTTGGCCTTGACTGGGCAGGATCGGAGAATTTACCTCGCATCCCTGCAAAACCTAAAGGGCCTGAGGGTTGCTCTGGACGCGGCAACGCGCGAATATGCTGACATAAAGCGCCTGGTGAAAAACGCCGATCTCAGGGAAGTGGGACGATTTTTCAAGAAATATGCACAGAAGGGGATCAAGAATATTAAAGTCCCTGACTTGGTTAAAAAGATGCTCGCCGATCTCGAAGCTGACAAAAGGGGCGACTATCACCTGCGGGATTTGGAAGTTCGCTTGGGCCGGTTTGCCGTTTCGTTTCCGGGATACATCGGCCCCATCACAGGCCCGCAAATTGATGACTGGCTGCGTGGTTTGAAATCATTGTCGAAAACCAAGAAGGGCCAACCCATATCCGGAAGAACGCGTAATAATTACCGAAACGCAGTCGTTGAACTTTTCAATTACGCCCGAAAGAACGGGTACTTGCCGAAAGATCTCGGCACTGAGGCGGCAGGCACGAATCGAGTTCACGAAATCAAGAAGGATAACGAAATCTTTCTTCCTGGCCAGATGGAAGATCTCCTGAACGTCGCGCCAGTACGCATGGTGCCCGGCATGGCGATTAAGGCTTTCAGTGGCGTTCGGACAGAAGAGATTTGTGAAATGGGGTATGTGAACGTGTCACTGAAAAAGGGCTACATTATTTTACCGCGAGAAATCACAAAGTCCAAGCGGCGCCGCATCATTCCCATTCCGCCGAACCTCAGGAAGTGGCTGGAACCGTTCGATGGCTTGACAATAAGAATCTGCTGGAGATGGTCGACGCCCCAATCGGTATTTCAGGCTTGGGATCGCGTCGCGAAAAGGCGCAAAATAAAGGCTGGGGCGAACCGTTTCCGGAACAGCTTCATTACGTACCGTGTCGCCCAAACCAGTGACATCAAGAAAACTTCGTTGGAGTGCGGGAATTCTCCGGCTGACATTGAGGAAAACTATCTCGAGCTCGCTACAGACGAAGAGGCGGAGGCGTGGTTCTCAATTTCGCCAAGCGAAGCCAGGGTCAAAGAGTTACGGGCACACGCAGACGATCTGAAGCGCCGCGTCGCTCTGGATTTGGTCTAATCTCTGCGTTTTGGGCGGCATCTCTCGTAGAGGTTCGCGGCCAGAAATGACGTCTCTGTTCAAGTGGAACAATTCGGCTCAGCCCCGAACTCCTTGAATTGTGAACTCCTGGGCAAGGACCTTGCTCGCCCTTCCCAACGCCGTCCGAATCCGCAGGAGCCGAGGATTCCAAGCCAGGCACATTTCCCGCTTTAGACTCCCAAGGGCCGCAACCTTTATCTCCTTCGCCTTCATTCGTCTCAGGTCGACGGCGGCGATGTTCGGCAGAATCCCAGCCAGGGTCCCCGACTCCACAGCTCGCGCCACAAGCGGAAACGACACACACTCGACTTCGATTTTTAGCCGCAATCGGTTTTTCTGCTCAATAGCCTCCAATTCCTTTCGGAAGGTTCCCTCACCCTCCAGCATTGCCAACGGCACAGTTCCCAAAACTTTCACACCCGTTTCCCCCGCCAGCCCCCCAACCCACAACGCATCCGGCACGAAAAGTGAATAACCCACGGTACCGAGTGACACCGCTTCAAGCGGCTTCGCGACCGTGTCCCTCCGAACAATCCCAAAATCCATTACCCCATCTGCCAGCTGCCGGCCAATTTCACTCGTCGTCAGGTTGAGGAACTTCATCTGCACGTTCGGCAGCTTCCTCCGCACTTCGGCAAGCCGGGGCATCAAAAGCCACTCGATGATGCTCTCGCCAGCGCCGATCACGATCTCCACCGGCAGACCCTTGCACTCGCTCTTGAAATCCAGCAAGGCTGCAAAATACTCACGCGCCACCTTGTTCAATCTCTCACCCGCCGGCGTCAACTCGATCCCTCGTCCTTTCCGCCGCATCAGCTCAGTCCCAAAAAATTCCTCCAACTCCTTGATCTGCCGGCTGTAAAGCGTCTGCTTGTTCGCTTCGCCCTTCGCCGCTTTGGTAACGCCGCCGGCTTGGGCCACCAGACAGAAACTTTGCAAACGATCGAAGGAGAGGCCGCCTTCTCGAAGGAGTTGAGCAAACATGACTCCAAAGTTATGGAGTCCACGAATATTAGGCTAGAAAAAAATGTCTGTCGGACGAATACTTGCGGCGGAATAGAATTTGTTGTGAACACTGATGCCCAATCCACGAGCCCGGCGGCGGAAAGACCGGACGAGAACCCGGTGCTGTACTATTTCCGCACGACGCCGGCTGACATGATGTCGCACCCCCCTCTGGCCAGCTCCCTGCAAACTCTGGAGACGTTGTTCATGCTAATTGGCTTATCGAGGTTTCCCAGCGGGGTTGTGACCTGTGCTTCAGCCCTCGAAAGTGTCCTGAAGGCAAAGCTGAGCATTCCGGCGGACAGCTTCGTTGATCTGAAGGACCTCATTCGTGAAATCCGAATAAGTTCGCCCAACCTGAGAACGCATTCCCAGAATGACCTGGATGGATTCCGACGGGCCAGAAACCGAATTATTCACTACGGATTTAGTCCCAAAGATGATGCTGAATGTGCCCGTTTGCTTGTCGAAACAGGATTGCCGTTTTTAAAGCGCTGCTATAAGGAACTGTTTGATTTCTTCTTGGATTGGCAGGACGTAAAACCTGGCATTGAGAGGTTCGACGAGTTGAATTCTGAGGAATTAGCGAAAGTCGGGCTTATACCAGAAATTGCCAACCAACTCCGCGTCGTCACAGATGTTCATGCACGAGCGAAGCACCTCCGCGGCGTGGACTTCTGCTACTGCCTCTTGTCGTTCGGGCATTTCATAAGACTGGGGCTGAAGGAGTCAACTCTCAGCGCTGCCGAAACTGCCACCCTCGCAGACGGGGACGCGCGCGGAATGACGTGGGAGGCAGAGCAAGAAAGGAAATCCTCCATTTTACAATTGTTTGGTCACATCACCTGGGAGTTCGACTGCCCTGTTTGTGGGGGATGTGGCAGCCTGATTGCGGAATTGGACCAGCACGGCATAGAAAACAAGAGAATTGCCTTAAAACGCTCATTTTGTGCACGCTGTGACCTCAGGATACCCCGTGAAGCCCCATTCCTGACGGAAACTCTCTTGGACGCACAATTGAAGCACGAGAAGGACAAAATGATACAGGAGTACGGCATCGCATGAATGGAAAACTCCCCTGCCGACGGGGCTCCTCCAACTCAATGGGGTGTATTTTGGACGTGCGCTTAGGACTGGAACAATTCCGCGCCGGAGCACATAATCCCGTGCCACCAGTGGACGGTTTTCTTGAATGAGCAAACATGACACAGAAGCCGATGCCAGAATCGTGATTGACGACCTTTTGCGAAAGGCCGGGTGGGATCCGTCTGACAAGTCACAAGTGAGGACGGAGGTTACTGCCAAACGTCTTCCAGAGATGCTTCACGACAAACCGGAAGATGCGGGCGCGGAAGAGATTCTACGCACTGATTACACGCTGCATTCCTCCCGCGGAAGAACGCTCTCCATTATTGAAGCCAAGCGCAAGGCGATTGATCCTTACGCGGCGAAGCACCAGGCGCTGCCTGCCGCGAAGGCCCTCGACGCTGATTTTATTTTCCTCTCCAATGGCGAACTCATTTATTTTTGGGATTATCTAAACGAAGATGCTCGCCTGGTTCAATCGTTTTTCTCTCAGCGCGACCTCGAACGTCTGGTCCAGCGCCGGCGCGACCGAAAGGCTCTTGCCACCGTTGAGATCCCCGAAACATATTTGCGCTTTGGTGAAGTCCGAATTGTTCGGGATTACCAGGCGGACTGTATGCGGGCGATGGACCATGCTTTTGAACTGGGCAAACGTCGGTTTCTCATCGAGTTGCCCACCGGCACAGGCAAGACCGACTTGATTTGCCTGCAACTCAAACGCCTCCTCAAAGCCATGCGCGCTGAGCGGATTTTGTTCCTCGTGGACCGCGAGCAACTCGCCAAGCAAGCAATCGGCGCGGTCCAGGACATCCTGAATCACCATAGCAGTTATTGGCTCAAGCCTGGCGTCATCCGTCAGGAAAAGGAAATCACCGTTGCGCTCCTGCAGACAATGATGGGCCGTTACGATGAATACACCAGCGGCTATTTTGATGTCGTCATCGCCGACGAATGCCACCGCTCCATTTACGGCGCGTGGCAAGCCGTGCTGAATCACTTTGACGCCGTGCAGATCGGCCTCACCGCAACGCCCGCCGCCTATATCGAACGCAACACCTACCAGTTTTATCAAAGTCCGGAGGGCAAACCGGATTTCTCGTATCCCATTCGTGAAGCGTTTAAGGCCGGCCATCTTGCGCCTTACAAGTTTGCCGAGGGCATCACCGAACTCATTGCTGAGGGCGCAGAAGTGGGCGGGGAAACCTACGACCCCGAGGCTTTCGAACGGAAGTGGACGAACGAGGACACCAACCGCAAGATGATGGAAGAGTTCGACCGGCTGGCGTGGCTGAACTACAAGGAATCTGCCCCGTTCCAAAAACAAGGACCGGGCAAGGCCATCGTGTTTGCCATCACCAAACGCCATGCCGCGCGTCTTGCGAAATACCTGAACGACTTGCACCCGGAACACAAGGGCCGTTACGCCGAAGTGATCACGTCCGATGTTCCCGAGGCCGACCAGGTCATCCAGAATTTCAAAAAGGAAATCTATCCGATGGTTGCGGTCAGCGTGGACATGCTGACCACGGGGTTCGATTGCCCCGAGGTGTTGCACATCGTCATGTGCCGTAAGATTTTCAGCCCAATTCTATATCAGCAGATTCGCGGACGTGGCACGCGCACTGCGCCCCGCATCGGGAAGAATCAATTCGTCATTTACGACTTTTTCCGCAATCACCAATATTTCAACGACGATGGCGCAGAAATCACAAGTCCAGCGGGTGGCGGTGGCGGTGGTCGCAAACCTCCCGGCCCTCCCATTGAACTGATAGAGCTTGGACTGAAGGACGAATGGCTGGAAGCTGTCACCTACGTCGAAGTTGGCCCGGATGGCGAGCGCGTGGACAAGCGCGAATATCAGACCCGGTGGGAACAAGTCATCCGGCAGCAACTCGCTGATGATCCGATTGTGAAAAAGGTGCGCGAGGAAAAACCGCTCACCAGTGAGGAAGAAGATCAACTCGCTCGTAACCTGAACAGTCCCGAAAACTATTTCAACGAGGACAACCTTCGCCGCGCCTACCGCCAACCGGGCGGCAATTTGATTGATTTCATCCGCGCCGCACTCGGCACGCTGAAGATCAAATCTCGCGAGGAACAGATCACCGAGAATTTCCAAGCGTGGTTAGTAAGCAAGAATTTCCGCCCCGAACAGGCCGAATACCTCGTCCTGCTCAAACATCGTGGTGTCATTCGAGGCCGCGTCGAAATCAGCGATCTCTTCGAGCCGCCGCTTTCTATTCACGACGCCGCAACTCGCGGAGTCGAACTTTTCGGCGAACAAGGTCTCCAAACCATCATCGCCGAGATGAACGATTCCATTTTTCCTTACGCTGCTTAACCACCCGCAATGAATCCAGAACTTCGTTCCAAACTTGATCGCATTACAAACGTCCTCTTTGCGGGCGGCGTTAATAATCCCGTCACCTACATCGAACAGCTCTCGTTCCTGATCTTCCTCAAGTTGCTCGACGAGGAGGAATCCCGCCGTGAGCTTCACGTTCGACTCGCTGGCGGCAATACTCATGCTCTTTTCCCCGGCCAGTCATCCCGCTATCGCTGGAGCGAATGGCGGTTCAAGAGCGGTAACGCTCTTCGCGATTTCATCCGCGACGAAGTTTTTCCTTACATGGCTTCGCTCGTTCGGGAAGAGCCGCAGGTTGTTGAGCCACCCGTTCGCCAACGCCTCTGCCCCCACCGACGGACTCAACTTTTAGCAACAAAGCAAGGCGAGTCTCCGCGTCCTCCCCATGCCAAGTTTCCCCTGCGACCTGCGCCAACTTGGTGGTTCCAGTGTTGCCACTGAAGCGTTTCAGAAGAACGTAATCAGTGCCTCCTATCGTGAAAGCCAATTCAACTTCGGGCGAACCGGCAACCCGGGTGGAGACCATGCTCTTTTGAACATCCCCAGTGACTTTGGATTTGAGAAAGAGCCCCTGGTGAATCGCCTCGACGAGGGTGCTTTTTCCGCATTCGTTAGGCCCCCCGATCAAGGTGCGAGAATCATCAAGCTGAACGGTCAGGTCACGATGCACCCGGTAGCTGCGAACCGCCTGGGGCAGCTTTCAAATAGCGCCACTTGCTCGCCTCGAAAATTTAGCCCTCCATCGACTGATAATGGGATTGCGGCATCCTCTGGATCTACAGGGAGCGGCTTTCCGGGTATTACCTTGCGTTGAGATACGTTTGAGCCGAGACGGGACAAAAACGGCGACAAGTTCCGGTTTTTGCCATCAGATTGTTTCGTCGGAGCGTATGCAAAAAACCTGTCTTTTGCTCGCGACAGCGCAACGTAAAAAAGACACTCCTGTTCTTCCGCTTGCCCTAATTTGAAAAGCTCTACCGCGTTGCCAATCGTGCCTTCCACCAATCCATCAGGTGGCGGACAGGGTGGTGTTTTTGCAGCTCGCGGAATTGTCCCCGTATTGAAGCCAGGCAAATGTACGACTTCAAATTCCAATCCTTTTGAACCGTGAATTGTCATGAGCCGGACGGCGTCGAGCCCTTGTGCCGCTGCGGGAAGCTGCCTCAGGTCCTTGTCGTCACCAAGGCGCAGGAGCCTGCGAACTCGCTCCAGAAGACGCACAAGGGGCAACCCTTTCTTCACAGGTTGCACGCGGACAAAATTCATGAATTGCCATATCGCTATCCCCTGGGCGCGCGTTTGAATGCTCTGAGAACTCCCAATGCGCGCAGCGGCAGGCGTCCGGTCGAAAAGAAGCTTTGCCAACACCTCCCACGGATTATCGGCTGCCGAAAAACCATTCAACGTTGCGGCGAGGTTTTTAAGCGCTGTCTTTGCCGATTCAGAAATGCCCGGCACTTGATTAGCGCTTTGAATCCAGTGGCCGGCCTGCAATTCATTGACACCGAAATAGTCAAGCACCGCACACACATCTGCAATCGGCATCCCGAAGTCCGCGCCACTTGCCACGCGGACGAGCCCTGTTGCCCTCCGGTCTGTCAGGATTGAGAGCATCGAGAGCAACTCCTTGATCTCCGGGCGCTCAAATAGGCTGCCGAGGAATAGCACGGGGATTCCCAGCCGTTCGAGGGTCTGGCCGAGTTTGGAGAGCCATAGTCACCTTTGTTTCAGTTCCACACGTGGCGTATCCAAGGAGTCACCAGAAACGCGTTGGTTTTTATAGTTTTTGGAGTTTTTTTGCTTTTCATCATTTTCGAGTTTGACCGCATTTTATTTGGGATTCTGCGCCATTTTAGGAAGAGGTTATCTCTTGTTCCTGAGTGATGACTGTTTCCCCCGGAATTACCGGTTTTATTGGCTTTTGGCGGCTTTTTGTTGAGGTGATCCTGGCCAGAGTCACCAGACTTGTTTCTGACTAGGTTTTGAAGTTTTAGTGGTTTTCTTGGTTTGCGCCCTGGTTCGCTTGACGAGGTGTCCGATGTTTCGGCGCCTGCTGCGTGTGTCGCTAGCGCTGTTTCTCCCTCAATGAAAGTGTCGAACTTGGAAGACCGGCGGAATACCCTCATTGCACAATCGCATTCCTCTGGGTCAAACCGAATAGCGCGCCCAACTTTGTAGTAGGGAAGTCTACCATCCGCCATCATGTTGGCGATCGTCCGGGTGGACAATTGGTAGCGGGCTGCAATTTGCTCAATTGTCATCCATCGGCGCTCAAGGGCGGGCTCCCCCTGGACCGGAGCGGAATCGGAATCCGGAATTAAGCCCTCTTCTGCCGTTTTGATTGTACCCATGATTTGCTGATTCACTTTGACCGAGCGTGCATTACTGTTGAATACAGCATTGCACATCCTGACAGCGAAAGCAAGTCGATTTTGAGAGATGGTTTGGGGGTTTAGGCGCTTCGACTACATTGCCAATGGATTCATGAATCGTTGAATATTCCGCCGCGGAACCGGGGCTCAAAACCGCACTGCCCCTGGTACACAACCATCAGTCTGAGCACGGAGCGGTTCGGCTGCTTCACTTTGGATCGTCTGCCCTTAGTGCGAGCTGTCAAGCGGGCACCACCGTCCCACCGTCCTGAATACCGAGAAAGAGGGCAAAAGCTCGGGTCTCCAAAACTGAGGGATCGCGTTACACCAATTCTATGTGCTAAATCTCAGCGTCTAGTACCGGCAGCAATAAGAGCCTTGGCAAAGCGTTGTGGCGTCGCTTTTCCTTCGCGTATTGTTTCCAACATGAGATGCAAGGCATCACCGAGGTCAGGGTTTTTCTCGACGAGGCGTTTCAATTGGTTAATCCGCAAGCGGGTATCGAATTTGCGCAAATCCGAGGAACTGAGGTTGAACAGTTTTCCGATTTTGCCCAAGATTACCGGAGATGGAGAGGATTTCTCCCGCTCAATTAAGGACAGCATTGACGGGGAAATCTCGAGCCGCCTCGCCAGCTCCCGCAGGGAAATTCCCAAATGCTCACGGCGTTTCTGAACCAGCTCTCCCAAACTTTCATCCGCCGCGTTGTTCAATGTTTTATTTTGGTTTCGCACAGCATTATGTATGACCGGCATCTGGCCATTTGACATTTTCTGTCCCGCCTGCAAGAGGTTCTACGTACTATAGCATCCCAGGACGCCCATCATCATATATGAAGATATATTCAAGTGAAATCCTATATATAATTATCGATCTCAGACAGGGAAATTTGGCGCGAAGCGTTGAGAAACACCTCGCCACCAACGCCTTATATCCACATAAGTGCCCGTGGAAGCCTTTGATGGCACACCTTTTTTCGAGATCCACAATCGGATGCCGCACGACCGCCAAATTCCGTGTTGCATATATATATGTGTACAATAAATGGAAATATCAACCCCCCGGCAATACCAATTCGGGTTTTGACCAAACCTCATTTTTTCTTCTTTCGGTTTTTCGCAACGATTCCTCACCGCTTTTTATTGCCTGACAGATTTGATGCAGACACCCGCGCGATCCGATCCTCACTCACCCTCCAACCATAATTCAAAATAAACCAACCCGCTTCCATTTTGGCGATGGCCACCCGATACCCGAATTCACGCCTGATGAGTTGGGTGAGCCATCTTCTGTACTGTTGCTGCTCGTCGGAACTCCACGTCGATTTGCAATACCATTCGGGTTTTGAGGTGGCCTTCGGCGAATACTTCCGTCCCACCCGCCTGAACATTTCGGTTAAAATTGCGTAAACAGGGGGGCTTCGTCAGGGACGCACGTCCGCACCCATGTTGTCAGCAATGGGAAAAGGAGCTGCATTCCATCCTCTCCTCCGATGTTTATTGTCAGCAACTCGTCCTCCGACACCAAAAACCAATCCTCGTACTTTTCCGACGAGCACGCCCACGACAAGAGTATCACCAGGGCCTTGAGGTGTCTGGATTTCAGAGTAGGGCTTGAGTCGCCATTAAGGGGATTGGAAACGCCAATGCAGTAGGTTACTCCCGCCACAGTTCCTGAAAACTTTGGAGGCTGATGTTTTTTGATCGGTTTTTTGTTCTTCATAAGCTACGACGTTTGTGCTGCTTGCCGGTCATCCGCCGGAATACTCCGGCGAGCAAAGTTGGCACCAATTGAATTTTATTTAGAGGACTGGCCTAATGTGTCACGATAAATCAAGAAATGGCTCTTCTCCGCCGGTATTCCGGCGAAAGTCCGGGTTAGCGGCTCGAGATCGCCAATGCCCGGTGGCTGCACAGGCGACAATTCGGAAGAATTAGGAATATATTAGCAAACATGCGTGCCTAACCTGCGCTTGGTGCAAAGCCCACACACAGGATCGACGTGACGAACAGCCACCGCCGGTCATGATGGCGCAAAGGCGACATGAATTGTCGTCGGGATGTCGTTTAATCCGTTGCAGTTTGACATCGTGTCGTCTTTTGGTTTAATTACGGGACATGTCGACGGCACTCGAACCGTTCCCAGAAATTCGCAAGCAGTTGGGATTAACCCAACATGAACTTGCGGAAAAACTTGGGATTTCGCGTCAGCATCTGTCAAAACTGGAGAATTCCGCGAAGCCACTATCACCCAAACTCGCGCGCCGGGTGGCGGAAGTTTGTCGGAATTTAGGTATTCCCAGCACCGGACCGCTGAGCGGGGTTCGGACAGTACCAGTCCGATCCTGGGCACAAGCTGGCAACGGCTTTGATTTTGAGGAACTTCCCCTCGATTGGCAAAAGCGGGTTGCAACCGATTGCCAGGACGAATCGGCCTTTGCAGTGGAGATTCAAGGTGACTCGATGGAACCCAAATTTTACCCGGGCGATATCGCGGTGTTGATGCCAACCCACCAACCCCGGAATGGCAGTTTGGTGGTGGCTCGATTGGAGGGACAAGGAATTGTGCTCAAGGTGTTCACTCTTCGCGACGGGGTTTGCTCCTTTACGAGTTATAATCCCGTGTTCCAGCCAATCGAGATTCCCGAAAGCAAAGTAGTTTGGAATTTTCCCGTGTATCAAGTGGTTCGTCAGATTTGGCGCTGATTTTTAATGGATTTTCTAACCCTCATCGAAACGCTCGGCTACGGCAGCTCCGATAATTTCTCCCGGAGCGGCACGCCGGCATTTGAACGAGCGCCAGACATTGGGCACATCCTGCGCGCAGCAACGGGGAAGAAATCCTGCCGTCTCGAAGGATTATATCTGCTCCGGCCTTTCGATAACGAAACTGCCCCCATCCCTGTGGTCTATATTTGTGAGGCAGACGACGTCGCGACGGCGGATGAAATCCACCGACTCGTCTGGAATCAGGACATCGTTCCTTTCCTGCTCGTCCGCACGCCAGCAGGATTGCGCCTTTACTCGGGCTTCGTGCGAGACGAGTCGGAAACGGATGGTGCCACGGGCCTGCTGGAACCACTTGTGGAGTTCAACCAGATTCACGACCGTCTTCCCGAATTTCATGCAGAGGCGATTGATTCCGGCGAACTATGGCGACGACGCGGTCAAGATGTCCGGCCCGACAAACGCGTCTATTGGACCCTGCTGGAAAATCTCAAGCAGCTCGAAAAGAAGTTCCGAGATCAGTTCGGGCGCGATAACGTCAAAAGCATCATCCACCCGCTCATTGGCAAATACGTCTATCTTCACTACCTCAAAGATCGCGACTTTCTCTCTCAGCGCCGGCTGGCGGAATGGGAAATTGAATACGACTCCGTATTTGGCCGTGGCGCCACGATCGAGGGGTTGCGCTCCATTTGCGAAAAGTTAGACGGCTTTCTTAACGGAAACGTCTTCCCGCTGAAGTTCCGCGGCGCGAACGCGCCCACGGAGGATCAAATTCAGCGCATTGCTGGCGCATTTGCGGGAGACACTTTTGACGGTCAGTGGCAGTTCCATTTGCCATTTACAGCGTTCAAATTCGCTTACATCCCCATCGAAACGCTGTCCATGATCTACGAGCAGTTCCTCCATTTGCCTGACACGTCCGATAGCGACGAAGACGAGGAACACAGCGAAGGTCGCAAGGCTGGCGCGTATTACACGCCCATCCCGGTCGTAAACTACATGTTGGCCGAGATGGACAAGCGCCGTCGTCTCCAGCGCGGTGTCCGAGTGTTCGACCCGAGTTGCGGCTCTGGAGCGTTCCTCGTGCAGTGCTATCGACGTCTCATCGAGCGCGAGTTCATCCAACGGAAAAAGAAACCCGCCCCGCACGAACTGGCAACACTGCTCAAGCGGCACATCTTCGGCGTGGATATGGATAAGGATGCGTGCAGCGTTGCCGAGTTCAGCCTTTACCTCACGCTGCTCGATTACGTGGAACCAGCCGACCTTGTAGACCATCCACGCTTTCGCCTCCCCACCCTGCGCGACAACAACATCTTCGAGTCTGACTTTTTCGCGTTTAAGCCTTTTAGGACGAAGTTCCATTGGATCGCAGGAAACCCGCCGTGGACGAAGCCGAAGGGTGATCAGGCGGAAAATAAGGAAGTGGAGAAACGTTCCAAACGAGTGCTGGCGTGGATGAAGAAACACGCTAAGACAATGCCCGTCGGGAAAAACGCAGTCGCGCAGGCGTTTGCGTGGCGCTGCCGGGAATTCATGACCAGCGATGGTGTGTGCGCTCTACTCATCCCCGCGATGACGCTTTTTGAAGACCCTTCGGCGGAATTTCGCCGCAAGTTTTTCCATGAGCACCAACTCCAAGCTGTCACCAATTTTTCAAACCTCGCCGAAGTCCTTTTCGCAGGCCGCTCACGAGTTCCCGCCGCCGCGATTTTTTTTGGCCTACGGAAGAAAAATGAGAAGCCCGATGACTTGGAAATGACGACCGTTTTCTCGCCCCTCGTCGCTAATCAGGAACCTACCCGTCCACTTTCGTCGGGTATTCGGAAGGAAACATGGAGCATCACTGTCAACGGCGATGAAGTGCGGGAGATTCCTTACTGCGAGATCGCGGCCGGAAGTGGATTGCCGTGGAAGCTGGCAACATGGGGATCGGTGCTGGATGCGTCGCTGCTCGCGCGGATGTCTAGAAAGTGGCCAACGCTGGAAGAGTGCGAAGCCAAGTGGAAGCCCAAGCCAATGAAGTTTGTCACAGACCCAAGAGTTCCAACACAGAAATTTGGGGTGACCCAAGGGCTTGAGCTACGCATCAAGAACAGCGGAGTGACGGAGGAAGAAAGGACCGAGGCAGAGGCGAAGATGAAGGTGAAACTCGACGAAGTTCCGGAGGTTCGAGGGAAGCATAAACTCGATGTAAAATTGTTAGATCGAGTTCGGAGGCTCTTTCGATTCTCGAACGACGAGTTGGTGTCGGTCTTGAGTGCCAAGGATGACGGCCCGGATGAAGCATGGTGCAGGGAAGGTCGGGGACCACTTCCTTTGGCGGTATGCCGTCCGCCCCACGTTATCGTCAGCGCCGCGCGTAATTTCGCGGTTTATAGCGAAAAGTTCGTCGTCGTTCCACCCAGGCAAATCGGCATCGTGAGCGTGGACAGAAATCGAACTCTACTCAAAGCCCTCGCGCTTTTTCTGAGCTCCGATTTCGCATTTTACCATCAATTCTTTTTTTCACCACAATTCGGTGTGCAGCGCGGACGTGGGACACTCGAAGCACTCCGACGTATCCCGATACCGTTGCTCGCCCTTTCGCCTACCGACCTTGCCCGATGGGAGGCCTTGCATGACCGGCTTGCCGCAACACAACCAAGGCTGTTGCCCGATCCTAATCAACCCGATCCAAAACTCGACGAATCACTCGCCGCTGATGGGCAGGAGGCGATGATTGACGAACTCAACGTTTTTGTTTCGGAAGCGCTTGGACTCGACGAAGGTGACCGTGCGCTAGTGGAAGATCTTGTTCGTATTCGCTTCGCATTAAATGACGGCAAGATAGGGCGGGACGCAATGAGCTTGGCACCCAAGAAGGAATTGCAGACCTATGCGGAATGGCTTCAGCGTGAATTCGACGGGCAATCTGACGGGAATCACCATTCAGTGACGGTGCTTTACGACGATCACTCCGGTTTCGTCGCAATCGAACCTGCCAACGGGCGCGCCTTGATCCGCGTCCTCCGCGCCGATGCGGAGAGCGCGCGAACGCTGGCCCGCACCCGCGAACAACTTCGCGAGGAAAATGCGCAGTGGGTGTATTTCGACCGCTCTCTGCGGTTACATCGCGGAAGAACGACGTATTTTTTCAAACCCATACAACGCATGCACTGGACACGAACGCGCGCAATGCTTGATGCGGCCGACATCGAGATCGGTAGCCCAGGTGAAGAGCGCCCGCGCAATCATGACGAATAACGCTGCGTTCAATTTGTTTTTAGAAAGGGCGCACGAACTCCTGCAAGCTGGTTATGAGGCGCTGGATTCAAAAGCCTGCAATCTGTGGGCTGAGCCGGAAATTTCAGGGGAGCTCGCATGGAAAATCGAGCAGCTGCTCTGGACCCGTCGCCAGCCGTGGATGCGCTATTGGACCGCGATGGACAATCCGCCGGAAAACGAGCCGGACAAGCCAGGGTTCAGAAAACGGCTCGGGAAACGCCGCAAGTTACCCGATATTAAACTCAAGTACGCCGGACAACGAGAAACGCTATATTTCCGCTTCGAGGCCAAGAAGCTTGCGAGCACTGGCGACTACGCGGACCTGATCAGCCACGAGGATGGTTTGGGGCGTTTTCTTCGGCGGGTATATGGACGGCAAGACCTAGCTGGAGGCTTGCTTGGATACGTCCAAACCGAAACAGCCGAATTGCATGCGGAGCGGGTAAGGAAAGCACTAGCAAGCGACGCGAAAAAGTACCGGGTGAGTGTAGGTGGAAGCTGGACGGTCGTACCCTGGAAGAATGGTCCCAAGTGCAGTTTCCGAGTAGCTCATTCCCGCGAGGGAACCTCGGTCATTGTGATCTACTATTCTTTTCTGACTTTTAAACCATTACTTTCATGATCGTGCGCCCTGTTGGGCACCCAGCTTAGTCGTTTACGCAGCTTCAATTCGGAGCATGATTTCTTTGGCATTATCTACACTTGAGGAGATCGTGATAATATTAATCGGCCTTGCCTTTATGCGTTTGGAAGAAAGGGGGGTTGAAACAATTGAATCGGCGACGATTATCGCCGCACGTTCGGCCAATTCCAAGACGTCGTTTTGAATGTTTGGCACTGCTGACCAAACACCGTTCAAGACAACCAACCGCGCCTCGCCAGCGCGAACTTCCTGCCAGTCCGCTCGCACTGTGTTTCGCAAGGAAACAGGTTCAAACAAGTTGCGGAGGTAACGCACCCCTGGCAGAGGCACGAACCAGTCCGGCTCGTGCACATCAATGCCGTCGACCTTTCGAGGCCGTGACGCCATGCCCAAGAAGGCGTTTGCCATTGCGGTCAGCAGGAAGGTTCTGCTCTCGCCGTTCCCGCCTACAATGAAAGAAATTCCACGGCTCTGGGAACTGATCGTTTTTAGTTGGCTGATGATGGTCTGGTCGCACTTAAATCTAGGGTGATCAAGCACCGGGCAAGTCCTGCAGGCCTGCGTCAAAAGTTCGAGCCTCAGTCGCTCCGGGATCCGTTCGAGCAATTGAAGAAGGAAATCTGCAGTCGGTCGCCCATTGTTAGCAAACCAATCTTTCACCGTGCCTTCCGGAACGCCTGTCCATTTTTCTAATTCTGCGTAACTTGGAATTTTGCCACCGGCCGTATGCAAAGAATCCTGGGCGCGGCGAAGGAGCCGGGTGACACGTTTCAATTGAAGTCCGCCACTGGAACCGAATGGATTTGAATTTGCGTTTTCATTCATTCTTTCGTGTTGGGCACCAAACTGTGGTTCAACACGATGCGGCACCCTTCAACATTGTCCACGTCCGCGGCCTCGAAATATAAAACTGCGGCCTACAGTGGAGAATCAGACCTTCTTTACGCAATTTGACTGACGCCTATTTTTGTTTCACGCTCTGCCAATCGAGATCGAACCGGACGAGGTACTTTCGGAGCCGGTCGGCATCATTGGCGGTTTTGCGATTTTCCCGCGTGGCTGCGAACAGCTTGCGTCCGGCCTCAGATAGCGTGGCGGATTCACGGCAAATGCGAATGACGAAAGCCAACTGGGCTTGGTCGAAGAGATCGAGCTTTTCCCTGGCTTTTTCACTCAGGACGGTCGCCAAGACTGCATCCTGATCACCTTCGACCACTGGCGTGGACCATCCGGCTTCTAATCTTTCGATTTCATCGGCAAGCGCGGCCGCAGTAATGCGTCCACCGGGCGAAAGTGTGGCCATGCGAATGATGCAGGCGTTCAAATCGCGGAAATTGGCCGACCACTTGGCTTCTGGCGACTGGGCGAATTTCAAGAAATCGTTGCGCACCTCGGTGCTAAGTGTGACTCGCAAGCTGCTTTTGCGCGAAAACTGTTCGAGCTCATAGTCCAGGTTTGGTTCGATGTCTTCAGGACGCTGGCGCAAACCGGGCAAATGAAATGTCCACAGATTCGTCCGGGCCAGCAGGTCCTCGCGAAAACGGCCGTCCCGAACTGCGGACGGGAGCTCGCGATTGGTGCCGGCGATCAATTGAAAATTGCTGCTGACTTCGCGGTCACCGCCAAACGGCAGGAACTTTTTGTCTTCCAGAGCCCGAAGGAGCATGGCCTGTTCGTCCAGGCCAAGCTCCCCAATTTCATCCAGGAACAACAAGCCGTTATCCGCTGCCCGCAGCAGGCCCGGACGATCCTTGAGCGCGCCCGTGAACGCGCCTTTGACGTGGCCAAATAGCGCCGACATGGCGGCATCCCCGCGCAAAGTCGCGCAGTTCACCTCCACGAAAGGGCCGGTGATCTGGTGCCGGGATTTTTTGAGTTCGTAGATGCGCCGGGCGAGTTGGGATTTTCCGGCACCCGTCGGACCAGTCAGGAGAATCGGTTCCTTTGCGTGAATGGCGACATGCTCGATTTGCTCGATCAGTTGATTGAACTGTTTATTGCGCGTCGCGATGCCTGACTTGAGGAATGTTCGCGCCTCCTTCTGTTCCTTTCCGAAGCGCGACGCAAGCCGGTCATATTTGGAGAGGTCGAGGTCAATGATGGCAAACCTGCCTTCTGGTCCCCGACGCTTGTTGTCCAGCGGCGAAGACTGCAACAATCTCGCGGGGAAGTGTCGCGATTCGGTAAGCAGGAACAGACAAATCTGCTGCACATGCGAACCCGTGGTGATGTGGATGAGATAATCCTCTGTGTCCGGCTTAAACTCGTAGGTCCGGGCAAAATCGTGCAACGCGGCATATACCTCCTCAAAATCCCACGGATCCTGCAGTGCTTGCGCCGTGCCCCTGACTTCGGTCGAGGCGGAGGCGCGCGGAATGTCAGCCATGACAAGGTTGGCCAGATCCTGGAACTTGGGATCGAAAATCAATTCAAAGCGATTAACCGGCAGTTCGACGTGTTTGCAGAGAGAAATGGTCGGACGCCACTTGTTCCATCGTTCCTGATGAAAACCGGAGTCCAGGACACTGCCCAATAACCCAATTACGACCTGTTTCTTGCTGTTCATAGCGTATATTCCTGATGTTTAGCATAACCGCTAGTATCAGCTGGCGACCAGCGCAATCTTCAAGAGTCTCAGCATTGCGCTTTGTGCCCGTATTTATTGGGGTTTATACGTGTCGAGATGAAGCGTTTATTGGTTGGCACGGCGGCTGCAATAGGAATTGGCAGAAGATTACGAAAGAAAAACATATGGCTAACAAAACCTTGTTCCAATCCTTGCGCGGGGCGCTCATCCCGAAGACCGATGTCGTGAACGAAGCGGGTGGTGTGGCTTACGCCCTCGCGCCGAAGCAGGCACTCGCCCAATACGCCGCCACCGGTTGCTTGAACTCGACCTACTACGCCTCCGCTGACGACCAGCTCCAAAAGGTGCTGGCGCTCACCAAGGAAGTGGACGCCGAGTTCATCGCCAAGACCGCGGTGTATTCGCGTGAGAAAGGTTTCATGAAGGACATCCCGGCGGTGTTGTGCGCGGCCCTCTCGGTGAAGGATGCGCAGTTGCTCCGCTCGGTGTTCGACCGCGTGATTGACGATGGCAAGATGCTCCGCAATTTCGTCCAGGTGCTGCGCTCCGGCGTGGTTGGCCGCAAGTCTCTCGGCACGGTGCCGAAGAAATTGGTGCAACGCTGGCTTGAGTCGCGAACCGACGAACAGTTGTTTCGTGCGTCGGTGGGTAACGCGCCGTCATTGGCGGACCTCGTCAAGATGGTTCACCCGAAGCCGGGTAATCCGTCCCGTGAAGCGCTCTACGGCTACTTGCTCGGTCGCCCGCACAACGTTGAGGCGTTGCCGGCGATCGTGAAGCAGTTTGAGGCGTTCAAGGCCGGCAAGCGTGATGAAGTGCCGGACGTGGCCTTTCAGATGTTGACGGCGTTGGATCTCGGCAAGGCCGAGTGGACTGCCATCGCGAAGAAAGCTCCGTGGCAGATGACGCGCATGAACTTGAACACGTTTGCCCGTCACGGTGTGTTTGATGACCAGACGATGGTGAAATTGATCGCCAATCGTTTGGCCAATGCTGATTCCGTGAAACGCGCCCGTGTGTTTCCGTATCAGTTGCTTGCGGCCTTCAAATCGGCGGGTGCCGATGTGCCGAGCATGGTGCGCGATGCGCTCCAGGACGCGATGGAAGTGGCGACGCAAAACGTGCCGCGCATCAATGGTAAAGTGTACGTCTGCCCAGATGTGTCCGGTTCCATGAGTTCGCCGGTGACCGGTCATCGGGTGGGGGCGACGACCGCCGTGCGGTGCATCGATGTGGCCGCGTTGGTGGCGGCTTCCATCCTGCGCCAGAATCCGCAGGCCGAGGTCGTGCCCTTCGAGACGGCCGTTGTGACGGTGAGCTTGAATGGTCGTGACAGCGTGATGACCAACGCGCAGAAGCTCGCCGCGATCGGCGGTGGTGGAACCAATTGTAGCGCACCGCTCGCGTGGTTGAACCAGCGGCAGGCCAAGGGTGACCTGGTGGTGTTCGTGTCGGACAACGAATCGTGGGCGGACGCCAAGAGTGGCCGTGGTACTGCGACGATGCGCGAATGGTCGGTATTCAAGCAGTGCAATCCGCAAGCGCGGTTGGTGTGTATTGACATCCAGCCGAACGCCACGGTGCAGGCGGCCGAGCGCGAAGAAGTATTGAACATTGGCGGATTTTCCGACCAGGTGTTTAAAGTCATCGCGGCCTTTGCAGAAGGTCGCCTCGGCGCCGATCACTGGGTCGGTGAGATAGATTCGCTCACCTTGTGAGCAGACGTCAGGGAGTTTGCCCGGCCGCGTCAATTGGGACGCGGCCGGGCCGGGATGGAAATGATTTTGCGGGCCGAATGCCGCCTGGGACTACATCAAAACTGTAAAGTCTCGGCAAAAAACTTGTCGGCCCGCGTTGAGCGGTGAGTGTTGGATTTTGATCTTTGATAATTTGGAATGGCGAATGCCGGTAGGACTACATATCTAACTCCAGAAAAACGGGCCATCATCCCGTTTGCGGCCAAACGAGCCTGTCTCAGGCCGCAGTGCATGGTAGTTGTGTCGTGCCGATTGTTGTCGCCCGTTCCTTTGAAGCGGCGGGAATGCCCGCAGGACTACATGGTAGAGCGTCCGGCCCAAAGCTGGAAGGCCCGGGTTCGTATCCCGGTTCCGTGCGAAAGGAATAGCTCAGCAATTGTCTTGCACCCGATTGTCGCGCTGCTTCTTGAATTTTATGGCGAATGCAGATGGGAATACATTGGCAACCAGCGGATTCGAATTCCGCCCGGCTGGCCGCGAGGCCAACCGAGAATTCTCATCAAACCTTGTCGCCATTTTGCCGTCAGATTTTGTGACGAATGCCGGTGGAACTACATCCTTAAAGAGGACGAGATCCGGGTTCAAATCCCGGTGGCTCCAACAGATGGGGTCGTAGCTTAATGGTAGAGCGCGTTTAATGCGTTTCATCAATTTTGTCGTCACAGTTATTTCGCGACGAATGCCCGGGAAACTACATGTAATCCGACGGTCGCCGGTTCGAACCCGGCCTCCGACCCGCAAAACGGTTGGAGTAGCTCAGTTGGTAGAGCAGCGGAAAAGCGTTTCTCACAATCTTGTCGTCGCGTTTTTTTGGTGAGAGTATCGCAGCAGGATGAATTTCGGCGCGAATGCCGTTGGAACTACATCGGTCGCGGGTTCGAATCCCGTCGGCCTCAATGAATGAGGTCGTAGCTCAGTGGTAGAGCGATTGTTTCGGCAAAAACTTGTCGCGCTGTTTGATTGGAAGGCAATTTGGAAAGAACAATTATGAACACAGAATTTACGAAGCCGGTCATCCAGCCCACTGGCGAAGCCACGGGCTTCATCCCGGCGCCGGGCAATCACGGCAAGCCGATCACTGTCATCGGCACTGCGGCCATCCGCGACGCCTTTGATGCCAAGTGCATCGAGCAGGCATTGAATTCGCGCGGCGCGCCTGGCGTGACGGACTTGGTGCTCAATCCTGACGCGCACGCCGGCTACGGCGCGCCCGTTGGTTGTGTGCTGGTTTCGCCCACTCACGTTTATCCAGGGCCAGTAGGAGTGGATATCAAATGTTCCATGAGCTTGCTCCAACTCGATTTGCCGGTGGACGCCGTGGCCGATAAGACTGTTCGCCGCGCACTCATCAATGCCATCGTCGAACGCACCCCAACGGGCGCAGGCAAAGGCCAACGCAATGTCAAAAAGAGTCGCGCTGTGAATGGTGAAATCGGTCGCCGGGTTGCCATTGAAGGTGCGTCCGAAGGTGTCTGCCGTGAACTTGGCATCCCGCCGGAGTGGGCGCAGCACTGCGAAGACGCTTTTCACCTTGGACACAGCAACCAACAGGCTGACCTTGCGGCTCGCCTCGACTTGCTTATCAGCACCGGCAAATTCCCGAAATTTGAGGACAAGATCCGCCAGCTTGGTTCATACGGGGGCGGCAATCACTTCGGTGAATGCGAAGCCGTGCAGATCGCGGACAACGACCGTGCCCGCCGCGCTGCCGCAGTTTTCGGCCTGCGCGATGGCTGCGTCGCGTTTCTCTCGCACTGCGGTTCCCGAGGCTTCGGCTACCAACTGGCCAATGATCAATTCCGCACCTTGCAAAACAAGTTTGCAGCCTGGAGCATTCCATTGCCCGGCAATGATAAGGAACTGGTTTACGCTCCGCTCGGCACGCAGGAAGCCAACGATTACATCGACGACATGTCCCTCGGCGCGAACTTTGCGACCGTGAACCACATGCTCATCAATGCGCTGGTGCTCGAAGCGTTCCAGGAAATCATTCCCGGCGCGCGCGGCTCGCTCGTTTATTTCATCAGTCACAACATTGCGCGCCGTGAAATGGTGAACAACCAGGAATGCTGGGTGCATCGCAAAGGCGCGACCCGCGCGTTCCCGGCCAATCACTTTTCGCTCAAAGACACGCCGTTTTATGAAACTGGTCATCCGATTCTGCTGCCTGGCAATCCGACCGCCGGTTCCTGCGTCATGGTCGCGGACCCTGGCGCGGACAAAAGCTGCTACAGCGTGAACCACGGAGCCGGTCGCGCCAAAGGTCGCAAAGCGGCAATCCGCGAACTGGATCAGAAAACTGTGGATGATGAATTCATTGCCCACGATATTCTGACCAACTGCCGCACGTATCCGAAGGACGAGGCCCCGGCCGCATACAAGGATTTCAACGAAGTGTTGAATTCTGTCCGGCTCGCCGGCCTCGCCAGCGAAGTCGCGCGCCTGCGTGCGCGCTTCGTAATCAAGGATTCGGACGACAGCTTGAAAGGCGCGGCCTAATCACAACTGCTACACAGGACAATTGTGTGGCAACTGAAATACTGTCATTGTCCGGGGAATACTGGAATTAGCGGATGTCCCATCAACCGAACAACATATTTGCGGGAACACAGGTGGTTTCGCTCGTGGAAGTGCGCGGGCCAAACAACTCGCTGGTGCATCCTCGGGGGGCCGTGGGGGTGGTGACGCGCACACCGGCGGTCGATGGGGAGCATTTCCTCGTCCGCTTTCCCGACGGCTTTGAGAAGTCACTGGAATACTCCCAAATCGAAGTGTTGAAACATTTCAAAGATCGGCTGGGCAACGGCGTGCAGTCGTCCAATTTCGACCTTGAATCTTGCATCATTTACCGGTGCGTCGTCGGCTCACGGGCGTATGGACTGGACAACGACGAATCAGATACCGACCGCCGCGGCATCTATCTGGCGCCTGCCGAACTGCAATGGTCGCTCTTTGGCGCACCGGAGCAATTCGAGGATAACGCCACGCAGAGCTGCTACTGGGAATTGCAGAAGTTCATCATCATGGCGCTCAAGGCCAACCCGAATATCCTCGAATGCCTTTATTCACCGATGGTCGAGAAAATCACGCCGCTGGGTGAAGAACTATTGGGCCTGCGCCAACAGTTTTTATCGCAGATGGTTTTCCAGACCTTTAACGGATACGCCATGTCGCAATTCAAGAAGATCGAACAGGACATCCGCAACCACGGCGAAGTGCGCTGGAAACACGCGATGCACCTGCTGCGCCTATTGCTCACTGGTGCCGCCACGCTGAGAGAGGCTCGTGTGCCCGTCCGCGTCGAGGCCCATCGCGAACGTTTGCTCACGGTCAAACGCGGAGAAATGCTGTGGGCCGAGGTGAACGCCTGGCGCAAAGAATTGCATCAGGATTTTGAGCACGCCCTGACCGAAACCAAGCTGCCCGAACGCCCTGATTACGAGGCGGCGAATCGATTCCTCATCAAAGCACGAAGGGAAATGGCGAACTAAAAACCGGTGTTTTCCCCATTCTATAATTGGGATGAACAAATCATTCCAGTTTGATACAAAAAGCATATGCGCACAAAGAAACGCCTCGGAGTTTACGCGGGAAGTTTTGATCCGCTGACGGTCGGTCATCTTTGGATGATTGAACAAGGCGTTGGCATGTTTGACCGTTTGATCGTGGGGATAGGCATCAATCCGGAGAAAAAATATACGTTTTCGCTGGAAGAGCGACTAAGCATGCTTCGCGATTCACTTAAGCCTTATCGCTCCGTCTCAGTCACGTCGTTTTCAAATCAATATCTCATAGAGTATGCGCGCTCCGTCAAAGCGACACACATTCTGAGGGGCATCCGTTCCGAGAGTGATTACGAATACGAGCGGACCATGAGAAACATCAATGGCGATTTGGATTCTGCTGTTTGCTCGGTGTTCCTGATGCCACCGCGCGATATCGCCGAGGTCAGCTCCAGTATGGTGAAAGGTCTGATTGGGCCAAAAGGTTGGCAAAAAGTTGTCCGGAAATATGTGCCCGAGCCTGTCTATCGCCGGTTGGCAAAGGTCTGAAACATGAACTGGCCTGATCAAGATCGATGGATGGCGCTGTGCCGGTCAGTTGGCGTGAACAAACCTGAATCGGGATGGTACGACCGACTGACCAAGGCCCACGCGGAACCACAAAGATTTTATCACAATCAGCAGCATATCGCCGAGTGCCTGGCTGAATTTGATCAGGCCAGAGAGCTTGCAGTGGATCCGACCGCAGTAGAGTTCGCGCTGTGGTTCCACGATGCCCTCTATGACCCCAAAGCCGGCGATAATGAAGAACAGAGTGCCGCGCTCTCAAAGGAATGCTTAAATAGTCTCGGAGCAAATCACAAATTCTCAGAACATGTCGCATTCCTCATCATGGCGACGAAGAGTCACGAAGTTGGCATAAGCATTGATGCGGCTGTGATGGTAGATGTCGATCTGAGCATTCTTGGGCGGGATACAAAGCGCTTTTTTGAATATGAGGAACAAATCCGAAAGGAGTACCAGTGGGTACCTCAGTTGGTCTTCGCCTCGAAGCGGGCTGAAATACTGAAGCGTTTTCTCTCGCGCGAACGAATCTTTGCCACTGATTGGTTTCGCAACAAATACGAAAAGCAGGCCCGCCTGAATTTGGAAGCCTCGATAGCCGTGTTGAGCCGCATTGCTCCCTGATTTTAATAAAAGTATGAAGATTGATCCTCTTCTTCACCGCATTGTCTCGGCGCAACCGTATCCGTTGTTGTTCGCTACCATTAGCGGCGCGCATCTTTACGGGTTTCCGTCGCCGGATTCGGATTTTGACCTGCGTGGGGCGCATGTGTTGCCGCTTGAAAAGATCATCGGTCTGGATGTCCACGAGGAAACCGTTCAGGACTCACGCGTCATTGAAGGACTGGAGATGGATATCGTAACCCATGACGTACGGAAATTCTTCGGTCTTCTGCTGAAGAAGAACGGTTACGTGCTGGAACAACTGTTCTCGCCGCTGATTGTCCACACCACGCCGGAACACGCGGAATTGAAGTCCATCGCGGGTGGTGATGCAAACCGAACCGGCGTAATCACAAAGCATCATTCACATCACTACTTCGGGTTTGCTGAAACCCAGTGGAAATTGTTTCTCAAGGAATCTCCGCGTCGCTTGAAGCCTTTGCTTTACGTCTACCGAGTGTTGCTCACCGGAATACACCTGATGCGCACCGGTGTAATTGAGGCAAACCTCGTCACGTTGAATGAGGAATTCCAATTACCCTACATCGCCGACCTGGTGGCGCGAAAGCTGGCGGGGCCGGAGAAATCCAAACTAGAGGATGCCGACATCGCCTTCCACGAATCTGAATATCAACGGCTGCGGACCGAATTACAGGCAGCGCATGATGCCAGCACATTGCCCGAGTTGCCCAGCGACGAAACGAGAGGCGCGTTGAATGATTTGCTCGTGCGCGTCCGCTTGAAGTCATCGGGGAGCAAGAAGCCATGAAACTGCCTGAGGAACTGGTTGTCCTTTTGCGCCAAGTGCCGGCGCTTGCGCGGGCTTATCTCGTGGGCGGTTGTGTGCGGGATTCCTTGCTCGGCATCGCCCACAAGGATTTCGATCTGGAAGTTTATGGTGTCGATTATGAAGAGCTGGAGAAGGACCTGAGTGCGCACGGGCGGGTGGACCTGGTTGGAAAATCGTTTGGGGTCATCAAATTCTCCGCCGCGAGCGGCGGGCAATGGGACTTCAGCTTGCCGCGCCGCGATTCAAAGATGTCGGCAGGCCACAAAGGTTTTCAGGTCGAATTCGAGCCGGACATTGAGCCAAGGGATGCGGCCAGTCGCCGGGATTTTACAATCAACGCGCTGATGTTCGATCCGCGCACGGGCGATTACCTCGATTTCTTCGGCGGCCGGGATGATTTGGAGAAACGCGTATTGCGCCACACGAGTTCCGCCTTCGCAGAAGATCCTTTGCGGGTGCTGCGGGGGATGCAGTTTGGCGCTCGGTTCGATCTGACCCCGGCGCCGGAGACTGTTGAATTGTGCCGTTCCATTGTGCACACGTTACCCGAACTCGCGGTCGAGCGCGTGGGGATGGAGTGGTTCAAGTGGGCGGCGATGAGCAAGCGACCCTCCGCGGGACTGCGATTTCTGAAGGACACCGGCTGGCTGCGGCATTTCCCTGAAATCGCTGCCTTGGATGGGACGCCTCAGGAACCGGAATGGCATCCGGAGGGTGACGTGTTCACACATACCTGCCATTGCTGCGACGCATTGGCTGAATTGCCGGAATGGTGCAATTCGGATGTAACCACTCGCCAGGTGCTGATGTTCGCCGTGCTGGCTCATGACTTTGCCAAGCCGCAAACCACTCATGTGGCCGACCGCGACGGACAAAAGCGGATTGTCTCACCGGGCCATGAAGAACAAGGCGGCCCACTGGCGGAGAGCTTTCTCACCAGAATTGATGCCCCAAATGAAATAAAGGAGCGGGTCGTGCCACTGGTGAAACGACACTTGGCGCACTTGCAACCTGCCAATGATCGTACGGTTCGCCGGCTCGCAAACGCTCTGAAGCCCGCAACCATTGAGGAACTTTGCCTGGTGATGATTGCGGATCAATTTGGCCGGCCACCCAAGCCACGTGTGATTCACGCTGGAGTATCTGAGTTGAGAGGGAAGGCGGATGAACTGCGCCTCCGTGAATCGGCTCCAAAACCGTTGCTCCAAGGCCGCCATTTGGTGGCGCGCGGCATGCAACCCGGCAAGCAGTTCGGCACATTGCTTGATGAGGCATTTGAAGCTCAGCTTGAGGGCGCGTTCACAGATCTCGACGGCGCGTTGAAGTGGTTGGATGGGCGCAGTTAATACTTTATGAGTTTAATTATTGTAGACGTGGAATCTGATGGGCCGATACCGGCTGAGTTCTCGATGGTCTGCTTTGGCGCAGTCCTCTTTGACGAGCAATTGGAGAAATCCTTCTATGGGAAGACACACCCCATTTCGGATCGGTTCGTCCCTGAAGCGCTTGCCGTCAGCGGATTTTCGCGCGAGCAGCATCTTGGCTTTGATGATCCGAAAACGGTGATGGAATCCTTCGCGGCATGGCTGGAACAGCACGCCAAGGGACGGGCCGTTTTTGTGTCGGACAACGTCGCATTCGACTGGCAGTTCATCAATTACTACTTCCATTGTTTTCTTGGCCGAAACCCATTCGGATTTTCCGGACGCCGGATCGGCGATCTTTACGCCGGCCTGGTCAAAGACGTGTCCAAAGCGACTGAGTGGAAGAAGTATCGCGTCACCAAACATACCCATAACCCCGTGGACGACGCCTGGGGTAATGCCGAGGCGTTGAAGAAGTTCAGAGAACTTGGCCTTAGGATTTGAAGGCAAGCCGCCATTCGCAACGGTGGCGAACCGTTGGCGAACGAAAGCCAGGCGAAAGTGCTTGCCGAAGGCGATTGATAGTGTAATATTCACACTATATGAAGAATGGCATTGAGACCGACAATTGGAACGGGCGGGCGCTTCTGACCGACCTCTACCAGCTCACTATGGCCTATGGCTATTGGAAATCCGGGCGCGCGGATCGGGAAGCGGTGTTTCACCTGTTCTTCCGGAAAGCGCCGTTTCAATCGGGTTTTACGATTGCCGCAGGCCTGGCCACTGCGATCGATTTCCTCAATTCTTACCATTTTACGGAAGATGATTTGCAATTTCTGTCCGCGATGACAGGGAACGATGGCAAACCACTGTTTGAAGCCCGATTCCTGGAATACCTCAAAAAGCTCAAGTTCTCTTGCGATGTGGATGCGATGCCCGAGGGCACGGTCGCCTTTGCTCATGAGCCAATGCTGCGGATCAAGGGGCCAATCCTGCAATGCCAGTTGCTTGAAACGGCCTTGTTGAACCTTCTGAATTTTCAATCGTTGATCGCGACCAAGGCGGCTCGCGTTTGCCTGGCGACCAAAGGTGAGCCCGTTATGGAATTCGGGTTGCGACGGGCACAGGGTGTGGATGGCGCGCTTGGGGCAAGCAGAGCGGCATACATTGGGGGCTGCGCGGCGACCTCGAATGTCCTGGCAGGAAAGCGATACGGCATTCCCGTGCGGGGAACCCATGCGCACAGTTGGGTGATGTCGTTTGATGATGAACGCGAAGCCTTTCTCGCCTACGCCGAAGCAATGCCAAACAACTGTGTTTTTCTCGTGGATACTTATGACACGCTGGAAGGCGTGCGTCATGCGGTGGAAACGGGGAAGTGGCTGCGTGAACGCGGACATGAGATGGTAGGGATCAGGTTGGATTCAGGAGACCTAGCCTGGCTGAGCGTCGAGGCCAGGAAAATTCTCGACGAAGCGGGCTTTCCCAAGGCGGTCATTGTCGCGAGCAATGATCTGGACGAACACATCATTTCGAGCCTGAAAGAACAGGGCGCCCAAATCAATGTGTGGGGCGTGGGCACGAAACTGATAACGGCATATGATCAACCAGCGCTCGGCGGCGTTTACAAGCTCGGCGCGATTCGCGATCAGAACGGCCATTGGGCCTACAAGGTGAAGTTGAGCGAGCAGGTGGCCAAGATTTCAAACCCTGGAATCCAGCAAATCCGGCGCTTTCGTTCGGACAAGGAATTCATTGGTGACGGCATCTATGATATCGAAACCGGCGCGCCCGAACCGTTCACCATTGTTGATCCCCTGGATTCAACGCGCCGCAAACACATGGCGCCCGAAGCTGCGTTTGAAGATTTGCTCGTGCCAATATTTCGGGCAGGCAGGCTGGTGTATCAAATACCGAGCTTGGTTGACGTCCGGCAGCGAGCCCAAACGCAGATTGGAATGTTCCACTCGGGCGTCAAAAGGTTCGTGAATCCCCATGAATATCCCGTGGGACTCGAGCTCGGTCTGCATGAACTGAAGATGAAACTGATCCTCAAAGCGCGCGGGGAAACCTGATACAATGAAACTCATCCATTTAGCCGCGGCGGTGCTGAACCAGTCGCCACTCGACTGGCGGCATAACACGCTGAACATCCGCCAGGCGATTCAGGCAGCGCGGAAACGCAAGGTGGATGTGTTGTGCCTGCCTGAACTTTGCCTGACAGGGTATGGATGCGAAGACGCCTTTCATGCCGTCAATACTCACCAGCGAGCTTGGCATGCGCTGGAGGAACTGTTGCCTGAAACGCGCGGGATGGTTGTCTCATTTGGATTGCCGGTCTTGCACCAGAACGGGTTGTTCAATTGCGCGACGCTGGCCGTGGACGGCCATTTGGTTGGATTGGTGGCCAAACGGTTTCTTGCCGGGGATGGAATTCATTATGAACCCCGCTGGTTCAAACCGTGGCCCGCCGGGGTGAGGGATGAATTCATCTCGCCAAACGGTGATAAAGTTCCGATTGGCGATATCCACTTCGATATTGGCGGCATCCGTATCGGCTTTGAGATCTGCGAAGACGCTTGGGTCGCTAACCGGCCTGGCACCGCTCTCGCCTTGCAAGGAGTTGATTTGATTTTGAATCCGAGCGCCAGTCACTTCGCATTCGGAAAGCTGGAGGTGCGTAAGCGTTTGGTTCTGGAGGGTTCGCGGGCCTACGGCGTGACCTACGTTTATGCGAACCTGCTGGGGAATGAATCGGGCCGGGCGATTTACGATGGCGGAGCACTGATTGCCAGCGGCGGCAAACTCGTGGCTGCGGGACCTCGATTCAGTTTTGCGGACCTTCAGATTACCGACGCGGTGATTGATGTGGACGCCGCCCGCATGAATCAGGCGCGGACGTCCAGTTTCAAGCCGGTCCTTACCGGGGAAAATCCTCTTTGTATCCACAGCAAATTGAACTGGCCAGACGTCCTCCCCGAGACTCAACAGGCTGTTCGTGAAAGAAACAAAGCGACCGGCGCAAAGAGTTGGGAAACCAGTGGCCAGATGAAGGAAGAAGAGTTTACGCGCGCCGAGACATTGGCTCTCTTTGACTACCTGAGAAAAAGTCACTCGGAGGGGTTTGTCGTTTCTCTCAGCGGTGGTGCGGATTCGGCAGCCGTGTCTTGCCTGGTATCGTTGGCCTGTGAATTGGCGCTTGCCGAACTGGGATCCAACGGCCTCCGCGCCAAGCTGGGATATATCAAGAATTTGCCCGCCGAATTGACGCCTCGCTCGTTGACGAACGCGCTTTTGACTACCGCTTACCAAGCCACCGAAAACAGCAGTAAGGTCACTCGCGACGCTGCACGCGCCCTTGCCGAATCAATTGGTGCAAACCATTTTGAACTGGACGTCAGTGAATTGCATCACGGATACGTGCGAACCATCGAACAAGCCTTGGGGCGCAAGCTCGATTGGAAAATGGATGATCTCGCACTTCAAAACATCCAAGCCCGAGTCCGTTCGCCGGGAATCTGGATGCTGGCCAACATTCGCAACGCACTGCTGCTTTCGACGAGCAATCGAAGCGAGGCGGCAGTGGGTTACGCGACCATGGATGGTGACACCAGCGGCGGTTTAAGCCCCATCGCGGGGATCGACAAAGCTTTCCTTCGCCAGTGGCTGCGCTGGATGGAGACCAAAGGACCGGACGGGCTTCATTCCATACCCGCTCTCTCGGCCATTAATCACCAGGCCCCGACCGCCGAGCTTCGCCCTGCCGCCAGCCATCAGACTGATGAGGATGATCTGATGCCGTATCATGTTCTGGATGCAATTGAACGTGCAGCAATTCGGGACAAGCGGTCTCCAGTGGAAGTGTTTTATATTCTTACGGTCGAATACGCCTCGTATGATAAGAAGCAACTCGGAGTGTGGGTTGACCGATTCTTCAGGTTATGGTGCCGCAACCAATGGAAACGAGAACGCTACGCGCCGAGCTTTCACCTTGACGATGAAAACCTCGATCCCAAAACCTGGTGCCGCTGGCCGATTCTTTCAGGCGGATTTGAGACAGAGTTGGCGGAACTGCGTGAGATGATTGCCAAAGTGAGCTGAGAGGCATTTGCGCAGTTTCGTGAAAAGTTCCCATTCGGCCCTTGACATAGTGTAAGGAACACACTATACATTGAAGGTGTAAGGATAACACTTACGGAAATGAATGCGGAAATCACAATTTTATACCGGCCGGTCGGTCCCAAGGAACTGGCGCTGATCGCCGCCACTGGCTATCGGGAGTTTCCTCCCCGCCTGCCGGAACAGCCCATTTTCTATCCGGTTCTCAACGAGGAATACGCCCGGCAGATCGCGCGAGACTGGAACGCCAAGGACAGCGGGGTGGGCTACGTGACCAAGTTCGCTGTGCGCATGGAATTCTTGGCCCGGTATGAACAACGGCAGGTGGGCGCTGCCGTCCATCGCGAACTGTGGATACCAGCTGAACAGCTGGCCGAGATGAATCGGAACATTGTTGGGTTCATTGAAGTGATTGCAGAATATCCAAGCGAGCCAAAATAATGAAAACGATTTATTTTTATCGCCCCAAAGACAGCCATGGTGAATTTTCAAATTTTTCGCCGTATCCTATTGAAGTTGATGGGAAGGTCTGGCCGACTTCGGAACACTACTTTCAGGCACAGAAGTTTGCAGGCACCGAGCACGAAGAGCGCATACGACTCGCGAAATCGCCTATGATGGCAGCGACAGTGGGCCGCGACCGTAATCTTCCATTGAGGCGAGATTGGGAAAAGGTGAAAGAGCAGGTCATGTTGAAAGCCTTGCGAGCCAAATTTACCCAACATGCCGCCCTTCGCGAGCTGCTGTTAGGAACCCGAAAAGCGGAATTGGTCGAGCACACCGTAAACGACAGGTATTGGGGAGATGGTGGGGAAAATGGCAGGGGCAAGAATCGGCTGGGCCATTTGCTTATGGAATTGCGCGAAGCACTCAAGAACGAAACCACTATTTAGAGACACCATTATGCCACATACTTATCAATACCCCCGTGCCGCATTAACCGTGGATTGCGTTGTCTTCGGATTCGACGAAGACGAACTCAAGGTCCTGTTGATCCAACGCGCGCTCGAACCGTTCAAAGGGGCGTGGGCGCTGCCCGGCGGCTTCGTCCGCGTGGATGAAACACTCGATGACGCCGCGCGTCGGGAGCTCGCCGAGGAAACCGGCCTCAAGGACGTCTTTCTGGAGCAGCTTTACACGTTTGGCGAAATCAAGCGCGACCCACGTGAACGGGTTGTGAGCGTGGCGCATTATGCGTTGGTGAAGCTTTCCGACCACAAGGCCAAGGCTGCGACCGACGCCGCCAATGCCGAATGGTTCCCGATCTCCAAGCTGCCGAAGCTCGCATTCGATCACGCCGAGATTTCGGCGGCCGCGCTTGCCAGATTGCAAGGAAAGGTCCGGTACCAACCCATTGGGTTTGAATTGTTGCCTCCGAAATTTACCTTGTCCGAACTGCAGCATCTATACGAAGCGATTCTCGAAACCAAATTGGACAAGCGCAATTTCCGCAAGAAAGTCCTGGGCTTCGGATTGCTGCTGCCGCTCAAGGAAACGCAGATGACCGGCCGTCATCGTCCGGCGCAGTTGTTCCGCTTCGACGCGGACAAATACGAGAAACTCAAGAAACGCGGATTCAATTTCGAGCTTTAGAATAATTTTGACTGACAGAGAAAACCAAAACGAAAGGCACATTATGTTCGGCATCAAGTTCATCAAAGTTCAACCCACCACCTATCTATTGCAATATCGCGGCGGCAAGGTCGTCCGCGAAGGTCTGGGGCTGTCTTTTTTCTACTATGCGCCGACCACGTCTTTGGTGGCCGTGCCGGTGGGCAGTGCGGATGTGCCGTTCATTTTTCAGGAAACGACGGCCGACTTCCAAACTGTGACCATTCAAGGTCAGGTAACTTTTCGTGTCGGCGACCCCAAACGTTTGGCGGCATTGCTGAATTACACGTTGGCTCCAAATGGTCAGACGTATGCGGCAGAAGACCCGAAGAAATTACCCGAACGGCTCATTCACGTCGTCAACGTCCTCGCGCGTGGTGAACTGCAGAAGCTCCAGCTCAGGGAAGCCGTCCGGGCTTCGGATGAACTTGTTCATGCCGTCAAAACTCGATTGACCGCAGCCGAGGAAATCACCTCACTCGGACTTGAGGTCCTTGGGCTCTCGATCCTGGCCATCAAGCCGACGCCGGAAACTGTCCGTGCGCTGGAGGCCGAAACTCGCGAGAAGATGTTTCGCGAAGCAGACCAGGCGATCTATGCCCGTCGCAATTCGGCTGTGGAGCAGGAACGAGCGATCAAGGAAAACGAATTGAACACCGAGATCGCGGTGGAGAACAAGAAGCGCCAGATTCGCGAAACTCAAATGGATGCCGAACGCGCGGTGCAGGAGAAAAAGCATCTCGTCCAGAAGGAAGCGATGACCGCCAGCATTGGGATGGAGGGCGAGCGGAAGAAGTTGGTGGCGTTGGCTGCGGAAAACGCTCGCGCTGAAGCCGACGCCCGCGCTTATGGCGTCGAGACGACCATGAAGGCATTGGCCGGCACGGATGCCAAAGTCCTGCAGGCTCTCGCCAGCACCAGCATGAAACCGGAACAACTGATCGCCTTTGCCTTCCAGGAACTGGCCGGCAAAGCCGAGAAGATCGGGCAGCTCAACATTTCGCCGGATTTGCTCCGTGAATTGATGGCGCCACAACCCGCAAGAAAATGAACTCAAAAAATTGAGGAACTATATGAGTTGGGATGGAATGGAACCAAAAGCAGCACTTAATACCTTCATCTGGAAAGAAATCGAAAAGCTCTGGATCGAAGTTTGCAAGCACCGCCCCAGTCACAAGGTTATGGGTATTCCGCCGGATTTTCTTAGAGTTCGTGAGTATTCCAAAGCAGACTGGGAGCGTGGCCGGTGTGAAGGGGAGGTATTGCGAACAATTGAGTTTGGAGATTTTGGGAAACGCGAACTTTCCTCGCCATTCCCGACGGATTCCTTTGATCACCCACGCGGAGCTTATTGGAGAATTGGAAGTATCGCGTACCACTTGGATCCTGAAGGAAAAAGGGCCGTTTTCACATTCGTCGTCGGCCCTCGTTATGGCCGAGGGTTTATTCTGGAGCGCAAAACCGCAGACGGGCGAGCAGTGATCGTCCCGAGAAAGTCTTGGATTTCTTAATATCATTCATCACGAACATGAACCGTCTGACCGACAATAAAATCGTCCTCGTGACGCGACCGACGCGCCTGGCTGAACTGGTGATCCGGTTCAACACCGTCAGCCAGGCCCGCTTTCACATCGAACACCAGGGCTCGGACTTCTCGGATTATCTTCGCGAGGACGAAACGTATCACCGGGCGTTGGCTGGCGCGGAGGAAATCCTTGGCCAATTGGGTCGGGTGCAGATTGTTGACCGCGGGTTCCTGCCGAATTTCGTCTTCGCCCCGGAAGACACGGTGGTCACGCTCGGTCAGGACGGGCTGGTCGCCAACACCTTGAAGTATCTCGACGGCCAACCGGTGGTGGGTGTCAACCCCGACCCCGAACGCTGGGATGGTCGTTTGCTTCCATTCCGAGTCGATGATTTGGCAAAACTGATGCCCGAAGTGATCCAGCGGAAACGCAGCACCCATTCGGTGACGATGGCGAAAGCGTCGCTGAATAATGGTCAGGTTATGTTTGCCGTGAACGACCTTTTCATCGGACCGAAAACGCATACCTCGGCCAGATACATCATCCGACACGGGAAAGCGGGGGAAAGACAGTCATCCAGCGGCGTGATCATTTCCACCGGCATGGGCGCGACCGGCTGGCTGAAAAGTCTGCTCACGGGAGCAGGTGCCATCGCCATCGCAGCCGACAACCGGGGCAAAAATGAACTGGTTAGCTGCTATGAGCAAGCGGTGACCGGATTCAAATGGGAATCGGATTACCTGTATTTTACCGTGCGGGAACCGTTCCCGACCCGAACCACCGGCTCATCGCTTGTATTTGGAAGGGTCACAAAAGAGACACCGCTGATCTTGGAATCGCAAATGGCAGAGCACGGCGTGATTTTCAGTGACGGCATCGAAAACGACTTCTTGGAGTTTAATTCCGGGACCAAAGCCGATATCGGGATTGCGGAGAAACAGGGCGTGCTGGTGGAATGAAAAGGCACATCGAATGAGTATCAATTACATCGTCGGCGACGCGACAGCCCCAATCGGAAACGGGCCGAAGATCATTGCTCATGTCTGTAACGACATCGGGGGCTGGGGCCGAGGGTTCGTTGTTGCGTTGTCGAAACGATGGCCAGAGCCGGAACTGCGGTATCGCGCCTGGCACCGTGGGGGCGAGTCGATTCCATTTGCGCTCGGCGAAGTGCAACTTGTTCAAGTGTCAGGGGACGTTTGGGTCGCCAACATGATTGGACAGAGAGATGTGCGCGTTGTGGGAGGCATTCCCCCGGTTCGTTATGAAGCCATGCGCACCGGGCTAAAACGCGTCGCTGCCGAGGCGCGACGACTAAATGCTTCTGTTCACATGCCCCGTATTGGTTGTGGTCTTGCCGGTGGCAAGTGGGAAGAAGTTGAGAGGATTGTGGAGGAAGAGCTCGTGAACAACGGGGTGGCCGTCAAAGTTTATGACCTGGCAAGTTGAGCCAAATCTCGAATCTATATGAAAATCCCACTCTTCACCGAACTCGAGAAATCGCAGAATATTCTCATCGCGGGCGCTGGTGGCGGCTTTGACGTCTTTAGCGGGTTACCCCTCTATTTCTGGCTACGCAACGCAGGCAAAACCGTGCATCTGGCAAATCTTTCCTTCAGCGAACTTGGTTTCTGCGAGGGCGAACGTCCGGTTCCATCATTAATGCGGGTGGTGCCCAATACCGGTGGCTCAGCGAACTATTTTCCTGAAGTTTATTTGGCTCAGTGGCTGTCCAGTCGTTTCGCTGAAACACCTGTGTACGCCATCGAACGAAGCGGAGCCAGACAGGTGCATGCCGCTTATGAGTCGCTCGTGTCAACCTTGCGTCCGGACACGCTGATCTTGATAGACGGAGGCACCGACAGCCTGATGCGGGGAGATGAAGCGAGCCTGGGCACACCGCAGGAGGACATGGCCAGTCTGTTTGCAGCAAATGCCGTCAAAGGCCCAGAACGAAAGTTTTTGGTCAGCATTGGCTTCGGCATCGATGCGTTTCACGGCGTTTGCCATGCGCATTTTCTGGAAAATGTTGCGGCATTGATTGCGGATAACGCTTATCTCGGCGCATGGAGCTTGATGCACGAAATGGAGGAGTTCCGCCTTTATCGGGAGGCTTGTGAATTCGTTACCAGCAGAATGCCCAAACAACCGAGCATCGTGAACGCGAGCATCATCTCGGCGGTTAATGGCTTATTCGGAAATCACCACGCCACCAAACGAACGGAAGGTTCTGAACTATTCATTAATCCATTGATGGCGATTTATTGGGCGTTCCGATTGGAAAACGTTGCCCGCCGAAATCTGTATCTTGACCGCATCGGTAACACTTCCACTTATCAGGAATTGTCGTTGGCCATTGAAACTTTTCAGGCGACGCAACCAAAAACCCGGGCTTGGACCGATATCCCGTGCTGAAACGGAACCATGAAAACCATCCTCATTCTAGAAGACAACGACGAACGCGTTGCGGCGTTTGAACGAGCCGTCGCGGCTTTGGGGGATGGGTTTGAAGCAAAGGTCTGGCGCGACGCGCCGTCAATGTGCGCGGGGTGTGAAGCGTATTTCCCAACAGCCGCTTTGATTTCACTCGACCATGATCTCAATCCCGCTCCAGGGTCGAAGATTGATCCGGGCACCGGCCTGGACGTGGCGCGCTATTTGGCAGATTTCATCCCGGTCTGTCCGTTGGTGATTCATTCCTCAAACACGGACCGCGCCTATTCTATGCAAAATGAATTCCGCTTCGCCGGTTGGATGGCGGATCGCGTCGGGCCTATCGGTTCGGATTGGATCGAAACATCGTGGTTACGACACGTCCGGGAATTGCTTTCTAATCATCCAAATACGTGGAGTTCAACCCTCCCTGATGACCATACGGCCCGAATCGAGCGCATGAGGCTCTCATTAGACGGTTTGGGCCTGGGAGATGCCCTCGGTGAGATGTTGAGCTATCAGGCACAAAACGCGCCTGAGCGGCTGGCGGATGACAACCTACCTTCCGGCCCATGGTTCCACACCGACGACACTGAGATGGCGATTTCAATCGCAGCTGTCCTGAAGTCGCACGGTCGTGTTGATCAAGACGCTTTAGCGAAACGCTTTGCACGAAGATTCGAGCGCGATCCCGAACGCGGTTACGGTAAAATGACCAGGATTCAACTTCGCGACATCAATGCGGGTGCAAAGTGGCGGGACACGGCGGCGAATGCTTTCGGTGGCCAGGGTTCGAAGGGGAACGGTGGGGCGATGCGTGTTGCTCCGCTGGGCGCTTATTTTGCCGAGGACCTTGAGCGTTGTGTTGAAGCAGCCAGTGCATCGGCAGTGGTCACACATACCCATCCAGAAGGCGTAGCCGGCACTATCGCTGTCGGAGTCGCTGCCGCGATGGCGTCGCAATTGCAGGGGCAGCAACAATCAGATTATGCTTACCGGTTCTTCGCGGGGATTCTCCGGCTTACTCCTGAGAGCAAGGTGCGCCGTGGGATTTCGTTGGCCAGCCAGACGCCAGCGGAGATTCCGATAAAAGACGTGGCCAAGGCATTGGGGAATGGCTCGCTCGTGACTGCGCCGGACACCGTTCCATTTTGCATTTGGATGGCAGCGCATCATCCACTGAATTTCGTGGAAGCAATCGGCAAGACCATCAGCGCGGATGGCGATTGCGATACCAACGCAGCCATAGTCGGCGGCATTGTAGCGCTGAGCGCGGGGCGTGAGAGCATTCCGACCGAGTGGTTGAAGGCTAGAGAACCGATCCAAGTCTAATGAATCCCATATTGCTAACAGCTGCGGGAAATCCACAGAACCAAGATCGCGGACTCATCCTCCACGATGGCGCGCGGGTCGTGCTATGCGTGGCAGACGGTGCCGGCGGTCTCAGTGGCGGCGCCGAGGCCGCAATTCTGGCCGTGGATATGGTTCGCCAAAATGCTTCTCTCCTCGTCAATGCCGACGCCTGCGCAGAATTAATGCGGAGTATAGATGCAGCGGTTTCCAAGGACTCGATTCCAGGTGAAACCACTTGTGCCCTCGCAGTCCTGACCTCGGAAGAGATTTTCGGTGCGAGCGTTGGGGATTCCGGCATTTGGATCGTTCCGGAAATCGGAGATCACCTAAACCTTACCCAAGCACAGCAACGTCAGCCATTCATTGGTTCAGGTAACGCGTGGCCGATTCCATTCCAGCATGCAACAACAGCCGGAAGTCTGCTTCTCGCGACGGACGGTTTGCTAAAATACACATCGGCGGAACGAATCTTAGCGGTCTGCCGGGAACATTCAGTTGATATTGCGGGTCAGCGGTTGATCGATCTGGTGCGGTATTCGTCAGGGGCTTTTCCTGACGATGTGACACTCATTTTGGCCAGAATTTGAAAGGATCACTTTTATGAACGAGAAAGAAACAATTAGAGCAAGCAAGTTGCTCAGCCTGATTCTCCGGCACGAACCGGGGCGGGTTGGATTGAAACTTGGCGACGGAGGCTGGGTCGGCGTGGAAGAACTGCTGAAAGCAGTAAACGGCCACGGCACCACTCTCACGCTCGACCAACTCAAACATGTTGTCGCAACGAGCGAGAAGAAGCGATTCGCTTTCAGCGATGACGGCCTGCGTATCCGCGCCAGCCAGGGGCATTCGGTCGCAGTGGATTTGCAATATCCGCCACAAACGCCGCCAGATGTTTTGTATCACGGCACGGCCGTGCGGTTTCTCGACAGCATTCGGCGGCAAGGTCTGTTGAAAATGGAACGGCATGAAGTCCATCTGTCGGCGGAGACAAAGGTCACTGTTCAGGTCGGTAGCCGTCATGGCAAACCTGCGTTGCTGACGATTCGCGCCGGCGAGATGCACAAGGCGGGCTTCATCTTCCGCTGCTCGACGAACGGCGTGTGGCTTGTGGATCATGTCCCGCCACAATTCATTGAGTTCCCGGCGACGACGGACAAGGCACCATGAACACGCCGTTACCCAAGCCAGATGCTGATTTGATGGAGACACTTGCCGAGATCGAGCACGAGCAGTGGATGCATTGGTCGCGAACCGTGGCGGCGGACGTCACCGAGGCGACCCGGTCCAAATGGCAGCGGTCGTGGACGGACTACGCTGAATTGCCGGACGACGTGAAGGAAGCCGACCGGGTTTGGGCTCGCAAAGTCATTGCAGTCCTTCGTCAACGGCAATTGATAAGATAATTTATGAAAGCACTCATTTTGGTAGACATCCAAAACGACTTTTTGCCGGGCGGCGCATTGGCTGTGCCGAATGGCGATGTCGTTGTCCCGATCGCGAACCGGCTGCAAGCTGCGTTTCCGATCGTGATCGCCACGCAGGATTGGCATCCCGCAAATCACGGCAGCTTCGCGGCGAATCATCCCGGCAAGAACGTGTTCGAGCAAATCGACCTGAAAGGATTGCCGCAAACACTTTGGCCGGTACATTGCGTGCAAGGAACAAAGGGCGCCGAACTCGCCTGCGGCTTGGAGCGTGAGCGGATCACTAAAATCTTCCCCAAGGGTACCGACACCGGCATCGACAGCTACAGCGGATTGTTCGATAACGGACATCGTAAATCCACGGGCCTTGGCGAATGGCTCAAAGCAAAAGGTGTCACCGAGGTATTTGTCTGTGGTTTAGCCACGGACTACTGCGTCAAATTCACTGCGCTTGATGCAGCGCAGGGGGGGTTCAAAACTCGCTTCATCGAAGACGCCAGCCGCGGCGTAAATCTCGGACCCAATGACGTGAAAAATGCCATCGCGGAGATGAAACGTGCGGGAATTACAACCGTTCAAAGCGCAGATATTTTGAAAACCACATGAAACCTCCCACTGGAACGATCCTCCATACCGGCAAGTTTTTGGCTTTGGTCCGAGAAGGTCGCTGGGAATATGCCAACCGCACGAATGCCTGGGGAGCAGCCATCATTGTCGCAGTGACCAATGAACAAAAACTTCTCTTGGTCGAACAATATCGGATTCCAGTCCACGCGCGGACGATTGAACTTCCAGCCGGAATTATTGGAGACGAACCGGGCGGCACTGATGAAACCATTGCTGCGGCCGCAAGGCGCGAACTGTTAGAAGAAACCGGCTATTCAGCTGACAATATTGAGGAATTAACCACCGGACCATCTTCCAGCGGACTTACTTCAGAACGTGTGACGTTGGTACGTGCTTCTGGTTTGCACCGTACCGGCAAAGGCGGTGGCGTGGCTCATGAGGACATCATCGTGCATGAGGTTCCGTTGGTAGAGATTTTGAGTTGGCTGGAGGGAAAGGCAAGGACCGGAGTCCTAATCGATCCCAAAGTCTACGCGGGCCTCTTTTTCGTTACGCAAAATAGATGAGCGCGCCATCCATCATTACACGTGAAGAGCGAATCCTCGGGGGAATGTGGGGTTCGCTGGTCGGCGATGCTTTGGGCGTGCCTGTGGAGTTTTTGGATCGGGTTGCAGTTCAATTGGATCCCGTTACCTCGATGCGGGAATACGGAACACACCGCCAACCTCGCGGTACATGGTCTGACGACGGCTCGCTGATTCTTTGCACCACGGATAGTTTGTTAAATCACGAATTCGATCTCGAAGACATGGGCGGTAGGTTTGTGCGCTGGGCGGACAAAGGCCTTTGGACCGCGTGGGGAGAACCCTTTGATATTGGCGTGACAACCAGTGACGCACTCCACCGCATTAAAAATGGGACCGCTGCCGTTAAAGCGGGTGGTCAGGACGAATATTGCAATGGGAACGGCTCCCTGATGCGTATTTTACCCATCGTATTGCGCTTCGCCACAGAACCAATCGATTCGTTCGCCAATCGCGTAGAGAAAGTCTCTGCAATCACCCACCAGCATCCTCGATCACAAATGGCCTGCGCATTCTACGGTCTAGTCGTGCGTCAACTGTTGCTTGGCTGGCAACCGTGTCCGGCTTTGGACTCGGCCCGTGAAGAATTCACAGGCTGGTACGAGAGGGCAGCTTCGTTCTCCCATTTTCGCGACGTGCTGGAGGACGACCTCATGACGCTGCGAGAGGATAGTGTTTTTTCGACCGGGTATGTTCTTCACACCTTGCATGTAAGCCTTTGGTGTTTGTTGACGACCCAAGGCTACCAGGACTGTGTCCTCAAGGCCGTAAACTTGGGCGGGGATACGGATACAACGGCTTGTGTTGCCGGCGGTCTGGCTGGAATCGTCTATGGAGTCGACTCCATTCCTGCGGACTGGATCGGCCAAATGGCCCGCAGAGAGGATGTGGATAGTCTCTTCACGGAATTTGCGATGCTTTGCGCGAAGACTGAGTCGAAAACCGTGCATTGAAATGATCGCTGCGGAACCGAACATTGAGCTGAAAGACCGTTACGCCGGACTGTTGCTCGGCACAGCGGCTGGTGATGCGCTCGGATTGCCCACGGAGAATCTATCGGCTGATAAGATTCGCAAGCGCTGGCACGGTGAGTGGAAGATGCGTTTCATTTTCGGGCGAGGAATGATTAGTGACGATACCGAGCACACGCTGATGGTTGCGCAGGCCCTGCTCTCCCATCCCAACAACGCGAAAGCATTCCAAAGTGCCTTGGCATGGAAATTTCGATGGTGGTTCGCAGGATTGCCCGGAGGGGTCGGCTTGGCGACAGCAAAAGCATGCCTCAAATTGTGGGTTGGCTTCCCCACAAGCAAAAGTGCCGTGCAATCCGCAGGCAGTGGTCCGGCCATGAGAAGCGCCATTTTGGGTGCCTATTTCGCGGACGAACCGGAGAAACGGAGGGAGTTTGTTCTGGCTTCATCCCGCCTGACCCATCGCGGATGGCAGGCCGAAACCGCAGCACTGGCTGTCGCCGAATCGGTGGCATTGTCGGTGATGAACGACGGAAATGTGGATCCCGCGATAATCGTTTCCACTCTTCTTGGACTCTCTCAGGAGATGGAATGGGCAAGGCTCATTACAACGATCGAGCTTTCGCTAAAAGTGGACAAATCGGTGTCGGAGTTTGCGTGCGGCCTGGGACTTAAAAATGCCGTGACTGGGTATGCTTTGCACGTTGTCCCCGTTGCGCTTTATGCGTGGCTGCGACACACGGGTGATTTCCGCACCGCATTGATTTCCGTTTTGGAATGTGGCGGGGATACAGACACCGCCGGGGCGATCCTGGGAGCATTAGCCGGAGTCAGTGGCTGCAAGCGCACCATTCCCACCGAATGGCTCAGCACAATTTTGGAATGGCCGCGCTCGCGCTCTGTCATGGAAAGGATTGCAACTCGATTGGCTGAACAACACCTGTCTGAAGAACCAAAAGGCCAAGTTCATTATTTTTGGCCCGGACTCCTCCCGCGGAATATATTATTCTTCTTAACCGTACTTATTCACGGATTTCGTCGGCTACTGCCGCCGTATTGAATATTGGCACTCGAATTGAGGAACATTTGGGGTGCCTGACAAAAAGCGGAGCCTGTCCATCGACAAGCTCCGCCTGATTGACTCTCCATTTATGCCGCTTCTTTGAGAAGCGCGTCCGCCACTGCTTTTGGTACTTGGTCGAAGTGCGACGGCGTCATGCTGTAGGCCGCGCGACCGCGGCTGAGACTCCGAATGGCGTTAGCATAGCCCCACAGCTCGGCCAGCGGCACTTCGGCATTCAGCACAGCGCCAGTGGTCCGATTCTCAATCCCCAGGATTTTACTCCGGCGTCGATTCAGATCCGCAACCAAGTCACCCTGATGTTCGACCGGCATGGCCAGTTCGACCCGCATCACGGGTTCCAACAACACCGGGCCGGCGTTTCTCAATGCCATGCGCAATGCCTCGGCCGCGGCGAGTCGGAACGCCGGCTCGTTGGAGTCCTTCACATGCGCGGCTCCGTCGAGCACGCTCACATGTGCATCAACCAACGTGTATCCCAGCACGCCATCCTTCGCGGCATCCAGGATGCCTTTACGGACGGCGGCATGGAATTGACTCGGGATGTTGCCACCGGACACACGATTCTCAATGCTCACGCCAGCGCCCCGTCCAGCGGGCCGCACCGATAGCACCACGCGCGCATACATGCCCGACCCGCCGCTTTGCTTTTTGAGCAAATGGTCGGCCTCGGCTTCCGCCGTGATGGTTTCGCGATAGGCGATTTCCGGCGCGCCCACGTTCGTCTCCAGACCAAACTCGGTCCGAAGCCGCTCGCGCACGACTTCCAGATGCAGTTCGCCCATGCCAGCGATCAACGTTTGCCCGGTCTCCGCATTCGTCGAGACGTGAAACGTCGGATCGTCTTCGCTAAGCATCTGCAGATACGCGGCAAGGCGTTGAGTCTCGGTCGAACGTTGCGGTTCGATGGCCATGCTGACAACCGGTTCCGGAAACGACGGCGGTTCCAGCAGCAACGGCATTTCAGAACTGCACAACGTATCGCCCGTGGCAAAACCACGCAGTCCGACGACGGCGACGATCTCGCCCGCCTCAGCCTCCGCGATTTCCTCACGTCGATCCGCATGCACACGCACCAACCGACCCACACGGTCCTCGCGCCGGGTGCGTGGGTTGAGCACGCGATCTCCCTTGCGCAACTTGCCGGAGTACAGGCGCACCATCACGATCCGCCCCGTCGTAGGATCGGTCGCGATCTTGAACGCCAATGCAGCCAACGGTCCGGAATTGTGCGCGGACAGGCTGTCACCGCTCGTCCCATCCAGGGCATGCGTTTCCACTTTTGGCAGATCCGCCGGACTGGGCAGATAATCCGCAATGGCGTCGAGCAACGGTTGAACGCCGACGAATTTGTACGCACTACCGCCCGCGACCGGCACGAACCGATTGACAATTGTGGCACGTCGAATAGCAGCCTTGAGCAATGGCGCTGGAACCTGTTTGTTGTGAAGCCAAAGCTCCGCAACTTCGTCAGCGCATTCTGCAATGCGGGAAACGAGTTCGTCACGTTGCTCCGTAACCAGACGACGATATTCAGGTGGCACGTCCTCAACGGTATAGCCACCCGCGCGCCCTTCTCGGAACATGAGGGCAACCTCGTTGATTAAGTCCAGTTGGCCGCGAAGTTTATCTTCGCTGCCGAGCGGCCAGAGCACAGCCCAAGCGTTGGCACCAAGCTTCTTGTTAAGCTCTGCCACGACGCGCGCGAAGTCCGCACCCACGCGATCCATCTTATTGACGAACGCGAGACGGGGAACGCGATACTTGTCCGCCTGACGCCAGACGGTTTCGCTTTGGGGTTGAACCCCTTCGACTCCGCTGAACACAGTGACGGCGCCATGGAGTACACGCAGGGAGCGTTCGACTTCAGCCATGAAATCGACGTGACCCGGCGTATCTATGATATTGAGCCGATACGAATGACCAGCGCCCAGCTTGATTATGCCCAGAGCTGACTCTTCGAGCGGCGTCCAGGTACACGAGACTGCAGCTGCAAAGATGGTGATGCCTTTGCTTTGTTCGATGGGATTAAAGTCGGTGGTGGTCGTGCCATCGTGGACTTCGCCCGCTTGGTGGATTGCTCCAGTGTACAGCAGCAGGCGCTCGGTCAGAGTGGTCTTGCCAGCGTCAATGTGCGCCGCAATGCCGATGTTCCTCAGTCGCGTGATCGGGCGTTCCGGTTGTCGATTGTTGCTATTTGTCATGGTCGTATTTGTGTTCGTGTTCATAGTGCTTGTACTTGGTTGTGGAGTTTGGACTTTCCCCGGTACATGGAAAAAGCCCTGACGGTATGCGTCAGGGCTTGGGGAAAATCAGGCTATTGCGAGAATGGTCGTCCGATTACAGCAAAGAGATCCCCAGCCCTGATGCGATCAGGGCTGACTGAATTGCTTTGATGATGCGTACGATCATTTACAGAAGACCACTAAACCAGCAGGTTGGAAAAGTCAAGAAACGACGATCAGATTTTCTCGACATATCCCTTTTTTATCTTCTCGGCAATCAGGTTATTAGCTTCACGTTGCGCCTTCGCTTCATCTGGGAAGCGCTTGGTTTGGGATTGGCCCAAGGTGCCGATCCGGCCAAAACGGACGGTGAATACGTCTCCGGACATGGATAGTTCCCAGAATTTCTTCGATGCGCCGCCGATGAATTCGAAATAGCGAACGCCAGCGGCCTTTGAACTCGAGGCAGGCAACGGCGGTGGTTTTAGCGGTTGGGAAGTCGTCTTTTCAGTCACTGCGCTTGAAGGAATTACGGGCGGAACGGTAATAGGCGGCGTCGCCTTTTCAGAAGTGGCAGCAATAGTTCGATCTGGCGTTTCCTCTTCAGGAATATCGGTTTCCTCGACCACATCCTGTCCCTCCAACAGCTTCTCTATCCGATTAAGGACGTCCTCTGGATTGTGAAACCAGTCTTTGGTCAGGATTAGCGCGAATCGCCAGCCAAAGGCGCTCAAGATAGAGGGCTGCATAAGGTACCGCTCCAAGAGATTCGGATTGGCGTAATGACCGTCGGTGTCCACCAGGATTCCCAATTGGTATAAAATGTCTGAATCGCCCCGGACCGCGAGGTCACAACGGAATTTCGATTGGCCCACATTAAGGTCCACGGAATGGCCGCGCGCCCGCAATGCAGATGCGAGCTGGTCGACGACCGCGTCACCCTTGGTCAACGGCGCTAGCGCTTTTCGGGACAACGGATTCAGGTTTTCGAGCACCCGGCGTGCCGTGGTTGTATCGCCCTTCGATACCGCCTCGGCATATTGCAGAAAGTTTTTCAGATTGTTTGCTCCATCATTGTAGTCATTGGTGATGTCGGTATGGCGAATCGAGCTGACCAGCGCCATATGATGCTTTGCGCGAGAGAATATCACGTTAAGTCGCTTCTCGCCGCCTCGCTGATTGATTGGACCAAAATTCATCAGCATCCGTCCACCATGGTCGTGGCCATAGCACACACTCATGATAATGATGTCCCGTTCGTCTCCTTGGACATTTTCCAGATTCTTGACGAACAAGCCGCAGAAGACATCATGCTCCTCGCGGACAAATTCAGTTTCCAAACGCGTGCCAAAATCGCTGTCTTCATCGGCCAGCCGGTGGAGGGCATTCTCAATCTCCGTTTGCTGCGCCTGAGAAAACGCCACCACACCAATGCTCAGTTTGTTCTCCTTTTGGAGCAAAGCACGGACGAGCTGCGCGATGTATGCCGCTTCATTGGGATTAGTGCGTTCCTCGTAAACGCCATTTTCCATGAAATGAAAGCTGATGCTCCGGGCAAGCAGTGCTTCCGCATTCGGCTTCCCCTCTTCGGAGGACGTTACCCGAATTTCCGGCAAATCATCCATCGCGCGCTGGCGATCTGGAATCGTGAAAAGATTGCCGCCGTAAAATGAAGCGTTGGAGAAACTGATCAGCGATTCATAGCGACTGCGATAATGCCACGCCAACATGGTGGAGGGCAAATTTTGCGCCGCTTGGGTGAGAAAGCTGTCGGAATCCAGGTCCACCTCGATGCGTTCACCTTCTTCCTCGACCACGATGCTTTCTTCCTCGCTGCGGCCAGCGGCGAAAAACGTGGTGGGCGGCAGCTGCATTTCATCGCCTACGATGATCGCTTGATGAGACCGGTAAATGGCCGGGATCGCCTCTTCGATGGGGATCTGGCTGGCTTCGTCGAAAATCACCACGTCGAATAATTCCGGGTCAAGCGGCAGCGTATCCGAAACGCTCAAGGGACTCATCAACCAGATTGGTTTCAAATCCTGGATGACCTGTCCGGTGTCACCCGCCGCCAGGTCGCGAATGGATTTGTAACGCATCGTCTTGCCGAATTCATGTTCGAGATCGCGCCGGCCGGCGCCATACGATTTCTTGAAGATCTTTTGGTCAGGCTGTAACTGGGCCGCCGGCAGTGAAGAAATATTCACATGTTCGAGAAATTTCTGCCGCACCGCGGCGCGAATGCACCGGGCGTTTAAAGCCAGCCATTCACGGTAATTCTTCTCGAGCTGTGACATCTTCCGCGCAAGGATGCGGCCTTCGAACCGATTGATGGCGCGGTCCTGACGATAAACCTGGTTCAAACTCTTCTGTCCAATCGTGCCCTCGAATTCATTGAGCAGGACATCAGCCCGGCGCAAGGCCTCGCCGAAGGGCTCGGGCAGTTCCGCTAACTCGCCCAAGAGTGGAGACAATTCGGCCAGAATGCCGGTTTGCTCGCGCAGCTTGGTCAGCACTTGCGTGAGCGCCGGAAGATCGAACTGCTCGTGAGCCGACAGCAATGCACGCAGCGTTTTGTCCAACTCGGAGAATCGCTCGTGAATGCTGACTAGGTTCTCAATAAGCGGGCCGGCCTCAGCAGACTGGGAAAGCTGTTGCAACAATGCCTTGACTGATTTGTGCGACAGGCGGCGATCAGCTCGCAGTTCTGTAATGGAAGTAAGAAACGCCTGCGCATCGTCAGTTTTCCATTCTTTTCCTGCGCGACCACAAATCGTGTTGAAACCCGCTCGCGCCTGGTGCATCGCCGCAAGCTCCCCAAGAATTTTACTCCAGGTGGGAGGGACAGTGTGTTGCGTGAAATCGTACTGAATTTGCAACGTTTTCTTGAGCCTCCAATAGGAGGGTTGGAGATATCGTAAGAATGATCTTTCAAAGCCCCGAGCTTGCGCGAGAGCGTTCTCGGTGTCGTCCGGTGATAAAGGTTCCTTCCACGCCACGGTCTTTTCTTTCGCCTCGACCAAAGCTTGCCCTCGCTCGGTCATTTCACCCGCCATTTTGTCAAACTCCGCGGCCGCAGGTCCCTTGGTCAGCACGCCCAGCATACCGCGTTCGGCGAGCGGGTGGGCCTGAACCGCAAATTCCAGGATCGCTTGAATTTCCTCGAAGGTATCCCACAATTCGCCAGGCAGACTGGACAACTCCAACGCGCTCTCGATCGCGTCCATTAAATCCTCGGCCTGATCAAGATAGGCGGAAAGCGTTTCTAGCGGCCGGTCTGCCTGCAGTACGCCCTTCCCGAGCCAGCGAAGCGGATGTTTCGCAAAGCAGAGATCCTCACCGAGGTCTGTCAAAGCCGCCTGTAGACGCTCAACCAGTTCACCATGTTCCATCCACATGGGATAGTTCGGCATTACTTCTTCCTCGGCGGGAGGCAACGAGCGGATGCGACCCCGAAGTTCAACCAGGCGATGCAGAAGCGAACGAACCGCGATACCAGTCGGTGCTTGGGGCTGCCGCATGACATCTGAAAATCTTCGCAATACTGCGAGATCCTGATCGATTCCCCGCAATGTAGCCGCGCGGGATTTGTCCGCATCAGGGTCGAGATCAGCCTGGCTCAGGAACTTCTCATAGGTCTGCTTGAGATTCTGGATGAATGCCTTTTTGTCGGTTTGGGAATCGTGAATCAGGCAGCATAGTTCGTCCAGCCCCTGCTGCCGAAGTCGATGAAAAACCACATCGATGGCCGCCCGCTTTTCGCATACGAACAAGACCCGTTTCCCCTTCGCTACATAGTCGGCAATAAGATTTGTGATCGTTTGGGATTTGCCCGTGCCCGGCGGTCCTTGAATAATATAGCTCGCACCAGTGCGGGCGCGTGCGACGGCCGATGCCTGGGTGGCATCGCACGCAATGATGAGATGTTGGTCAACCAGTTCCAACGGCGGCGGTGTCACTTCGGGTGGCTTCGGGGTGAGGGAAAAAACGGTATCAAACGCACCACTCGCCATGTCGGTTTCTATGAGCTTGGTGAAATCGCGAACCAAGGTCATCTTGCGATAGTTGAAATTTCCGATCGTCAAGTTGCAGAGGTCGAAATCCCACGAATACGGATTTTGGTTGTGACCGTCCCGCAAGGAGAACATTTGCCGTTCGGTTTCCATCACCTTGCCCGCCTCGTCCGCTGTAGGTTCTACTATTCGCGGTAACCGAACCTGTGGAGCAGCGCCCATTACATCGCGCAACGGCATGGGGGTTGGACGCACTTTCTCGAGAAACAGTTGCAAACCAAGCGGGTGATAATTCTCGCGGTCGTAACTGTATTCTGGCTTGGCCGTGGAACGGGCTTTGCGGCTCTGGATTTTCATCCGACGTTGATACTGATCCACCCGCTGCTTTGCCTTTTCGTGAATGAGCTCAATCTGTGGCCGGTCAATTTCGTTTAGCGTCACACCCGGTTCGCTCGCTTGGATTTGCGCCTTGAGCGAGTCGTAAAACTGATCGAGTGAGGTTTCCTTTAAATCCACAAACTCGGGCAGGTTCAGATTGTAGAGTTCCTTGAGATGATGTCGAAGGGCGGGATTCACCTCTGCCTCCGTGGTTGCCGGCTCGAGCACGTAATTGTCGCGAACCCCCCGCTTTTTCGTCAGCTCGATTGGCAACAATAGCAGCGGCGAGTGAATGCGTTCGTTCGGCGCTTCCTTGAGATTGTTCCAACGCAGGAAGCACAGCACAAGCCGAAGCTGGGCAAAACCGAACTCCGCCCGGTCGCGCCTCGCTTCGCTGATGATCTTGTCCAGCACCCCTGGGATATACGGGGCGTCTTCAAAGCGCAGGTATTTCCCAAGTGACATTGCTGTACCTGCCGTGATTGTCGCCGCGAGTTCCGTATGCCATACGAAAAGCTGCTCGAGCTTGATGTTGCGATAATCAAGCAGCACCGGCACCGAAGCCACGGTGAGATTGAGTGTTTGCAGGTTCGGCTTAAAATAAATCAGGCGATTGCGTCTCGAGATCTCGAACAGTCGGTCCCGAAGATGCGACTGAATCATCCGGCGTTTTCCGGTTAGGCTTGATTCCTTGAAGCCTCCAATGCGGCTGAAATCAAGATCCGCCTGTTGTTCGCGGTAATTCTCCAAACGCGAAATCATTTGCGACAGATCCGGCGCGCGTTTGTGGCGGTTTAACTCCGTCATCTGCACAATCACCGAGGCAAGCACTGGATTCAGTCGGTGATTTACGCCAAACAGGTTCTTTCGATTGATGGTGAAGATTTCCAATTCACCGGCATCCGTGAAGTCCAGCCCGCAGGCAACGCTCGCCAGCAGCATACCGAGCGAAAAGATATCGGTGAGTTCATCATGATGCCCAACCGCATGTTCCCAGGACAGATAGCTGGGAAGAAAAACCGGTTTCGCAATGGCGCTATCAGCAGCGCCGATGCCCAAATCTGAAATCATGAGCGATGACTGATCAATGTCCGCCGTGCGCCGCGATTCAGCGACGACTTCCACCGCATGGCTCACCGGGGATTGTAACGCCTCAACTATTGCAAAGTTTTTCTCCGGGGCTTTCGCTTTTGCAGGAACAAAGTTCAACTGCCCTTGGTCGGTGAGCACGATCTCATTAATTCCGTTCAAGGGTGCAACCATACCCGCACGATGCGCGGCCCAAGTCTGCCTCATCAGCGGCACGATTGCTGCCAGCACATCGTCCGTTTCGAAACCTCCTTTTGAAACGCCTGCTTCAAGGAATTTGAGGAACGGATTCTCTGCCGGATCACTCACCGCTCACCTCCGCTTTGGCCAGCAATTCGGCGGCCTGCTCCTTGATTCGCCTGACGTCTCGGGTCTTCATTTTGAGTTCCCTTGACACCACTTTTTCAAACTGTACGTCCAAATCCATTTGACGGCTCAATTCCAACGTGGCGGCCAACGGCATTTCGTCGAGATCCGGATCAGCCTTGGTGAAATCGAGCAACACGTAGCAAATGTATTCGCGCAATTTGGCGTCGCGGGATTTCAACTCTTCGCAAAGCGATACGGCCGCCACTTTGGCTGGTTTGAAATCGTTAAAGAAAAGTTTCGCATGGCCGAGTGTCGCCGGGGTCTGAAACCATTTTGGTCGTAACAGAGTCTCCAAAAGTTGGCGCGTGGCCGCGACCAAGCGTTTTTGGCCAATAAGGTCCAATTCTTCCAAAACCGCCACTCCCTCGATCATTTCCCTGATGTATCCTGTTGCATTCTCGGGTTGTTCCTGCCACAGAGTCAACGCGCGGGCGCGAATGAATGCCTCCGGGTGCGACAGTTCTTGCGTCGCAACATTTCCCTTAGAAAAAATCTCCTCTGCTTGCTTTAGGTAGCTCGTTGGACTTACCTGCGAAAGACCAGTCTGAATTTTAACCAAACTCGCTACGACCGGACTAATGTCGCGCGTCACGCAAAGCGACCCGCGATCGGCAAATATCTCAGTATACAATTGATAACGCCGCGCGGTTTGTTCGTGACTCGCGGACGCCCTTGGATCACTCGCCACTGCGTGAATCAAACGATCGGCGATATGAAAGTCGCCGCTATCCCGTTCCCACAAATGGTAGTGGGCCAATTCATGGCCGATCACAGATTTTACCTCCTCAGCATTTAACAGGGTCAGCACCGGACCCGAAAAGACGATGTGACCCTGGCCGGGGATGTAATACAACGCCGCATTCAACTGCAGACTGTTTTGGGCCTGATATAATGTGACCGGGATATCGAGCTGAAGTCGTGCCTTGGCTTCGTTCAGGCTCTGATGCAGGTCTGGGTGACCCTCCAAGTCAAGGCGGTAGGCAGATTTCAGCAATTCGAGGCGGAGATTCTCGGTGTAATCCGACTTCGCCTTCGCGCACGAAAACCAGTTCCATAACTCACGCTCCCCCGATTTGAGGTAGTCCCTCAGCTCGAAATGATACGGTAGAGGCTGTAGCATGTTTTCCGGTGTTTCCACTCGGAGCATTAAAGCCAATCAACGAGTGAACGTCAAAACAACAGGTTCACCAGTCGACTCTGTAGATTCGCAGTTCGCTTTCGTCTCTCTGCGCTTCGAGCGGTAACTCCCACTCTTGTGCTCTTGGCGATTAGGACGGCTGTTTACCGAATGCCTTGAATGATCTGGCGACGTATCCGGCGATTTTCAGATAGACCTAGCAACCAGTCACTACTTGGTGGGGATTTGCCGAAGTGTTCGGAATTTGCATTTACTTCGATTCCTTTTCTTCAGCCGGTTTCTTGGTTTCTGCATCCACCCGGAGCGCGGCCAGCTTTGTTGTGTCGCCAAACCAGACGATCGCTCCACAGCGCGCGCACATTTTTGCGGTGGTGCCAATATTGGCGGGTTTGAGGGTCCAGAACTTGGCCCTCTGGGGACGAAAATAATTCAAGCCGGTGCTCCGGACATGCCCTTCCAGCAATTCATCGTGGCGGCATACCGGGCAAACCTCGCGCGCCTTTTCCAGGTCCTTGGCGCTGTGATAGACCTGCATCACCGCATCCAGGTCCTCCTGCCAGAATCGCGTGGAATCACCCACTTTGCGGAAAGTGATCTTGCCCTCGCGCATCCAGCGGTAAAGCGTGGGCTCGCCGACGTCCAGGTATTCGGCCGCCTCCTGGATGGAGTACCATTTGGTTTTGTTGGGGGGTGGTTCGTTTTCCATATGCGTTAACTTTTGCAGACCTTGCGAGGCGACCATACTTCCATTGGCTATCATATGCAATTATTTTCTTGCTATTGCTGTGAAATGATAGTAAACGATAGTTAATGGCACAGAGGAATGTCAAAAACCCAACCACAGGAGGCATATCATGCAGACAACATCTCAGAATGATCCCGAGCCGGAAGACGGTTCTTTCCCCAAGGATTCCCCAAAACGCGGTTCGTTCCTCAAGAAATTGTTGGGGCTGATCGCCCTGTTGGCAATTGGTCTGGTCGCATACTCCATTTACGTCGCCGTTCATGAGCCGGATCCGCAGGAGACGGTCATTCTCGGCCAAAAGACTCTCGCCGCGGCAAGTCCGGCAGGGTTGCGCGTAGTGGTGCGGCATCGGGTTTCCCGCGCGCCGGTTCGCGGGGCGCAAGTTGCCCTCAGTCTCGACGGCAAATCCTCCGGCCGCGTGGAACTCGGAACCTTTCAAACGGATGCGGACGGAACGGTCGCCGATTCGGTCAATATTCCCGATCTACCTCCCGGCGAATACGAACTGGCCGTGAATGTGATCTCCTCCCTCGGACGCGATTACATCACGAAGAAAGTCGATGTGCAGCATCCGATGCGCATTTTGCTCTCCTCGGACAAGCCGCTCTATCAACCCGGCCAGACGATTCATCTCCGCAGCTTGATCAGTAACGCCCGCACGCAGAAGCCATTCACCAATGAACCGGTGACCTTTGAAGTCAGCGACCCCAAGGGCAACAAGGTTTTCAAGGAGACCCGCAACCTCTCCGCCTTCGGCATCGCCTCGGCTGATTTCGTGCTCGCGACGGAACTAAATCTGGGACGCTATGAAATTCGCGCCATATCCGGGCCGACGGCCACCGAGCGAACGGTGGAAATCAAGCGCTACGTTTTGCCAAAATTCAAAATCATCATCACCACGGACAAGAACTACTACCTTCCCGGTCAAACCGTCTCCGGTGCAGTTCAAGCCGTTTACTTTTTCGGCAAACCGGTGAGTGACGCCGCCGTTAAGCTGACTGCCGCCATCCTGACGATTCCTGAAATCCAAGGCCGCACCGATGCCGGCGGCAAGTATTCGTTCCATTTCAAATTGCCTGATTACTTCGTGGGGCTGCCCCAGAACAACGAGGCAGCCTGGCTGGATTTAATGGCTGAGGTGGTTGATAGCGGCCAGCACACTGAACAAAAGACGCTGACGTTGTCCGTCGCCCAAAACGAACTGGAATTGACCGCGCTCCCCGAAGCCGGCGCGTTGGTCCCGGGCGTGGAGAATCTGGTTTACATTCTAACCTCCTATCCGGACGGACGGCCAGCCGTTTGCCGCGTGTTTGCAGATGGCACCGCCTACCAGAGCGACGCCCAGGGCGTAAGTGTGATCAAACTGTCGCCTGGCGACGCCGGAAGGCAAATCGAGTTGCAGGCCCTGGATGATTCCGGCCGAAAGGCCAAACTCAGCTTCAAATCGGAAAACACCAACTCCTATCCGCCTTTACTATTGCGCGCTGATAAGGCGGTTTATCAAGCTGGCGAAACTGCCCAACTGACCGTGCTTTCACCGGAGGGCAATAACACGGTCTTCATTGACATCATCAAAGACGGCCAGACGGTTCTGACGAAATCCGTGCCGCTGAGCAATCACAAGGCCCAATACTCGGTCGCGTTACCGGCGTCGTTAGTGGGCGCGCTCAAGATCAATTCCTACCTGATAACTGACGCCGGCGAAGATCGCGGACGGTCACGCCTCATCTACGTCAATCCCGCTTCTTCCCTGCAAATAAAAGCACGAATGGATAAGGCGGTTTATCGTCCTGGCGAAGTTGGCAAAGTCGAGTTCAATGTCGTCGATGCGCAAGGAAAGCGCGCGCCTTCGGCCCTCGGAATAAGCGCCGTGGACGAAAGCGTTTTTGCCCTCAGTGAAAACCGTCCCGGGTTGCTCCAGCAATTTCTGGATGTCGAAGCGGATTTGTTAAAGCCGCGCTATCAAATCAAGTCCTTCCCGGACCCGGGTTCGTTTCTTGCCGGCGCCCGTGAGAATCAGAATCTGGCGCAGGCCTATTTTTCGAGTTGGTCTGAAAAGCCAGTGCCATCCCAACTCGACGATCTAACCAAAGGCGAGTATCTGCCGCCGAAAGTCCTGGAACATATCCGCTCGCTTCGGGGCACGCCAGAATACGAATCATTACGGAGCGATCCAAAATACGCTGCGCTTTTGCGAGAGGTCGAAGGTGGCGACGGCGGAACTTATACTCTTCGCGAGGCAACAGGCGCGATAAAACTTCAAGCGGTCGAGGCGCAGCGTCGGGCTTACTTTAACTCTCTCAAACAATATTTGATGACCGCGCTATGCGGTTCGATTTTCCTACTGCCGATTTGCCTCATCATCTATTATTTGTCGCCCGCTGCCATACGCAGGTTGGGCACGGTCGCCGTCAAACAAAATGCCCGCTACGTCGCCGTGGCTTCCTCGTCCTACCATCTGCTGGCCGCCCTGACGCTTTGCCCACTGATCTTTTATCCCTTGGGATTCATGTTCTTCGAGCGGTTCCGGATTTATGACGAGCGAGCGGGTTACTCACTACTTGGATTCGAGGCCATGGTTGTTGTGCTGACACTTTTGGTGCAGATGTATTCTGTTTCAAAAGCAAAGGCCGAAGGATTGGCGCGCGAACTAATTCCTCTACGATCTGCGTTGGCGTTCTTCTTCCTGCAGTATTTCATTTCGCGAGCCGGGTTTGTGTTGCTCACGATCAATCCCCGTTTTTATGGGGAGGGGTTTATTCCGCTTTTGTTCCTGGGCAGTCTGGTCGCCCCGCTAATCGTGCTTGGAGGACTGGGTTCGCACGTCCGACGTCAGTTCGAGACGATGGGGATCCCCAATAAACTGTCGCGCGTGACGGCTTTGGACATTCTGGTAATCATAACGATCATGGTAGTTCTGGCTGGGTTGCTGCTCCCCGCTTTGGCGAAGGCCAAGTCCAAAGCTGTTCGCATTAATTTGATGAGCGATCTCAAGCAGGTCGAACTCGCCAATCAAATCGCCGAAGGCGATAACTCGAAACCCGAGTCGGGAGGCAGTGCGCCGGTTGCACCACGTGTTCGACATGATTTTCCCGAGACGCTCCTTTGGCGGCCAGAGCTGATTACCGATGACCAGGGCAAAGCCACGCTGGAAATTCCGCTGGCGGATTCGATCACCACTTGGCGCGCCTCTGTGGATGCGGTTAATTCGTCCGGCAAGATGGGCAGCACCGAACTCCCGATCACTGTCTTTCAGGATTTCTTCGTGGACCTGGATCTGCCGGTATCGATGTCTTTGGATGACGAAGTTTCCGTGCAGGTCACTTGTTACAATTATTTGGAAACGCCGCAGGATGTTCATCTTCGGCTGGCCCAAGCCAGTTGGTTCGATTGTTCCGAATCGAATTTGACCGTCAGTTTGGCGGCCAATGAAGTGAAAAGCGTAAGTTTTCCCATTAAAGTGCGTCGGGTTGGTAGTCACGTCCTGCGGGTCAACGCCAATGGTCCCAAAACTTCGGACGCCATCGAACGCGAAATTCTCGTGGTGCCGACAGGGCAACTGGTTGAAAACACGAGAAACGAGTCGCTCAAAGTGCAGTTCGATGACGCGTTTGCCATTCCAGCGAACGCCATTTCCGGCTCGGAGAGTCTCCGGATTAAGTTTTACCCTTCCCGTTTCAGCGAAGTCGTGGAAGGCCTCGACTCAGTTTTTCAAGCGCCGTATGGCTGTTTCGAGCAAACGTCATCCACCACGTATCCGAACGTCCTCGTTCTTGATTACATGAAAAGGATGGGAAGGCTGACGCCGGAAATCGAAATCAAGGCGCGCAAATACATCAATGCCGGTTACCAGCGGTTGCTGACCTTCGAGGTTCCGGGTGGTGGATTTGAGTGGTTTGGTCGTGATCCAGCAAATATCTGTCTGACTGCCTATGGCATTTTGGAGTTTACCGACATGGCCAGGGTGCATCCTGTAGATGAAGCCGTCACAGCCCGGGCGCGCAAGTGGTTGTTTGCTCAACAAAACGCAAATGGCTCTTGGGATGAGATACATCGTGGATGGACGTGGCAGGGCCGTGGTTCAATGACGGCATTTGTGGCTTGGGCCCTGGCTGAGTCCGGCGACGAGTCGTCCAATCTGGATAAGGCGTTGGGCTACCTCCGCGCTCACCCGGATGAATTATCCAACACCTACGCGAAGGCTTTGGCTGCGAACGCGTTCCTTGCCCACGACCGGAATGATTCGTTCGGGCGTGATTTAGCCAGACAACTGAAGAATTGTGCCATCGTCGATAAGGAGCAAACTATCCATTGGAACTCCGACGGATACAGCATTACCTATTCGCATGAATCCGGCATGGAGGCTGAGGTAACTGCTCTGGCTTCAATGGCGCTGATGAAAGCCGGACAATGGCCCCAATCCGTGAAGCAAGGACTGACCTGGCTTTCCACTCACAAATTCGCAAACGGGACGCTTGGCTCCACGCAGGCGACCATTTTGGCAATGCGTGCGTTGCTGGCCGGCAGCGCGACCTCGCTGGGGCAGGAATTTGAATCCAAGATAACGCTGCTGCTCAACGGCGAAGCCCTAAAGACACTGCGAATTAATAAGGATAACAGCGACGTGATGCAGCAAGTTGATCTCACCAGCCACCTTCGTCGCGGCGAGAATCGTCTGGCATTGCGGCAGGAGCCCGCTGGTGAACTGCCGTTCCAATTGACCGGCGCTTACTGGCTTCCCGCCGAGATTGACGGCAGCAAAAACTCTGGGACGAATGTGCGCAGCGCGGAGCAGTTGCAAATAGATGTTCAATATGACCGGACGACTCTGGCCGTGAACGATCAGGTCACTTGCACGGTCAAGGTGGTGAACAATACCGGCCTGCAAATCAACATGGCCATGGTCGACCTAGGCATACCACCCGGGTTCGATGTAGACCCCGGCACCTTTGAATCCATGCAAGAGTCTGGCCAGATCGCCAAATTTGAAATCACCGGCAACCAGGTCATCCTTTATCTGCGCGCATTATCCGAGGGCACGCCGTTGCGTTTTGATTACACGCTCCGTGCCAAATATCCGCTGCGCGTTCAAACGCCTGCAAGTGCCGTTTACGAATATTACCAGCCTGCGAATCGTGCCACGAGCAAGCCCGTGTCTTTGCAAGTTGGCAGAAATTAGTTTTCAACCAGTCGCTGGCCGCCAATGATTAGTGACAATTCGTGCCAAAAACTTTTCAGTCTGGTTCTGATTCGTTCAGTTTGGCGAAAAATGGCACTTGCGTAACCTGCACATGGCTGCACACTTATGCACGGAGATGAAAACGCGTGGTGGGTTCGATTCCCTTCACCCGCTCCAAGCTTCCGGTCCAAAGACTTACGCGAAAATCCACCGAAAAATAACAACAATAGTAACAACAATCCGATCTTCGTGAGGGTCGTTCGCCAGGGTAATCCGGCCGTGCGGAAGTTAACTCGGCGCCTTTAAAAGGCCAGCCGTTTCAGATGGGCATGAAATCCGCACGCGAGATTGACAGGCGTGGCAGAGTACGGGAGCATCGCTTTCGTGCAACGGTATCATCCGGACCGAAAATGTTATTTTCGTTTCTTGGCGCCTGCCGCGGTGAGGTTAAGCGAACTGGAACGCTTTTTGCGCGGTCGGATTGAGATGGCAGCGCTGGAACATTTTCCGCTGACAGATTGCCATCGGCTACCCTTCAAACGCTATGGTGAAGTGTTTAGGGTGCAGGACGATCGGCTCAAAGGTCCGCCGTTGCACGATCCAGTGCGAATTTATTTGCACAACAGGGCAAAAGGGGAGGTGGTTCTTCGGCCGCTATCGGGCGTGGTCCTCTCGATTCTGTATCGAAAGAAATTGACAGTTTCACTCGGCTTTATGAAGTTCGCGGACGTCATTCGCGATGCCCGGGGGCGCACTTTGGCCGAGTTCGAGTATGGTGATAACTGGGTGTTCCATGGCTGGGTTTCGCCTCCTAATCGTCACGTCGTCGAGTTGATCAAGCTCTTCGATGGACCCGGGTACCTGGATGAACTTGTTGACAAGAGGTCCGAACGGGAGCACGACGCATTTGTCCAGGAATGCTCCGAGGAGTAGCCGGTGTGGAACTGAGCAGGACGTGGGCGAATTCCTCACAATCGCTTGCCATTCCCTTACCAAGGGAGTGTCCGCAAAATCGAAGCGCGAGAAGATCATCGTCCAGGCAGACATATATGGGAAGAGCGTTCGCATGTGGGGCACAGGCTTGACCTTGTGCATTCCCGAATTCGTTCGTCAGCCCTTGCAGGGGAATGGCACTTACATAAGGCCCAAAACTTTCTTGCCCGGTTTTTTACGTCGAGGAGGGTGCGGGACGGTTTCAAAGAGGACCTCCCGACTCAGGCGTTGCATTTCTTTCAAGGTGGCTTGCACGTCGCGCCACTGCACAATGGCTGAACGCAACCACTCATACTGTTCTCTGGAGAGCGCCACACTGATGGTCTTGCCCCGAACCTTGCGCGTCCATTGATAGCAGGGACCGCCAGCGCCCGGGCCGCGGTCTTGCACATAACCTTCGCTGATCCAGTGGGTCTGGGCCAGGCGGTTGCGCAATTGCCTGTATTGGGTTTCCCATCGGGCCGTGGTTTTTTGCGCTGGCATGACTAAAAGATAGCAGGCTTGTCAATAAAGCGGTATATATACCGCCCTATGGCCCATACCCCCTTCTTTCCCGCCTGGCGATCACGCCTGGCACCCTTAAAATCCCGCACCGCCCCACTCGCCGCCCACCTGCAAGCCTGCACCCTCTCGCAATTGGAGTCTCGTTTCGGGCCCTGGGTGCCCGCCCACCTGTTTCCCAAGATGTCCGAAAAGCAAAACAGCCGCGACCGCATCTATACCCGCTGGCGCACTTTCTGGTGCATGCTCTGGCAAAGCCTTAATCCCCAGGCTTCCAGTCGGGAAGTCGTCCGCCAGCTCCAGGCGCTCTTTCAACTCCAGGGCGGTCCGGTCATTTCACCGGTCGATGCCGCTTACTGCCGCGCACGCGGCCGGCTGCCCTTGAGCGAGTTTCCCAAGGCCTTGGCCGCCACCGCCCAAGCGGCGGGACAGCGGGTCGGGTCTCTGGCCTGGCTGGGCGGGCGTCCCCTCAAGGTGCTGGACGGTTCGACCCTGACGTTGCCCGACACGCCCGCCAACCGGGCGGCCTATCCGCCCGTCCAATGTCCGGCGTTGGGCTTTCCCATGCTGCGCATCGTCGTGTTGTTTTCCTTGTTCAGCGGCGCCATTTTGACCTTGGCCCAAGGCAACTTGCTCACCTCAGAACTGGCCCTGTTAACGGGATTATTGAGTCAACTGACGCCCCGGGACATCGTGGTGGGCGACCGGGGATTTGGTAACTTTGTGGTCGTGGCCCTGCCGCACAACCTGCAGGTGGATTTCATCGGACGGACCAACCGCCGGGTGGATGGCCGGCAACGGACCCGCCGCCTGGGCAAAAACGATTGGTTAATGGTTTGGCGCAAAGGAGCCCAACCTTCGCCCTGGTTGACCCCCGCGCAGTGGGCCGCGTTGCCGCAGGAACTGACCGTGCGGGCCGTGCGGGGCAGCCTTTACCAAACGGGCTTTCGCTCGCGCCAAGTCACCGTGATCACCACGCTGTTGGATCCGGAACTTTATCCCGCCCAGGAAATCCTCCAAGCCTACCTGCGCCGCTGGCGGTTGGAAATGTGTCTGGACGATCTCAAAACCACCCTCCAATTGGAAATGTTGCGCAGCCACAGCCCCGCGATGGCGCAGAAGGAGGTTTATGTCCGTCTCATCGGCCACAACCTAATCCGTTGCCTCATGGCTCAAGCCGCCAACCGGCACGACGTGATGATGGAACGCCTCAGCTTCAAGGGCGCGCTGGATGCGTTGCGACAATTTAGCCAGGCCGTGTGCCAGTCACGCTCCCAAAAGCAGCGCCGGAAATTATGGGAAGCTTTGCTCAAAACCCTCGCCACGGATTTGGCGCCCGAGCGACCGGGGCGGCGCGAGCCCCGCGCTGTCAAACGAAGGAAACATAAATATCCACGCCTCCGGGGACCTCGCCGCCAATTCCATGATCATCCCAAACGCCATACTCGCCGTGCCAATGCACGATTGCGAAAGCTTGGCCTTATGTAAGTGCCATTCCCCTTTCAGGGCCCGGTTTACCAACAGAAGACCGAGCGGGGGACCATTGCTCGCGTTGCTCAGGCCCGAATTTCCGAATTACGAAATCACCATTCTCACCGAACCGCAGCGCGTCGAAAAGGCCCGGCATTTCGTCCAGCGCACACGCGCCTGGGAAAAGTCCCCCGCGGACGGCCGCATTCGGTTCAAACTTTCAAGATGTGAGGGCCGCCGGCGCTGTTTTGCAGCAATTCTCATTTTGGTTTCAATTGGTCCGGCGGACAGGAGCGTGAGAGTCGTCAGCGGGGTTTGCTGGCTCGCGTCACCGAAATGTCACCTTTGTCACACAATTGTAACTTGTACTTT
>Ga0182013_10000247_pt1 | contig 73777 bp, 76 predicted proteins | sample 612S2MmetaG_FD_120487 | JGI IMG/M metagenome (GOLD analysis project Ga0182013, IMG submission 120487) | Permafrost microbial communities from Stordalen Mire, Sweden - 612S2M metaG | ecosystem: Environmental > Terrestrial > Soil > Wetlands > Permafrost | place: Sweden: Stordalen | collected... | reverse complement strand
CGTAGTCGCGCACGGCGACGGGTGCGTCTTCCGGTGCCACGTAGTTGATCGCCACGAAACCGCTGCGCGAATCGTTCGCCAGCGCGAAGGCGAGCCGCGTTTGCGCGAACACCGACGCCGGATCGTCGACGCGAATCACCGATTGGATGTAGCGCACCATTACCAAGCAGCCCCGATCCGGCTGCGCCGACGCGCAGCGCAGCGCGGCAAGCCGCTCGGCTTCCAGCGCTCGGGCATGCGCGATTGCGGCCGGCACGATCTTTGCGAAGGCGGCGTCGAGCGCCGCATCGTCGGCATCGAAGTTCGCGGGTTCGAACGGGTGCGCAACGGCGACCGCCTTGGCCGCGTCCCGTGCAGCCCCAATGTCCACCGCCGTCATCAGTTCGAGATACTGCACGCGGCTGCGAGCGGCGTCACTCGTCGCGGCGGCGAGGATCCGATCCGGATGGCGCGCGTTGACCGCGCCGAACTTTCCGAACGTGTTGAAGAAATGATCGTGTCCGCTCTCGGTTCGTGACGCGAAGGTCTGCATCGAGAGTGCGCGCACGATCTCGGCCGAGAGGTTTGGATCCTTGCCCAGTCCATAGGCCAGAGGCACGTCGCCGCCGGCGCACGGTTCGATCAACGCCAACGTTGCGGGGGTATAGCACGCACCGTCGGCAATTGCCCACGCCAGCATGTCTTCGGCGTACACCGCGCCGTCGGCATGATCGTGCAGATCGGCGCCCTTCGGCATGTCGCTCAGAAACGCGAGCAATGCTTCCGGCTTCGCGCGCATCCCCTCGAAGCGCGCGGCAGTGCGAGCCGCGTCGGATCCGCCGCTTTGGGCGCCCGCGAGCGGCGTAAGCGCTGCAAGCAACGCGATGAGAACGAACAGGTGGCGAAACGGCATCACCCCGGTTATGGCATGGCCACGCGTCCGCCCTGCTCTACCAGGTGCTGCTCACCGCGGCCAACGCCGTCCGCGCGAGCGGAAGCTGGATCGAGCCGGTCCAATCGCGCGCGAAAAACGAAACGGTGGCACTCACCGCATCACCGTCGAGGTCGGCATCGAGGCTTGCATCGCTGGGAAAGCGGTCGCTGTTGTCGGCATCGCCCGAATAGACGAACCGCATCGTGACGTGGTGCCCGTCGAACGACATCGCCGTCGGCTCGTAGGAGCCCTCGGTCTCTTCCGCATCGGCGACGTTCGCGCACGCATCGCTCGATGCCGCACGCTGTTGCAGCGAGATGCCGAGCAACGCGCCGCGCCGGTGTGGTTGTACGAGGGCCTGGTGCGCGACGACGAACTGCAGCGTGCGCACGTCGATCGTCACCGCCACCCGGCAGCCGTCGCGCGTATAGATGAAGCGTTTCGGGGTGGCCGCTTGGACCTGCCACGAAACGACGCCGCCGGCAAAATCATGCGGGGCCGACACGGTCACCACGGCCTGCAGCGTCGCGGCCGGCTGCGGCGGAAGCACCGCCATCGGCAGCAGCGGTTCGGCAACGGCACGTAACGGCGGCATCGCTAGGGCGCGCATCGTCGCAACTGGTATGGGTCGGGGCGCGGGCGTCGGAAGTGCGGCCAGCACCACGACGGGGCGCGGCGCGGGTAGATGCGCGACGGGGGGTGCCGGAGGTGCCGCGGGCACATCGACGGCGGCGATGTGGTTCGCGATAAGAAACGGTACGACGACCAGCGTGCCCGAATCGGCGAAGCCGCCGCGGCGATCGCTCGTGCGCGACGTAACGATGCCCAAGATTTCGCCCGTACCGGGCTCGAACACGGCGCCGCCGCTGAGGCCTTCTTCGATGTGAACGTTTTCGAGTTCCAAGTAGATCCCGTTGTCGGGCCGCGAAGCGACCGTGCCCGGAAAGAGCACGCGCGGTTCTTGGCCGACCACGCCGATGAGTTCGTCGTTCTTCACGTAGCCCGCTACCGCAACGAGATTGCCCTCGATCACCGGATGCGTGCGCGGAGCGAAATGCGCCGCGTGCAATCCGCCGCGGTCGATCGAGAGCAGCGTGAGATCCCGCGGCCCCGTCCGGTCGACGTGCGCGGAGAGATCGTGGAGATCGCGGCTGACGTCGATGCGAATGCTCGCCGCGCCCGCGATAACGTGCGATGCCGTGAGCACGATCGAGTGCCGGTCGTTCGAATCGACCACGACGCCCGTGCCGCTCTGCATCGGACGTCCGGTCCGGTCGAACGACCACACCTTCACTAGCGACGGGCGAATCGACTCGTAACCAAGCGAGGCATCGTTGGCCGCGCCCGCGGCTTGCGCGAGCAGCACCGTCGCACTCAGCAGCAACGCCGCGATCCACTTACGCACGCAAGTAAATCCCGGCGGCATCGCAGGCGCCTTCGCTGCCGCGGAACACGCCCAGCGGCGGCCAATCGGTATACACGCCTGGGACCTGCGACGTCCACGTTTGCGCCGCCGTCCACTGTTTGTACTGCGGGACGATCGAAGGCGGCTCGACACGCCCGATCTCGCAATGACGCCAGACGATCCGCGGTGTGAGATCGTGCGGACCCGCGACGCCGAAATAGCTGCCGCTCACGAAACGGTCGGCGCGGCCGGTGCCGGAGCGTTTATGCCAGGTGTACGGCTGCGCGATGGAGACGATGCGCTTGAGAATCACGCCGTCATCGCGCGAGCCGCCTTCGGGCGCCCAGCCGTCGTCGGGGTGCGTATGCTGCACGGCCGTGAACGTGTGCCGGTTTCCGTCGCTGGCTACGCCGGTGGCGGAGAACACGAGCAGCGAGTCCGCAACGGGATACAACTCGAGCACCACATCCGGACCGCCGCACGGGAAGCGCTCTTCCGACGTGATCGGCTTGTTGGCGGCGAACTTCCAATAAAATGCGTAGTCGTCGTGTTCGCTCTGCGCCGAACTCTTCTGCAATCCGGCATCGACCGAAACGCCCCGCGGCCCGGCACCCCAACCGCCGATGTAGATGTAACCGGTTTCCTGATCGACGATGCCCGGCGCGCCGGTGACTTCGTTGTAGCCGGGACCGGTGACGAAATGACGCACGCCGCATGGGATCGACACCGAGACGCGCACGGCGCTCCAGCCGTTGACCGCGCGCACGCCGTGAAACGCGCCGGAATCGATGTCGAACGGCGAGCCGACTTGCGAGCGCACCGGAATGCCCGGCATCCGAACGTCGTCGCGTGATGCATCGAAGCGGTGCGCGTATAGCCACGCGAGGTCGAAGGCGGCGACTTTGGCAACGTGCCGCTGCGGCTTCGGGCCGGCTTGCGTCGGCACGTAGGTTCCGCCGAGTGCGACGCGCAGCGGTTCGACCGTTGCGCGTTGTTTGACCGGCGGTTTCGGCTTCAAGCGCAGTGCGATCATGCGCACAAGCGAGAGCACGGGCTTGGGGGTGGCGGCGCGCGCGACGGTATAGCCGCTACCAGGCGACATGAGCGGCATGAGCGCGGCGATCTGCGGATCTTGGACGACGGGATCGTAAGCAACCATGCGAATCGCGCCGTCGCGCTGCACGACGACGAGGTTCTCGCGTTGCGTAGGGCGCAGCTCGCGCAAGATGTGCAAGTCGTCGTCGACCGCTACCGGACCCGCGCCGGCGAGAACGGCACAACCGAGCAGTGCTGTTAGCACCCGCCCCGCCAGTCTCCGCAACGTGCTACCTCCTCGCTATGAGAATCGTCGGCAAATCCGGGTGTCTTCTTCAGCATGCAAGCGGCGATTTCGGCAATTGAGGATGAAAGTTCGGTGAGGAACCGCAAGTGCGCGAGCGTGCCCACCGTTTTCGGCGGCGCGATAGCTGTCGCACTCGCCCTTGCCCTTCTAGCAAGCGCAGGCGCCGGCAGCGCGCAGGCGCCTGGCATTCAAGTGGACCGCGCACGCGCCGGCATTCCTATCGGCACGAGCCTGACGATCAACGTCACCGGCGCCGTAGCTCCGCTGACCGTAGCGCCGTCGTTCGACGGCGTCGACGCCGTCTACGATCCGGTAAAGCGCCGCTTGCTTCTTACCGGGCGCAGCGCCGGCAGCGGGACGATCGTACTCACCGACCGCAACGGCAGCACGGCAACGATTACCGTGCTCGTGGGATTTCTCGCCGGCGTGATTCCAACCGATCTCGACGTCGCACTCTCCGGCACCGTCTCCGCGGCGTTCGTCACGGCGCGGATTCGCGATGCGCTCGAGCGAGCGCTCGTTCGCCAACCGGGCACCGGCCTCGACGTGCACGGCGTGACCATCCCGCCAACCATGGCCCCCGGCGACAAACTCGAAGCGCAAGCCGGCGTAAGCGTCGACGGACGCGGCACCTACGTCGATGTGAGTGCGCGCACGGCAATTCACGTGCACGTCGATCCGCTGCCCGCACTCGATCCCGCGACGCTCTTCTACAGCGACGATCCCGAATACGTCGGCGCGCAACTCTCCGGCGTGTTGATCCGCGGCACGATCGACACGCAAACGCCGGCTCGCCTCTTCGCGTATCACGTGGCCGACGGCGCACCGCGGCGGGTGTGGCTCGTGCTGCGTTCGGCGGTACCGACGCACGTCCAGATGCTGGGAACGATCAGCGGCGCTAGCCCGGCGTTCCCGTACATCGGCCAGCAATCCAGTGCGCGTTTTTTGGCCGCGCACGCCAGCGGCGAGAGCGCGATCCTCCCCATCGCCGGCGGCATGCCCTACGTGATTCCGTTCGGCCTCATGCAGCCCGGAGATTTGATCGAAGCGGTCGAGGATCTGCGCGTGGTTGACGGCGGACCGGTCGACTTCGCGGTTGCGACGAGTCCCGCGACGGCGGCGCTTCCGCCGCTCGACGGCGCCGAACTTCCCGACGATTCCCACGGCCGCCGCGGCGTATTCACGCTAACCGCCGTCGCGCCGATCGATTTAGCGTTTACCAGCGGCGCGGCCGAACCCGCACCGGTATCCATCGGTGATGCCGCGTTACCGAACAAGCGCGCGGGCGAACGTCCGCTCGGCGGCGACTACGGCGTCGTGCGCCCGTTCGCGCTGCATCTTGCAAATACGACCGCGGCCCCGCTAAGCGTCTATCTCTACGAGCTTACCAGCGGCGCGGGCGGCGCGACGGCGACGCTTTGGTTTACCGGCGATACCACGGCGACGCTGGTGCCGTGCGTCGATGATAGCGCGCAACCGCATCTCATCCGCGCGTTCACGCTTTCGCCCAGCGAAACGCGCACCGTGACCGGCTCGTTCATGACCGACGGCTCGGCCTCGTATCCGGTCCGCTTCGGCCTGACCGCAACCGCGCCGGCCGCAGCAGCGCCGAACGGCTGCGCCGCTGCGCCGGCTACGCCCCCGCCCGGGCCTTGAGAAAGAGCGCGATCGCTACGATGACGACGAAGCCGATGAACAGCGAGCGCAGCGCGCGTTCCGGCAATCGGTGCGCGACATCGACACCGATCGAGACCGTCACCACGCCGCCGATCGCAAGCGGAATGCCGACCGCCCAATCGACGTCGCCGGCAAACGCGTAGGTCGCGGTCGTCAGGACGGTCGTCGGCACGGCGAAAGCGAGCGCCATCCCCTGCGCTTCAACTTGCGTTTGTCCGAAAAACATCGTCATCGCCGGTACCGTCATGATCGCCCCGCCGATACCAAAAAATCCGGAGAACGCACCGCCTACCGCGCCGGCAACGGCGGCGAACGGCCACGGTAACGCCGCCATCGCGGGTGCTTGGGCGATGAACGTGCGACGGGCGAGATCGAGTGCGATCGCAAGCAGAAAAATGGAGAAAGCGATGCGCAGTTGTCCGCTCGGCAACAGCGTTGCGATACGCGCCGCCAGAAACGTGAAGGGCAGCGCGGTCGCTGCGAGCGTGCCGGCGAGACGCCAGTCGAGCGGCTTCTTTCGCGAATAACTCACCAAGCCGACGAGCACGTTGGGCATCCCCATCGCAAGCGCGGTGCCTTGCGCGGTTTGTTCGTTCAATCCGAACGCGATGCCCAAGACGGGAATCGCGAGGAACGCGCCGCCGATTCCAAAGAGACCGCCCACGAAGCCGAAGATGCCGCCGAGTACGACAAACGTAATGAAATGGACGATGCTCATCAACTGAGCCCAGTGCGGCCGCCGATCAAGCGCGAGGACGAAAAGCGATCGTACAACTGCATCCGCCAAAACCAGCCCAGAAACAGCGGCACGACCGTGAGCGCGCAGAACAGGGCCAGGAAGTAGCGCCAAATGCTCTGCGCGATGCCTACGCGACCGTGGTCCAGCCGAACCACGCGCAGATCGAGCACCATCATCCCGACCGTCCGGCCCGCGATCGCAACCAAGCCCGCGGCGTAGGGGAAATACCATAGCCAGGCGTTGCTCTTCAGGTAGGAATCAATGTCGGCCAACGTCAGCGAGGTGAGGCTGAATATCTTCGAGTGCACGCCCGGCGAAGCGGAGTGGCCATTCGATACCGACACGATGCCGACAGCGGCGTGAAAGATGACCGAGAGAATCGTCACGTCGATGGCAAACGCGAGAAAGCGCCGCAGATTCGAAGCGAGTTCGCGCCGATCGACCGGACCATCGCTCGGCCCGAGGGCAGCGCGAACCGGCAGAGGGTCGCGCTCGAAGCGCTCCATCCAATAGCGATAGGTTTCGCTCGTTGCAAAGGTTTCGAGCGCGCGCACGCGGTTGACCGCGTACGGCATCATGCCGGTCAACTCACCCAGCCGGAGCGTGAGGTCCGACTCGATGTCGCGGCGCTGATCGGCCAGCATCGCTGCTTCGACGTGCCGTCCGCTGGCGTGAAAGGTTGAAATAGCAATCGCTTTTACGGCCGAGCCCATCGACGCACACAGCAGGCCCGCGCGGTCGGCCGTATATTCCGTTTGCCGGATCCAGCCGCCGAACAGCGATGCGATGATCGGGTTGCTGCGGCCGGACGCGTTGATCAGCGAAAGCAGGCGCGTGTTGCCGCCCGCGATATGGCCGAGCTCGCGGCCGATCATGAACGCCATCTCGTCAGGCCCCATGAGCTGCAAGTACTGACTCGAAATGACCATCGCGTAGGGTTCGCCCAGACCAATGGCGTTGACGGGCACGAAGTAGTCGTCGCGAATGAAGACGATCGGCGCGGCGATCCCGAGCCGCTTCGCCAATCGTTCGACCGTGTCGACGACGTGCGGAAACTCTTCCCGCCGTGCCCGGATGCTGCTGCCCAGTAACCGGCCGCGCGTGAGCGAGACGAACACCATACCGACAACGAACAGCGACGCCACCTGCGTCGGCGTGATGCCGTGAAAGACGAAGCCGATAACGACCAGCGTGATCGGCACGGTCACGAGCAGCGAGAGCGCTACGCGATGCTCGCGCTGAGCCCGAATCGTCGTCCAACCCGTAAACAATCCATCAACGCGCGCGGCCATGCTATGACGCGGCGAGTGTTGCGTCGATGAGTTCGCGGATTGATGGTAGGCGTTCGATGCGGTCGACGAGTGCGCGCACGGCATCGTAGGCGGGGCCGTTCGGCGAACCGGTGGGGCCCGCGGCGAGGCTTTCCATCAGGAACGTTTCGCCTAAACCTTGCACGAGCGCGGCGCCGTCGAACGTCGGGCTCATGAGCGCGGCCAGACCGCGGCGGCCTTCGAGCGCGAGCGGCGCGGCGGTGAACTCGGCGCGCGCGAGTAGTGCGGCTTCGATGCCGTCGGCGGCGGCAGCGCCGACGATGTAAGCGGCGGTCATCGTGCCGCGCGCTTCACGCAATCCGCACGCAGCGGTGGCGGCGATCCCGAACGCATCGCGCATCGCTTCGCGCTGCAGACCCAAGACGCGCGCAGCGGCGACGGCCGCTCCGAGGCGTCCGCACGTTCCGTGCGTGTCCCAGCCACGTTCGCGATGTCCCGCGCCGAGTGCGCGCTCGACGCGCACGGCAATCTCCGTGCCCGCGACGATCGCATCGAGCACGGTTGCGCCCGGCGCGTCGAGACTCTCACCGAGCGCAAACGCAGCGCAAACCACCGGCGTCGTCAGGGTTGCCGCCTCGCCGGCAGCTACGCCCGTGACGAATGCTGCACGCAACGGCGTCGTCACGGCGGCGCGGCCGATCGCGTGCGCGCGCATCCGCGCCGGTCCCGGCGCATCGGCGGCAGCAATCTCCACGCGCGGCGCACGGGCGCTAGCCATTGCTTGCACCAGCGTGACGAGGACGAACGCGCGCGCCGGTCCGCGCACGGCATCGCGAAATGCCCAACCGTTCGCGGCAAAAGCGATGAGTTCGGCCGTCGGGTGTACGGCGCGCTCGCTCGTGCTCATGCCGACACCGCGGCGATCAGCGCCGAAAGATCGGCGGCCTTCGGCAACTCGGAAACCGCCTTGCGCAAGGCTGCCGTCCGCCCCGCGAGGATTGGTTCGACGAGCGCTTCGGCCTTGGCGTTGAGTTCCGCATCGGTCAACGGCCGCTCGAGACTGCCGCGCGCGTTCAGCACGGTTTCTTCAACCGTCGTTCCGTCGGTCAGCCGCGCCGACACGCGGGCCGACGCGCGCGGCATTTTTGCATCCGGTTCGAGCCGCACGCGCGCACGCAGCGCGACGACGTCTTCCGCCACGACCAGCGCATCCTCGTATTGCGCCAAGCCGACGCTGCCGTCGCGCAGGCCCATCGTCACGCCATGTACGGCACTAAAGCGCGCCTGCAAGCCGTCGGCCGGCGTGAGGTTGCCCATCAGCTCCGGTACCAACGGGTTGCAGTACACGACGACGGATTCGATCGCCGAGGAAGCGCCGATGCGCGCGGCGAGCGCGACGCCCGCGTCGATCGCCGGGTGCGCGACGATGCCGCACGGATAAGGCTTATACGTATTCTTCGCCAGTTCGAAGTTCGCGCGCAGATCGGTATCCAGCCTGCCGATGCGGTGCGTGGTGGCGAGCGCATCGGCAAATCCGCCGGGCGCTTCGAGCGCATCCTCGGGCGCCGTGAAACCGCGCGCCGCAAGCGTGGCCGCGAGCAGCCCGTTCGCCGCCGCCTTACCCGCATGATAGGCCTTGGTCATCCGGCCGAACGCCTCGCGCTGACCGACCGTACTCGATGCCGCAATCCCAATTGCGCGCGCCGTCGCGTGCGCATCCAAGCCGAGCAGGGCGCTCGCCGTCACCGCCGCACCGATCGTGCCGCACGTTCCGGTAATGTGCCAACCGTCGTCGTAATGTTCCGGCGAAATCGCCACGCCCACGCGCAGCTGGATCTCGCATCCGAGCACGAACGCGCGCATCGCTGCGGCGCCGTCTGGTTTGGTCGAAGGTGCTAACGCCAGGACGGTCGCCGCAATTGCGGCCGCCGGATGAATCACCGTGGCGAGATGCGTATCGTCGTAATCATCGACGTGCGCGGCAAAGCCGTTTGCGAGTGCGGCAAAGTGCGCATCGGCGAGCACGCTGCGTCCGACGATCGGCGCGACCGCCGCGCCGCCGGTATCGCGCGCGACGCGCAAGATCGCATCGACGCCCGGATGCAGGCTGGCACCGACCGCAACGGAGAGCACGTTGAAGAGCGAACGCTTCGCTTCGTGCAGTACGCTCTCGGGCAAATCGGCAAGCGTAAACGCAACGATCGCTTCGGCCAAGTGACGTGTGACGGGCGGTTGCGCCACCGCCGTCGATCCAGAACTACTCACTCCGGGCGCTTCGAGCCCCCGCCCCTTACGACCCGGTAGCGCGCTGAAGCAGGAGCGAGACCGCCGCGACCGCGACCCACAGCACGAACCCGAGTGCCAGCGGGCGCGCGCCGCTGCGGGCGAGGCGAGCGACCTCCGTCTGAACGCCGATGCCGGCCAGCGCAATGCTGATCAAAAACGTCGATGCCTGCGTGATGCCGGAATGCCAGCCGCCGGGAATGATTCCGGTCGTGTTGATGCACGCAGCGACGACGAACCAGAGAATGAACCACGGTACGATGCGCCGCCACGGAACATGTATGCCGCCGGCGCGCTTCTCGCGCGCGTGCACGACGGCGACGATCGCGACGACCGGCAGTATGAACGTCGCGCGCGCGAGCTTCACGATCGTCGCATGCTGCCCCGCATCGGCCCCGAAAGCGTAGCCCGCTGCGACGACGGACGACGTGTCGTTGATCGCCGTGCCGGCCCACACGCCGAACTGGGTTTGCGTCATGTGCATCAAGCCGCCGAGAGCGGGGAACGTCAGCACGGCCACGATGTTATAGAAAAAGATCGTGGCAATGGCGAGCGCAACGTCGGATTCGAGCGGCTCGATCACCGATGCCACCGCCGCAATCGCCGAAGCGCCGCAGATCGCCGTCCCGACACCGACGAGGTGTGTGAGGACCGTATCGACTTTGAGCATGCGGCCGGCGATCGGCGCGAGTACGAGCGCAATCGCGATCGTCCCGATCGTTACCGGCAGCGTCTCCCACCCGGTCTTCACCACCGCCGCGAGCGATAGGCCGAACCCCGAGACGATGATCGCCGACTGCAGCACGTACTTTGACGAAAACGCGAAGCCGGGATAGAGCGGGCGCGGCAGGGCGATTGCGAGCCGCAGCCCGAGTCCGAACACGATCGCGAGTACCGGTGCGCCGACCAAGGGCACAAACTGGGCCGCCAGGGTCGCAGCCAATGCGATAACGGCGGCGACCAAGACTCCGGGCAGAATCGGCGGCACCCACCGAGTATACGGATGCTAGATCAATAATTCAAATAAGGCAACATGCGTGAGTGGCAATGTTTTACTTATCGCTCGCGAGGCGGGCGAAGCATCAAAGGACGGGAAGAACATGCCCATGACCGATCAGGACCGGCCGCAGAGACCGCAACTCCCCTACGATGAACTTGACGCCGCGATCGGTACCGATCAGGCGGCGCGCACCGAACTGGACGCCCTGCGCGCCCATTTGGACGATCCCGAGCCCGACCCGGCGCAGGTGCGCCGCCACGTGGACGCCTTGCGCGGGGTGCGCGACATCGAGGCCCGGATCGCGAATTGGTTCGACGATCCGGAGACCCAGCGCTGGTTCATGACCATTTCCGACGCGGGTCTCTAGTTCTCCGGGACGCGTGAGGGAATCGCTGGGATCGCCGTGCGGCGCGGTTGCGGACTGCCGGTATCGAGCACGCGCGGCGTCGCCGCCGCGGGTGCGGGTGAGGGCGTGAAGATGATCGTCGGCGGCGCCTGCGGCGCGTTCGGATCGAACGGCGGCGGCGACTTCAGTCCGGTCTCGGGCGGAACGTCGAGCGCCACGATGCGCGTGTGCGCATCGAACGCGGCGGCGCCGCCGAGCGCGCGCGTAACGTCAGCCAGCGGCACGTACGCGACGCCGTCGCGCCCGAACGGAGCAACGGGCAGCGTATGTACGGTGCCGTCGCACGAGATCACGTCCGAGCCGATGCGCAGCACGCACGTCCGGGAGCCGCGCGTCAGCGTGATCGTATCGCCGTCGAGCACGGCGCGTTCGGTGAACTGCGTGATCACGGGCGCCAGCGGCGCCATGACGTGGCCGAAAAGCAATTGCGCCGGCGGCGCGCTCGCGACGATCGCACCGTTGAGAATGACGACGACGGCTGCCGGAATCATGCGTGCGTAACTCCCTTCTCGCGGTCGTGGGTGTGTTTCGCGCGGCCGCCGTCGGGTTCTCGGCGGCGGGCGCGACGTTTCTCGCTCAGGCCATCGCTTTCAACGTGTTCTTTGCCGCTATACCGCTCTCGCTCGTAATCGTTGCGATGTTCGGCTACATCTTCGGTACCGAGACGGGCGACCTGCGCGCGCTCGATACGATCGATGAGTTTGCGCCGCAATTCTACGATCTCGTTTCGAACAACATCCAGTCGATCGTGCGCTACCGGGGCGTCTCCGGGATCATCGGCTTGGTCGGCCTCATCTGGTCGGGGAAGAACGTCTTCGGTGCCGTTTCCTACGGCCTCGACCGGTCGCTTGGCCTGCAAAGCCGGCACTTCATTTACGAGATTCTCATCGCGGTCGTACTCGTTCCGATCCTCGGCCTCGTCTTGATCGTTGCAACGGCCGGCCCGCTCGCGATCACCTACATCGAACGCTTCACCGGCCTCGAGTATTTGCGCTACGGCCCGCAGATCGGCTCGTACTCGTTCTCGCTCGCCTTCGTCTTCGTGTTCTCGACGCTCGTGTATGCCTATCTGCCGAATCGGCGCTCGAACGTGTGGTTCGGCATTCCCGGCGCGATCGTCACCGCCGTCGGCTATTCGATCGCGCAGGTCGCGTTCGGCATCTACACCGCCCACGCGAACGTCTTTCAGATCTACGGCACGCTCTCGGCAATCTTCGCCCTGATGCTCTGGGTCTATTACGTGTGCGTGATCTTTCTGTACGGTGCGCACGTAAGCGCACAATGGGAACTGCGTTTCTCGAAGGATCCGCCGGTCACGCTTGGGTCGCCGTCCGAAGCGCGATAAGGAACGCTGTCGCGACCGTTGAACCCTAGCAACGTGCACCGTTACCTGCTCGCCGTTTTCGCATGCCTGTCCGTGTTCTTGGTGGCCGCGACCCCGGCGTTCACGATCGTCCCCACGGTCATCGTCTACCCGCTTATGGCCAGCTCGGCCGAGCTCGACCGCGAGACGAGCGCCCGCATCGCGACGACGCTCGCAACGCAGATCGCGCAAGGCGGCAGCGTTAAGGTCATTGCGCCCAAGCCGGGCGTCGAGCGCGCGAACTTTCTTTCCGATGCACGCGCAGCCGGCGCGAACTACTACGTTACGGGCTTCGTGACGCCGCTTGGCCGGGGTGCGTCGGTCGTCGAGCAAGTGGTGAGCACCACCTCGGGAACGCTCGTGTTCAGCCAGACGAATTTCATCACGAGCTTGGATGAAATCGCGGCGCAAGGCGACCAATTGCGTCAGGGGATCATCGATCGCAGCACGCGCGGCATCCAAGCGTTTGAGGCACCGCCGCCACCACAGCCGACGCCCGAGCCCGAGCCTTCGAACGGCACCCAAACGCCGCTGAGCAAGCTCTTCGGCCACAAGAAGGCCGCTGCGCCCGAGAACGTCGCCGTAACGCCGGCGCAGAACGCGACCATCGCCGTGCTCACCGTCGGCGGTTCGGCGGATTCCGATCATCGCAGCGCGGCGGCGCAATCGATTGCGGCCGCGTTCGAGCGCGACGGACGGCACGCCGTGGTCGTCACCGCAAACGCGCCGTCAAACGACGTGTGCACCGCCAATAAGGCGACGGCGCTCGTCGGTGCGTGGCTCGATACGCCCGCCGGCAACCCCAACGCAACGCTTCGGCTCATCGCCTACGACTGCGGCGGCAACGTCGCATACGATCGCTCGTTTCAGCAACCGCTCGCGGCCGTGACCGGTGCGGCGGTCAACGCCTACATCAACCCGCCGAAGCGGCGCGGCTAGGGCTTAGGCTTCCTCGGCTGCCGACGGATCGAGCAATCCGTCGGGCACCGTCACGTAAATCTCCTTGCGCGCGACATCGACGCCGGCGATGAACGCCGCCACCAGCGGCAGCATCGCGCGCGCCGCGCCGATCACGAGCAGATCTTGATTCGGATAGTGCAGCACGTCGGCGACGACGCCGCGCTCGACGCCGGCCTCATCGAGGAGCCGGCAACCGACTAGATCCTCATCGAAGTATTCACGCTCGCCCAGCGGCGCATCGGCGCGCGCGATCGTCACCTGCGCGCCGACGAGCACTTCCGCCGCGCTAGCATCGTCGATGCCGGTGAGGCGAATCAGCGGCCGGTCTTTTTGCCGCCGGACGGCAGAAACGGTCACCTCGCGCGTCGTGCCGTCGCCGAGGCGTAAGGTCGCGGCGAGGCCCACCCGCATCGCGTGGTCACCAACGCGCGAGGCATCGAGCTTTAGCTCACCGTGCAGCCCAAACACGCCGGCGATACGGCCGGCGTTGACGTCAGCTCTTCTTTTTTCGTTTGGGCGCGGCGGCTGCTGTGGCACTTTTCTTCTTGGCGGCCGGCTTCTTTGCCGCGGTCGCCTTTTTCTTCGCGGCCGGCTTCTTTTTTACGGCCGTGGCTTCGGGTTCTTCGGCGATCGCATCGACGGGTTCCGCAGCACTCGTGTCGCCGGCGTGTTCGAGATCCGCTTCATGCACGTCGTCGTCTTCAACGTCGACGATATCGATCGTGACCTTGCCCTCGGCGCTGGCGCGAACGATCGTGCGCAACGCTTGCGCGACGCGGCCGCCCTTACCGATGACTTTGCCGAAATCTTCCGGATTGACTTCGAGTTCGATGATCGGTCCGCGCGCGCCGTCAACGACGGCCACGATGACGTCATCGGGTCTGGAAACGAGCCGCTTCGCGAGGAACGTCAGCAGTTCGACGGCGCGTGCTTGCGCGACGGCCGGATCGCCTGCGGGACGCGGGCCATGATCGCGGTCGCGATACGGCCGGCGTTCGCCGCCGCCGACGCGCGAATCGCTGCCGGCACCGCCCGGACGGCGCCGCGCGGGACGTTCGTCCTCGGGCTCGATATCGTCACTGAACGATTCGTTCGTGGCGATTTGGCGAGCACCGAGAGTCGACTTCCGTTCTTCTTCCGGCGCCGCTTCATCGTCGCCGAACAACCCGAATTCGTCGTCGAACGCGGACACCGGCTACTCGGCTGCTTCGGCGGGAGCGGCGGCGGCCGGCACGGCCTTCTTCGGCGGAACGAAGCCGCGCGGCACGAGACCGAGTTCGGCGAACAAGCGCCGTACCGGGTCGGACGGCTGCGCGCCCTTAGCGAGCCAGGCCTTGACCTTCTCTTCGTTCACGACGACCGTTTTCGGTTCCGTGCGCGGGTTGTAGTGTCCGAGAATCTCGATGAACGCGCCGTCGCGGGGCGACTTCGCGTCGCAGACGACGAATCGGTATGTCGGCTGCTTTTTTGCGCCCATGCGGCGCAGGCGGATTTTGACCATGATGGGTTCTGTCTGTCTTTCTAGCGAGGAAGTGCCGGCATTCGGAACCGGCCCCGCTTCCCGCCACCCATTTGTTTCATGAGTTGGCGTGAAGCTTCGAATTGCTTCACCAAACGATTGACGTCGGAAACTTGCATGCCGCTACCAGCGGCGATGCGTTTGCGGCGTGAACCGTTGAGGATATCCGGACGCGCGCGTTCGCGACGAGTCATCGAGCAGATAATCGCTTCGACGCGCTTGACGTCACCCTCGTCGATATCGACGTTGGGCATCGCCTTGGAGAGTCCGGGTATCATCTTCATGATGTCGTTCATCGACCCCATCTTGCGCACTTGGCGAATCTGGGCGAGAAAGTCATCGAGGGTGAAGTCGTTCTTGCGCAGTTTTTGCGCGAGATCTTTGGCTTGCTCTTCGGAGTAGACGCTTTGCGTTTTCTCGATGAGCGTGAGCACGTCGCCCATCCCGAGGATGCGCGAGGCTAGGCGGTCGGGATAAAATGGTTCGAGCGCGGCGAGCTTTTCGCCGACGCCGACAAACTTGATCGGCGCGCCCGTGATCTTGTGGATCGAGAGCGCCGCACCGCCGCGCGCATCGCCGTCCATCTTGGTGAGAATGATGCCCGTGATGCCCAGGCGATCGTTGAAGCCCTTGGCAACGCTGGTCGCTTCTTGGCCGGTCATCGCGTCGGCGACGAACAGGATCTCGATCGGTTTGACGGCCGCTTTGATCGCGGCCAGCTCGTCCATGAGCTTCTCGTCGATCTGCAAGCGGCCGGCGGTATCGATGATCACCGTCGGAATACCGAGGCGCCGCGCTTCAGCCACGCCGTCGCGCGCGATCTTCACCGGGTCGCCGGCGCCCTGATCGTACACCGGCAGATCGATCTGCTTGCCGAGCGTCTTGAGCTGATCGATCGCGGCGGGACGGTACACGTCGGCTGCAACGAGCAGCGTGCGGCGTCCCTGTTCTTTGAGGCGCAGCGCGAGTTTGCCCGCGTGGGTCGTCTTCCCCGAACCTTGCAAGCCGACGAGCATGTAGACCGTCGGCGGCGTATCCGCGAACTGCAGGCGCGCTTCCGCGCCGCCGAGCAGATCGACGAGCTGGTCGTGAACGATCTTGATGACCGACTGACCCGGCGTGAGCGATTGCAACACGTCGGCGCCGACGGCGCGCTCTTTGATCGCGTTGACGAAATCTTTGGCAACCGCGAGGTTGACGTCGGCTTCGAGCAACGCGATGCGCACTTCGCGCAATACCTCAGCGACGTCCGTCTCGGAGAGACGGCCGCGATTCGACAACCGATCGAAAATAGCGCCTAAGCGCTCGCTGAGGGCTTCGAGCATGCGTTACGCGCTAGCGGAACTCGCGTCGATTTTCGCAACGGCGTCGCCGACCGTTTTGATCTTCTCGGCTTCTTCGTCGGGAATGTCGATACCGAACTCGGTCTCGAATGCCATGACCAGTTCGACCTGATCGAGCGAGTCCGCGCCCAGATCTTCGGTGATCGACGCTTCGGTCGTGACTTCGTTCTCTTCGACGCCGAGCTGTTCGACGATGATCTTTTTGACGCGGGCGAAAGTGTCGTCTGCCATTGGACTCCTATTGTTTCCGGGGAAGATTAGTGGGTGAGATAACCGCCATCGACCACGATGGTTTGACCGGTGACATAACGGGCGGCATCGGATGCAAGAAACGTGACGACGCCGGCGACATCGTCGGGAGTGCCCGGCCGGCCGAGCGCGATTCCGTCGAGAAAGCCCTTGCGCGCGGCATCGGGGAGTTCGGCGGTCATCGCGGTTTCGATCAGGCCCGGGGCCACGGCGTTCACCCGAACGTTCCGGGACCCTAGCTCCTTCGCCAACGACCGGGTTAAACCAAGTAATCCGGCTTTGGTCGCAGCGTAGACGCTTTGGCCGGGGTTGCCGGCGATCCCGACGATCGAGGAAATGAGCACGATCGCGCCGCCGCGCTGCTTGAGCATCGGCTTTGCCACGGCGGCGCTCAGATAGAACGCGGACTTCAGGTTGACGTTGAGCAGGCGGTCGAGGTCGCTTGCTTTCAAGCGCAGGATCAGGCCGTCTTGCGACTGCCCGGCGTTGGCCACCGCCACGTCGATCCGGCCGAACTGGGCGAGCACGGCGGCCACGCCCGCATCCACCGCGGCTTGATCGGCAACATCGACACTATGGCGGCTGACCTGCGCATCAGCGCCGGCTGCCGCGTGGACCGCTGCGGCCGTCGCTTCAAGCGCCGCCTCATCGCGGCCGAACAGCGCGACCGCATAGCCGTGCACGGCAAGGTCGACCGCAATGGCCCGGCCGATGCCGCGCGAGGCGCCGGTGATGAGGGCAACGCGATCGGCCATCAGGAGATGCTCGCCGGCGCGAGCAGCGCGCGCAGTTTTTCCACGCCGGCAACATCGCCGACGTGCATCGCTTTGGGTGCGCCCTCGACGCGCTTCATCATCGGCGCGAGCACGGGACTGGCGCCGAACTCGACGATCATATCGATGCCCACGGCAATCATCGCCAGCGCCGCGTCATGCCAGCGCACTTCGTCGGTGACGGAGCGGATCAAGTTGGCCTTGATCTGCGCCACGCTGGTGTACGGCTTCGCGTCGACGTTTGAAATGACGCTGAAGTGCGGCATCGTTAACGGAGCGTCGGCGATATGTTTGGCGAACTCGATTTGCGCGGGTTCCATCAGCGCCGAATGCCACGCGCCGCTTACATTGAGCGGGATCACGCGCTTCGCGCCGGCTTCGAGCGCGAGTTCGCCGGCCACGCGTACGGCGTCTTCATCGCCGCTGATCACGACTTGACCGGGCTGGTTGAAGTTCGCGAGCTGGACGCGTCCGGCCCCGCGTTCGACCGCGGCTGCGACTGCCTTGCGCAACAGCGCATCGTCGAGGCCCAGCACGGCCGCCATCGCGCCGCGCGACAGCGCCGCCGCGCGGTTCATCGCAAGGCCGCGCTGGTTCACGAGCGCCAGCGCCGTTTCGAACTTCAGCGCACCGGCCATCGTAAGACTGCAGTATTCGGCAAACGAATGGGCGGCGCTCACGACCGGTGCGAGTGCGTCACCGACTGCGGCTGCAAGCGCCAGGTTCGTGACGAAGATCGCCGGCTGGCTATAACGCGTCTCGCGCAGCTTATCTTCGTCGCCCTCGGCGCACAGCGCGAGGAGGTCGTAACCCAAGATCGATTTTGCTTCGCGATAGAGCACGGCGGCCGCCGGATAGGCGGCTGCGATGTCGACGCCCATGCCGCTGGTTTGCGAGCCCTGGCCCGGAAAAACGACGGCGATCCGCATCATCGCGCGCTCCAGCGCCAAGCGACCGCGCCCCACGATAACCCGCCGCCGAAGCCGACGAATACGATGATGTCGCCGTCTTTGAGTTTCCCCGCGCCGAACGTTTCCGAGAGCGCGATCGGGATCGATGCGGAACTGGTGTTGCCGTAACGGTCGACGGTGATCACCACTTTGTCGCCGAGCATCTCGAGCTGTTTCGCGGCGGCGTCGATGATGCGGCGATTCGCTTGATGCGGAATGGCATACGCGATCTGATCGCGCGTCAAGCCGGCTTTCTTCAACGCCGCATCGGTCGCTTCGATCATCTTGGTGACGGCGAAGCGGAAGACTTCGCGGCCTTTCATGACCATTTTGTTTTGGCGTTCGTCGATGCCCGCGGAGGTCAGCGGCGTCACCGTGCCGCCGGCCGGAACGAGCAAGAGCGACGGATCGCTGCCGTCGCTGCCGAGTTCGGAGGCGAGAAAATCATTGCGTTCGGCGGCTTCGAGCACGACCGCTCCGGCGCCGTCGCCGAAGAGTACGGCCGTGCCGCGATCCGTGTAGTTGGTGATCGAGGAGAGCTTTTCGCTGCCGATGAGCAGCACGCGCTGGTAGACGCCGGACTGAATGAGGCTCGACGCAACGGTTAGACCGTAGATGAAACCGCTGCACGCGATCTCGATGTCGAAGGCGGCCGTGCCCTTGATCCCGAGCTTCGCGGCGAGCACGCTCGCGGTAGCGGGAAAGATGTAATCGGGCGTAACGGTTGCGACGATGACGCAGCCGATGCTCGAGGGTTCACACCCGGCGCGCTCGATGGCCATCTTCGCGGCGGCGAGACCCATGTCGCTGGTGGTCTCGTCATCGCGCGCGATATGCCGCTCGTGCATCCCGGTTCGCGAGACGATCCACTCATCCGTCGTATCGAGAATCTTCTCGAAGTCGGCGTTGGTCATGACGCGTTCCGGAACGTAATGCCCGACGCCCGCCATGCGGACGCCTTGCGTTAAGGGCACGTTGGCCTACAAAGGCCTCCCCGAAGGGACATTACTCGTGGTTGTGCCCGGCGTGGTCACGTTCGTCGCGGGGCGCGATGACCTGACGTCCGTCGTACGTTCCGCAGAAATCGCACACGAAATGCGGCTTCTTCGGCTGGTGGCACTGCGAGCACTCAACAACCGTCACCGGATTGAGCTTCCAGTTTGCCGCCCGGCGGCTACGCGTCTTCGACCGCGGGGTTTTCCACTTGAGATTCGCCATGATTGCCTTCCGTCGCCGGGCAGTCGCAATCGCCGCCCGGATTTTTGCTCCGGCCGCAGGTCACGCATAACCCGCGGCATTCCTCGTTGCACACCAACCCGAAGGGAAGTGCACTCGTCACCACTTGCCGGACGAGATCGCCGACATCGAAATTCGTACCGTTCAGGACGTTGTTCTCGGCGAAGGGGTCGCTCGCCCCGTCGGGCGGATCGAACCGTTCGTCGACGACGACCCGGAGGGGGGTCGTCACGTCCTCAAGACAGCGGATGCATTCGCCCGTGACCGCTACCTCGACCAACCCGTTGATCTGTACCCCCCGATCGACGCGCTGCAAATCCAGCTCGGCGTGTGCCTTCTGGGGGAAGCAGAACGAAGAAAACGGGGGCACGTCGACGTGCTCATCGAGCGACATCGGGCGCCCCGTAACCAGTAACGAACCGATGTCTACGACCACGTGAGAACCCATACCATAGAACGAGGCTCCCCGCGAGGGAAGCCCCATGCCAACCACGGTATTGTAGACCCCCCTCCAACCCTTGTCAAACGCTTCCATCCGCGTGATGGCCGGGCGTGACAAGCATCGGGACGGTCGCCTTCGGCCCCCAAATCACCGCCGCCGCGCAGCGCAATGGCCTAGATCCGACCCTGCTGGCGGCCGTGGCCGCTCAAGAGACGGGCGGTCCGGGGGCGAATTCGGGCGCGAATGTCGTCGGCGACGGGGGCCACGGGCACGGGGTCTTCCAAATCGACGACCGCTACCACGCCTTCGCCGCGACCCCGGCGGCGATGGATCCGGCCCAAAACGCCGATTATGCGGCCGGGATGCTCTCCGGTCTTCTTCAGAAGTACGGCGGGGACGTCCATGCGGCGCTCTCCGCTTATAATGCCGGATCGCCGACCGCGACCGGGACGACGACGAATTGGGGCGGGGGCACGACCCTCGGCTATGCCGACTCGGTGATGGCCCACTATGCCCAACTCGGAGGCACGGCCAGAGACGCCGCGGTCCCTGAACTCGCGGATACGACCACCTCGGTGAACCAGCTCCAGAGCCTGGCCTCCGCGTCCTCGTCGTCCGCCGCGAACGCTGCCCCGGCCGTCTCGGCCATGCCGGCGCCCTCGCTGCCCACCACCCAGCAGCAAACCCAAGCACAGCAGAGCGCGGCCCAAGCGCCGCTCAAGCAAGATTTCTACGCCGACGGCGACGACGCCGAGTAACGGAGGAGCATCATGGGATTCAATCCGCTCAGCATGGTCGTCGGCGCGGCGACCGGATTTCTCACCGGCGGTCCGGTCGGCGCCGCGATCGGCGGCGCGGCCGGTGCGCTCGGCGGCACCAACAACGCGACCTCCGTCGTCGGCAACCTCGGCAACACCGCCTCGAGCGGCTGGCAAAGCAGCATCCTCGCGCTGCAAGATGCGCAAAACGAGCAGAACGCGATCTACAGCCTGCAGATCAATCAACAAGCCTCGCAATTCAACAACATGATGGATGAGAAATCCGAAATGATGCGCGAGAGCAACGCCTTACGCGACGTCGCGCTGGAACAGAAGAAAGCCGACACGCAAGTGATGAAGAAATTCATCGAGTCGATCATATGATCGCCCTCCAACCTGCCCCGCTTACGACACGCCCCGTCCGCACGCAAGTGTCGCAGTCGTCCTCCCCATCTGTCATCCCGAGCGTAGTCGAGGGACAGCCCCAATCGTCAACCCTCGAGGAAGCTCTCGCAAAAGTGAAAACGCCGGAAGACGACGAGCTTGCGAAACAGCAACAGGCCTTCGATCAGATGATGCAGCTCCGCACCGAACAAGCCCGCGAAGCAAACGCCATCCGCGAGTTCGGCATCGCCCAGCAGAAAAAAGAAAACGACTTCCTCAACGAGTTCATCCGCATGATCTAAGCCCGCGCGGCCGCCTTTTAGAACGGATTGAGGGTCACGCTCCACTGTTCGCCTGCGGTGTAGCTCTGCGAGTAGTCCGGATCATACAAGCCGTTGATCGGGCCTTGGCATTCGTCGTCATCCGGGAAGGCGTACGCCAAGCCGGGCAGGGTGGAGATCGGTACCTGCCCGTACTTGTGCATCAGCGCCGAATACCAGTTGGTCGTGACGCTGCTCGTCGGAATCGTACCGCCCATCGTTGCAGCGCCACCGTAGAAGTTCACCCAGTCGCTCCCACCGCAGAATGGTTGCGGTCCCGTTGGCCACGTATTCGGAAGCGGGCTGGGCACGGGAAGCGTTCCGCGCTCGATGTTGGTCACGAGCGCCCGGCCGATGTAGAGGCCGGACGTTCCCGTCGCGCCCGTCGTGAATGCTCCGGCGTTGTTGAAGATATCCCACGTGGTCGGATAAGGAATGGATCCCACCAACGCGGACGAGGTGCTGGCTGAAGCGTAGAAGTTGAACGCGTTGGTCGTCGGGTTGACGAGGCCGTATGCCGTTCCGAACTGCGGGTAGGACATCGCGAGGAAATTCGTTCCTTGATAGGCCGCCCAAATCTGAGCGATGGTCGCGTTGTAATAGGTCGCACTGAGCAGTGGCGAGCCCGCCGGATACGGCGGTGCGGCGGTGCCCCCGTCATTCGGAATATTGACCGCGTGCTGAGGACTGATGACACGCGAGACGCCAGCCGTTCCGGTTTGCTGGATCAGACCCGTCCAGGGCGAGCCCAACGTATTCAGATCGGCTTCCAGGCCGGTCACGGCGTGCGGCTTCATACCGTAGACCGGGCTGGCTGCCGGCGAACCATTCGCGTTGACGGCCTGGAATGAGATCGGTATGCCGAGTGCGTCAACCTGGCTGACATCGATGTTGAATGCGCTACCGGCGTTGGTCCACGTATATTCGAGGAAATCGTACACGACGGTGGTGTTGGCGTTTGCCGCATTGACCGACCATGGGGCCGGTGCGTTGACGCCCGAACTGGGGCCGTTCGACACGTAATCGGCCAGCGTATTTCCTCCCAGGGCCAGATACACGCGACCACTGATCAGGGGTGGGAGATCGATGCAACCGTTCGCCGGCAAGGCGAAGCCCGCGATGGCCGTGCCGCCGGCGGGAAGCGGCAGCGTCGTTCCGGCGGTTGCCGATGTAAGGTACACCCACGTCGTTGGGGCGGATGGATTGAGGCCGCTGACATAGACCGTGATCGTCCCGCCGACTCCCGTATTGTTCTGAATGGCCATGGGAAACAGTCCCGTCGCGCTAGGCGACGGGCAGATGCCGGGGGTTGCCAATGCAATGGGGTTCGGGCTCGCAGGGGTTGTCGATGAACCTGCGTTCGGACTTGCCGTGGGTACGGCTTGCACCGTCGCAACGAGCGCGTAGATGTAGGTTGACCCAGCCTGGAGCGTGACGCTGCTCGTTATTCCGAGGAACGTGATGTTTTGACCGCTGACGGTACCGGGACCGAGTACCGGCACCCAGCCGTTCGAACTCTGGGTCGGGTCGTAGAAGACGACGTAGGCGGAGGAGCCGCTCGCGATTTGAGTACCCGTCGGAAGCGTGTACGTGAAGCTCGGAACGGACGCGAACGTCGCGGTGGCGGCCGGTAGCGCGGTGAGATACACCAGCGTGGTTAGCGGTACGCCGACGTTCTGCGGTTTCACCGAACGCGACGCGCTCCGCGCGGCCAATGCCGCCGCGATCTTCACGGATTGCGGTGCAACGGCGCCGGACGGAAGCGTCGTTTGCAGGCCCGCAGCGATCGTGGATGCACTTCCGGATGTCAGCGGCGGCAGCGTGAAACGCAGCGTATAGCCGCCACCGCTGAGGACGACCGCCGACGAGGCCGGCCCCACCGGAACGATCGCACTCGGACCGGGACTTGGACTTGGGCTTGGAGTGGCAACGGGCGTTGACGCTACTCCACCTCCGCCGCATCCGCCGATGATGACGGCCAGCGTCGCGCAACCGAGAAAGAGAACATGCCGCATTGCCATGGCTGTTCTAGGTACGTCTCATACAAGCGCCTACCTGGCAGAAGGGCTTCCTTCGTTGCTCAAGCCAGTGGGGGCGGATGCCTTAGCGGACGTCGATCTTGAGCACTTCGAACGGCAGCTTCACGCGTGACACGCCGTCGGGTTGGTTGGCCGGGATACGTTGGATTTGCGATGCGGGGAAGTACAGGTAGCCGTCAGGTCCGACCGTGCCCTCGTTGGGAAAGCTCACGCGCGGGTCGGTAACGATTGTTTCGAGCTTGCCGCCGGGCCGCAGCCGCAGGATCGCGTTCTGCGAGAATGCCGATAGATAGAACGTGCCGCGCTTATCAACCATAAGTCCGGCGCAAGGTGGAATATCGATGACGCGTTCCAACTGCGCGGCTAACGCTACCGGCGCGAGTGCATCGTCCTGCAGTGCGCTCAGCGGTATACGCCAAAGCGCCGGGCCGAACAGGCACGTGAAATACAAATATGGTCCGGAGATTTCCAGCAAGTCGATCGCAACGTCGATTGGCGCTCCGCTCTTCTGCCGGAACGGGATGCCGTCGATCAACGGTTGGATCGAGTGGTCGGCCTGCACCGCGGGGTTTCCCTCGAGAAGACGACGTGCGCGGCCCGTCGTCCGATCGAGCACGATCAACGCCCCGCCTTTGGAATCGGACACGTACGCATAACGACCTTGCGCCCGGACGTGTCCGAAGTTGGCACCGGGGGGTGCCGCCATTTCATCGAAAACGAACGTGTGCACGACCGCGTTCGTCGCGAGATCGATCTGCACGAGTTTCGGACGCGCTTTGACTTGCGGCGCTTGCCGGGCGACGGCATCGTCGACGACCCACAGCTGATTGTCAGCATCGGCGTGCAGAGAGTGGACGCTGACGAAGCGGTCTTCGGTGGATTTTCCAGGTTGCCAGTCGAGCCAATAGTCGTTGGGATATCCGCGAATGCTGCCGTCCGGCATGAGCTCAGCGACGTTGGGTGACGGCGAATCGGTCCAACGCGGACAACTCGCAAACATGCGTCCGTTCGGCGCAACAGCAATGCCGTTGAGCATGAACGTCGACGACGACGCAACGCGGATGAGCTTCGCATCACCGCTTGCGGCCCTCGCCGCGCCCGGAGACGCAGCCAGCGCAACGAGACCGGCCGCACTCGCCTGGAGAAACGAACCGCGGGCAATCATGAACGGATTACTTTTGGTTGAGCAGCGGAATGTCTTTCGCCGGCTTGTCCGTCTTCACCGACTGCAGGTAGGCGATGATGTCACCCGCTTGCGCGTCGCTCAACACTTTCGTGGTGTAGATCGGCATATTGTTGGACGGGCGGCGCAGTTGACGCATGATCAGACTGGCCGGAATCGGGTTCGGCGCGATCTTCGGGCCGGCGCGGCCGCCGCCTTGACCGAACGTGCCGTGGCATTGATAGCAGCCGTCGGCAAGAAAGAGCTTCTTGCCGTTTACCGGATCACCGGCAGACGTGTTTTGCGCGAGTGCGGTTGCGGCGAACGGGAGCACGATCGAAGCGGCGATGAGGACTCGCAAGGAGGCAGCGATCATCTTCATCTCCTTACCGTCCCTGCGCGATGACGTCGACCAGTGCGGGTTCGCCGCGCTTCACCACGGCGAGGGCGCGCGCAATTGCGGGCCCGAGGTCTTTCGGATCCATGATCGGACCCTCGGAGTACACGCCCATCGCGGACGCCAATTTCGCGTAGTTGATGTTCGGTTCAATGATCGTCGTTCCGATTTTCGTGCGGTCGATACCGCGCTGCCGCTTGTTCGCGACGTATTGCACGGCCATGATCTCTTGGTGGTATGCGCGGTTGTTGTGCATCAAGTAGAGGATCGGAATCTTGTGATGCGCGGCGGTCCAGAGGACGCCGTTCGCAACCATGAGATCGCCGTCGGGCTGGATACAGACGCTCAACCGTCCGTGCTTCTTGTTGGCGAGTGCGCCGCCGAGACTCGCCGGCGCGCAATAGCCCACACCGAACGCGCCGGCATCGCCGATATACTGATAGTGTTTGTCGGCGGTCCAGAGCTGCTGCGGCCAACGGCTTTGGAAGTCGGTGCCGGAGAGCAGCGACCAATCGTCGTTCTTGATCTGCGCATACAACTCGGCGCACATCCGGGCCGTCGTAATCGGGCTATCGTCCCAGCCGATCGCGGCGTTTACGCGCGAGAGCGCGAGCGAACTTTGATGCTGCGCCGCGAGCGCTTTGCCGCGCGCATCGAAGAACCGCTGCCGATCGGGCGTGATCAGGCGCTTCACGGCCTCGATCAGCGACGGAAGCGTCGCTTCGGCATCGGCTGCGATCGGAAGATCGACATCGACGTAGCGTTCGAAGTCTTGGAAGTTCGACTTCATGTAGAGCGAGATGCTGCTGATCGTGATCGTCTTGCAGCCGGGCTTGAGCTGCGAGGTCGTCTCGAAATTGCGATTCGTGACGAAGCGGTTCACCGATTGCCAGAAGTCCGACATCTCCATGCCGAGAACGAGATCGGCTTGGGCGACCAGCGGCCGCTGCATGACGGTTTGGTTGAGCGGATGGCGCCAGGGGAAGTTCATGCGTCCCGTTGCGTCGATCACGGGCGCCTGAAGCACTTCGGCAAGTTCGACGAGATGTGCGATGCCGGCCGGCGTGCGCGCCACGCGGTCGGCGAAGATCACGGGGCGGTCGGCGGCAACCAGCATTTGCGCAGCCTGCGCAACGGCGGCTGACTCACCCTGCGGCGGCGCGTTGAGACGCAGCCGCGGAATCTTGGGTTTGCTTGCGGCCGGCAAATCGTCTTCTTGCAGATCCGTGTCGAGCGTCAGCAGCACCGGCCCGTACGGCGGCGTCATCGCATATTGATACGCGCGCACGGCCGACTCGGTGAAGTGCTGCGGGCTGCCGGGCGCATCATCCCACTTGATGAAATCGCGCACGATCGCAGCGCCGTCCACGGCCGTATGCTCCCACGGCACCGTGAAGCGGCGTTTAGCCAGATCGGTCTGATTGCACGTGATCATGAAGATCGCGGCGCGATCGGCCCAGGCGTTGTAGATCGCCATCGAGCCGTGCTGCAGACCGACGGCCGTGTGCATCATGCACGCCATCGGCTTGCCTTCGATCTTGGAATAGCCGTGCGACATCGCGACCGACGCTTCTTCATGCGTGCAGGTGATGAGCTCCATCGACGGCGCGTTCGGCATCCCGTAGTTAATGATCGATTCGTGCAATCCACGGAAACTCGAACCGGGCATCGCGGCCACGTACTCGATCCCGAGGCTCTTCATCACGTCGACCATGTGGTCGCTCACGCACGTCGATTGCGTGTAGCCATCATCGGACGGCGCCCCCCGCTCACCAACCGGCGATGGCGAAGCCGGAACGCTCGGCGGCCGAGCCGCGGGGGCAGCGGGGGGCTTGGGCAGCGGCTGCGACCGGCGCGGCCATCGCCGCCGTACCGGCAACGGCGACTCCCTTAAGGAAGCCGCCGCGCCCGACCGATCCATCGCCAGAGCCCTTCGCCATGCTATTCCCCTTCGTCACGCCGGTGAGTTTACGAAAACTTCTTCCGCCCGGCGAAGCAACCCCCTGGGCACGTTTAGACGCTCACGGTTGACAAGGGGACGCCCGCGACCTACGATTACCTCCGTTCTGCGACGGGCCCAACCCGCCAAAGCGCACGGGCCATTAGCTCAGTTGGTTAGAGCGCATGCTTGATAAGCATGAGGTCCCTGGTTCGAACCCAGGATGGCCCACCATGAAAACCCCGTAAACACGGGGTTTTTTTGATGATTCGGACGAACCAATGCGGCCGAGTCGATTAACCTTGCTTCTTCAAATCTTCGATGCGCGCGCGCAGCAGCTCCAGCCAGCGCTCGTCTTCCCACTCACTCACATCCACCGGTAGGCCGAGAGCGGGGAAAAACATTACCTGAAAGTCAGTTGTTGCATGCTCGTGAGTCGGAAGCGACGCGGGCTCGGGGAGCAGTGCGAGTTCGCCGTCAGGTAAGCCCAAACGGTAGTCGCGCGTGAGTCGCGGGAAGCCGGCCGGCACGAGCAGTTTGTTCGCTTCAGCGAGGTCGTGGAGACGTTCTTTGCGCTTTTGCGCTGCCATTCTCTGCATGAGTTTAGTTCGCGGCGATAGCCCTAGCGACGGAGATCGACGGTCCAGGCTGCGCGACTCCCTCTAACCTCAATATGCGGCGTGCGCAGTTCGTGCGTCGGCAAATTCGCGAATTGGCGCATTAGCGGGCCGGCGATCGACATGGAGCATTGACCCGGACCGTTGCGCGGATAGACCCAAAGACCGGTTATCGCGCCCTGGAAAACCGTGCTGTGCCGGATCCCGTCGTTCCCCACGCACCACGTTCTCAACGACGAACTGCCGACAATCGCGATCTGGATGATCACCGCGAGGTCCGGCGTACTGACGGTTGCCGCGAGGGGATAGCCCACAGCCGCCGGCGCCGGCGCCGGCGCGATAAGCGCCACGAGGAGGCATGAAACCGTCGCGATGCTACTTGCAAGAACGTGTCGTAACATACGATATTCAGATTTCTGCGGAAACGTGTCCGCGGCGAATTTATCAGCCCGTAAAATTAGGCGGCTTGATAGGTGTAGTGCAGTTCCTGCGCTACGACGAGCGCCTGCGAGCCGGACGGGACGATCAGCGTGCCCGGCAGCAGATGCGCCTTGAGCTGTGCGAAGTTCGTTGCCGGGTCGCCGTCGCCGAGCCGCGCGAGTTCGCGTGAGGCCGTGTGCAGCGCTTCGGTGCAAATGAACCAGTGTACGCCGCGCTTCGTCACGGCCTCGACCGAATAGTCGTGCCAGTATCCGTTGACGTCGCTCGGATCGTCGTGCGGATTCAACGACGAGTGCGCGTGATAGAACGGATTGCGGTCGGTCTTCAGCATTCCGGTGGGCATGTCGCCGAGTTCGGCCGCGAGTTCGTAGGCTTTCGATTTGGCCCAGAACGCGTCGTTCATCAGCATCAGGACCGAACTCGGACCATAGAGCGAGACCAGCACATTGATGGTGCCCGGCCCCTCGCCGAACGCGAATTGGAAGCCGCCCATGATGTGCGCTGCCGAGCGCATGGCGGCGAATCCGTTGATGCGCGGCGAGCCGATGATCAGATGATGCCGGGCCGGCTTGCGGAGGATCGCATCCATCGCCGTCCGGTCGTACGTCCCCGCGGCGGCATCGGCCCGCTGCCCGTCGGCCAGGAGCGTTGCGCCCACAGCCGCGGCCGCGAGAAAGGCGCCTCGATTCGTTTTCATGATGCCGTCCGTTATCGATTGACCGGCAAAAGCCGTCTGACGTGCGCGCGACGTTTCGGTATGCGAGTCAAATGAAGGCCTACTCGACTTTAGGGGGTACTAAGTAGGTACAAGGACACGTCCCGTATAGGACGTGTCCCTTCATGATTTTCGAGAGGAACGACCGTGGATATGGTGACCCGGCCGCTGAGCGCATTACTCAGCGGCCTTCTGCTGATCGGCGCGATGGCCGCGTGTGGTGGGGGTGGGGTCGCTACGACGCCCGTCGCGTCGCCGACACCGGCGTCGCAATCCGTCACGACGAGCACGACGACGTCGACGACGATCCCGACTGCGTACGTGGCCGGGTTCTCCGCCATCACGACCTTGCCGTCGACCAACGTCGCCGCTGCGATCACGGAGAGCCTAAGCATCTCGAGCTTCTCCGGGACGCCGGCACTCAGCACGGCCCGCAGCGCGATGAACGCGGCGCGCACGCCGCAAGACCTGACCCAGACCGCCATCCTCTACGTCGAGTTTGTCACCTCGACGAGCGTTACGCTCAACGGCACGCCCGGAATCAGCATCACGCTCCCGTCGATCACCGCCGGCGCATCCTACTACCTGGCCGACTATAGCGCGACCGCCGGCTGGCAGGCGCCGGTCGCCGGCCCGGGCACGACCAGCGGCAATACTGTCTCGTTCGCCTCGAACGCGACCGCGACGCTGCAGCTCTCGGCAACGGTTCCGCTGGAGATCGCGCTCTACAGTGTGACCGGCTCGGCAACGCCTACGCCGACGCCTTCCCCGTCAGGGTCGCCGTCGCCGTCACCGTCACCCACGCCGACACTGGCCCCAACCCCGGTCGCCTCGCCCGCCTTGCTGACGTTCGACGCCGGCACGCCGACGTCGGCTCCGTTCACGGTCAGCGAAACGGGCGATACCGCGGCCTTCACCGCGGGCATCAACTGCACGGTCGCTCCGTCACCCTCGCCGCATCCGACCAGCAGCGCGTCACCGCTGCCCACTCCAACGCCGACGCCGAGCGGATCCGGATTCGTCGCGGCGCTCGCCGCGACGAGCGCAACGCCCACCGGCGGCGTTGCAACCTTCACGGTCAACTCGGGCAGCGTACCCGGTACCTGCACGGTCACGGTAACCGACGCTCGCAGCGCGACGACGATGGTCACCGTCGACGTCGACTCTGCCTCGATCGGCATCTTCTCTTCTCACCGGTCGACGCGTTAAGGAGTGCGAAACGTGAACAGCATCAAATCCCGTCTGCCACTGGCCGCACTGATCGTCGGCCTTGCCGCAGCTTCTCTCGCCGCATGCGGCGGGGGCGGCACCGGTAACACCACGACCCCGTCCGCCCCGATCGTGAATAACGGCGCGGGCTCCGGCTCGACGACGCAGTCGACCGGCGCACACATTTCCTTCACCTACACGCAGGGCGTCGCGCGTCCGGGCACGAGCACGGCCGCAACGCGGCATATCGCCGGGTCGCGCGCGCCGAAGTTCATCGATTACTACGCCGTCGGCGGACTCCAGCTCACGATTACCAGCGGAACGGCAACGCCGCAAGTTCTCTACTACGACGTGACCAGGACCAACCCGAACTGCGTCGTGACGGATACCACAAACAATAGCGTCGCCTGCACGCTGAACATCCCGACGCTCGGAACGACCGAAACGATCGCGGCGGTCGAAGTCGATCACCAACCGACCAACGTTTCGGCAACGACCGGCCTCGGCACAGGCTTTCCTTCGAACAGCGGCGTGATCGCCGTCGGTTCGACGAGCGTCACCTTGCCGGGCGGCTACACCAACGTTCCGCTCAGCCTCAATCCCGTGGTTGCGAGTTATTACGACTGCGGCTACAATACGTTGAGCGGCAATTTTGGCGAAGATTACTCCAATTCGTCGAACACGCAGGCGCCGCGCATCGTCGTAACGGCCGGCACGCCGGCTACGGCGTATCTTTATCCGACCGACGTTACCGTCGACGGCGACATCCCGGCACCCGTCTCCACGCCCGCGGCTGGATTCGTCGGACAACCCTTCGTCGATGTCAACGGGACGGCGACGGCGCTCACCGCGACGTCCTCGTCATCCCACGTCTCGTTTTTCGTCGAGCCCGGCGCGGCCACCACGCCGGCGCCGACGTACACAACGAGCGCGAGCATACCCAATAGCTCGGTCAATTACGAGAACAACAACTACTACTCGATGATCTTCTTGGTTCAGTACGACGGTGTCGGTACGAGCCCGATGACGTTGACGTTCGCGAACAACCTCAGCGCGACGCCGCCCGCGTTCGGCGGCGGCACTCCTTCGCCCGCCTATACGTTTACCTACACCTACCCGATCGTGCCAGTTTCGCTGACGCCCGCGACGCTGACGTTCGCGTCAAGCGGCGCTTTAGCCCAAACGGTAACCGCAAGCGACAGCGGATCAACGCAAAACATGACCGCCCCAGCCTCGTGCATCTCGTCCGGCAGCGTTACGATCGCCTCGGTCACCTCGCTCGCCCCGCTCGCGAACGGCTTGCAGTCGTTCACGATCGCACCGGTCGCAACCGGAACCTGTACCTTCAGCGTGAAGGACGGCCAAAGCAACGTCCCGACGAACACCGTGACCGTCACCGTAAATTAGCGGAAACTGCACGCCTAAACCGCGCGGCGCCGGCCCTTTTCGGGCGGCGACCGTGTTGGTTTGAGTGCGGCTAGCGATGCCTGGCGATGCTCAACCAGCTCCGCGGCTTCCCGTACAACGGAAATCCCGTCAACACGATGACCTACTATATTCGCGGTATCGACGGGAAGTACGTCTTTCACAACACACGGTAACGCTGCATCCTCGAGATACGAAGGAGCGACGCAGAGGACTGTCGCCGTCGGTGTTGGAGACGTCTTCCATGACGATGAAACGGCGTGACGTTCTTCTTTCAGGCGGCGGAATCACGGCGGCCTTTGCCGCCGGTGCCGGATTCGGCGCACCGGCTCCGGTGGACGCGGCTACGCCGCCCGCAACACCGATGCTCTGGGATCACACCGCCGACATCGTTGTGATCGGCTCCGGCGCATCGGGCACGCCCGCAGCCATCGTCGCACGTGAGGCGGGGAACTCCGTGATCGTGCTCGAGACCGAGAACCACACCGGCGGACACGGCATCTGCAGCGGTGGAAACGTGGCGCTCGGCGGCGGAACCAGTCTTCAGAAAAAATACGGCATCGAGGATTCGGCGGATCTGCTGTATCGCGATCTCACCGACTGGACCGTCATCGAATCCAACGGCTTCGCGGACTATCGCTACAACGATCGTGAAATCATCCGCGCGTTTGCTGATAACTCCGCACCGACGTTCGAGTTTCTCGTCGCGCACGGCGTCGTCTTCGTGGACAAAGCGCCCGACACACTCGGCGGCGAGTCCATCGGCAACTCCGCATTGCGCGAAGCGCATGCGGCGGCCATGCATTGGCCGCTCGTACAAACGGGAGCGCCGGCCGATCCGAGCATCGCGGCAACGATGTCGACCGGCAACGGGCTGCTGCAGCCGCTCCTGGCTGCAGCCCATAAAGCCGGCGTACAGTACTTGCTCGGACACCGCATGGTCGGTCTGCATCGCGAAAGCGCGCACAGCGGTCGCATTCTCGGCGTCGCTGCAACGCATAACGGCGCGAAACTCAACGTGCGCGCGCGCAAAGGCGTCATCTTGGCGACCGGTGGTGCGACCTCGAACGTGAACTGGCGCCGCATGTTCGATCCACGCCTGACCGAAGAATATTGCGGCGTTGCCGGCACACCGTATTCGTACCAAGACGCCAGCGGCGAGATCAGTGCCATGGCCGTCGGCGCCTCGCTGTGGGGATTGGCGAATCAATCCGGGGAGTTTGGTCCCGTGATTACCAAACCGGGATCGGTCGGCAGCCAGTACGGCTACGTGAACCTGCGCTGGATGCCGGGCAGCCCGGTGTTCGACAAGGCGAAGGCCACGGGCTTGCACGTGAGCGACTGGCAAAACCTCATTCTCGTGAACATGGTTGGGCGGCGCTTCTACGACGAAACGGCGCGGCAGTATTCCTCGAACGACTACAAAGACGTCGATCCGTACACGCAAGGCAGCTGGCGCAACGTGTACAGCGTCAAGTTCAATCCGCGGAACTTCATCAACGCCGCGCTGTCCGGCATCGACGACGGACACAACGGCGGCGGCCCGATCTGGGCGATCTTTGATGTCGATGCCGTGGCGCGCGAAAAGTGGGACCCGCGCGCACCCAACGTGGATGGCGCGAACGGCTTCTTCTTCCAGGCCGATTCGCTGGCCGAACTCGCGCGTGCGATCAAGATGAAGTATCAGCGCGTGGCGATGTCGCCGGAGGCGTTGGAAGCGACGGTCGCGCGCTTCAACGGGTTCGTCGACGCCGGCAAAGACGCCGACTTCGACCGGCCCAAACCCCTCTACAAGATTGCCAAAGCGCCGTTCTACGCCGCTTGGGCGACGCCGGTCTTACACGACACGCGGTCCGGCGTTCGCATCAACGCGAAATGTCAGGTGATGGACATGCACGGGGAAACCATCCCCGGGCTGTACTCGTGCGGCGAAACGGCCGGCGGATTCAGCGAACACGGCCTCGCGCGCGCGACCACGCAGGGCCGCATCGCCGGCATGAATGCCGCTGCCGAGCAGCGCGCGTAAGATGCGCACGTTTTCGCTTTTTGCGGCCGTCCTCACGGCGGCACTCCTCACAGCGAGCGCCGTGGGCGCGGCCGACGATCCGATCGTCGTGCAAACCGATAAAGGGAGCGTTCGCGGTTCCGTAACAAACGGCGTGCGCGCGTTTCTCGGTATTCCGTTCGCCGCACCGCCCGTCGGACCGCTGCGCTTCAACGCGCCGAAACCGGCCGCGCCGTGGACGGGCGTGCGCGACGCGACGCAAGCCGCCGCGGAATGCCCGCAGACCGGCTCATCGACCCAGAACACAACGGAAGACTGTCTCTATCTCAACGTCTGGGCTCCGCTGAACGCAGCCAAGACGCCGGTGCTGGTCTTTATCTACGGCGGCGGCTTCACGCAAGGCAACGGCGCCGCGTACGACGGCACGTGGCTCGCCGCGACCGGTAAGGTCATCGTCGTGACGATGAACTACCGCAACGGCATCTTCGGCTTCTACGCCAATCGTGCACTCGGTAATGCCACCGGCAACTACGGTCTCGAAGATCAGCAGGCCGCGCTGCATTGGGTGCAGCGCAACATCGGTTCGTTCGGCGGCGAACCGCGCAATGTCACGCTCGGCGGCGAGTCCGCCGGTGCGGTCAGCACGTGCGCGAACCTCGCATCGCCCGGTTCAGGCGGCTTCGTCCGCGCCATCGTCGAGAGCGGACCCTGCGCCGCGCCGTTGCCGACGCTCGGAAGCGTGGAAGACAAACACGCGCCGATCGCCGCCCAACTCGGTTGCACGGGCTCCGACGCACAAGTCGTCGCGTGTCTGCGTTCGTCCGACCTCACCGTGCAGAAACTTCTGGCTGTGCAGCAGACGCTGCCGCGCGGCACGTTTAGTCCGAGCGTTGAGGGCGCCGACGTGCCGGTGCAGCCGCGCACCTACCTCGGCCGGGTGCCGCTCTTGCTCGGCGGGAACAATCTCGAAGCGGGCTATCTGATTCTGCCGAATCCGCCGGCCAACGCAGCGGCGTATCAAACCGCACTCGCGCAAGCCTATGGCCCGCAAGCGGATGCAATCGCCGCGCACTATCCGCTCGCAAGATACCAGAGCGCGGGACTTGCGCTCTCCGCCGTCGAGACCGACTCCGCACCCGTACCCACGATCTCAATCTGCAGCGACGTGTCGAGTTGGCGTCTCACGCGCGCGAGCGGCGGCTATCCGATCTACGCGTACGAATTCAACGATCCGGGCGCGTACGCGTTTACCGGCGCACCGGGCGCCGTGCACACCGCCGAGTTGCCGTACCTCTTTCAGAATTGGAACAACGTCGCGCCTCCCGCAGGCCAAGGTCTCACGCCGGCATCGCAAACGTTGTCCACCACGATGATCGGCTACTGGACGAACTTCATCAAAAACGGCGATCCCAATGGTCCGGGACTGCCGACGTGGCCGCCGTTCCGTCTCGATACCGACGTGATCCAGCTCGCTCCGCGGGCCGTCGCAACAGGAATCGATGTCGGCGCCGAGCATCAGTGCCCGTTCTGGAATTCGCTCGGACGATCGCTCTAACATGAAGCGCTAGGGCGCTCTTAGGAAAACATCCCGCCGTCGGCCATCAGCGTGGTGCCCGTCGTGAAACTGCTGGCGTCGGAGGCAAGAAACAGCACCGACTCCGCGATCTCCGCGGCCCGCGCGTGGCGGCCCAGCGGAATAGCCGCGTTGAGCGCCGCCGTCGCATCGTGCTTGAGGATGATGCTCAGACGGCGTTCTACTTCGAGCTGAAATTCGTTGTCGACCGGACCGGGATGAATCGTGTTCACCCGAATCCGGCGCTTAGCAAGCTGCTTTGCGAGCGACCGCATCAGGCCGACCTGCGCGTGCTTGGCGACGCTGTAACCGAACGCGCCCGGGCTCCCGCGCACGCCGACGATGCTCGACGTGATGATGATGCTGCCGCCGTCGTTCATCTTCGGCACGGCATACTTGCACGCGAGAAACGCGCCTTTGACGTGCACGTCGAGCACCGACTCGAACTCTTCGAGCGGGTAGTCCTCGATTGGAGCGATTGCGCCGAGGTTTCCGGCATTGCTGAACAGCACGTCGATCTTCCCGAAACGCGCGACCGTTGCATCGACGTAACGCTGCGCCGCCTCCGCCTGCGTCACATCCGCGACGACGTATGCGGCGCGCTCTGGCGAGAGTTTCGCGACCGCCTCCGTCAGAGCGGCTTCGTGCAGGTCGACGAGCATCACGCGCGCCCCTTCGCGCACGAACGCGCTCGCGCTCGCAAAGCCGATGCTGCCGGCGCCGCCGGTGATCAGCGCAGTTTTGCCGCTCAGCGCACCGGCGGCGTCCGTCATGCGGAGCGGCGCTCGCGCCACGCCACGATGAGCGCGTCGATCGAGAAGCGGCCGGGGCCGCAGATCAGCAGCACGATCGAAGCCAGCAGCAAGTGCGCCTCGATCTCCCAGCTCTTGCCGCCCGTCCCAACGTAGGGCAGGCCCGAGGGGATCTTGACCGCGCAGATCACGACGAGCATGTCACCGATAAAGATGATCGCCCAGAGTGGGGTCAGGAAGCCGAAGATCAGCAGCAGGCCGCCGAGATTCTCCGCAACGGTAATGAGGAGTTGCAAGATCCGCGGAATGCCCAGGAGCAGCGTGTAGTGGTCGTCCCACGACATCGGCGCGGCGAGCTTCGGATTGCCGTGCATCATGAATCCGATGCCTATCGCAATGCGGATGAGTAAGAGCGCCGACGACACCCGCGGGCCGAGGGTCGGAATGAGCTTAGTCAACATCGAGTATCCCCTTCAAGGCCTCGGGGGATTGCCCCCCAGCAAGCGATCGCATGGTGTCAACCGGCCGGGAATGGGTACAGAGAAGCACACAACCGACCGGAGTTTAACATGCTCGACGTACTACTCACCGCACTCTCTCTTCCTGTACTGGCCATGTCGTCGACTGCGTGCGCTGCGCCGACGATCTCCTCGGCCGTCGCGAACCAGCTCGGCAGCAACGGCAATCTCAACACCTACGACGTTGCAATTACGGTGAAGAACACGGGCGGCGCCGAACCCGCATCGCTGCTCCAGTCAGTCCAAGTCTTTCAGAACGGCGACAAGGTCGATCAGAAAGGTACGCCGCCACTAGCGGCCGGCGGCAGCGCCACCGTGCACTACCGCTTAACGCGCTCGTCCGACGCGCGGCCGGGAACCACGCATCTGCGATTCTCGATCGTTCTGCACGATCCGCACATGGCGGTCACGGAGTGCTCGGGGATGAAGACGACCTACCGCATCGACGTGTAGGGATTACTCTTCTTCGCGAACGACCCGTAACATACGGAGATACATGCGCGCGACGACCTCGGCAGCTTGAGCGGGATCTTCCGTTTCGAGACCGCCGATCGCCGTGAGCGTGCGGTCCGTGAGCGCGATTGCCTGGGACCGCAATTCGGACTCATCGTCGAAGACCTCGACGTCGTGCACGTCGCCGTTACCGTTACCGTTCATCCCAGCGTCTCCTTGACCGGAACGCCCAGCACCTTCACGAGAAAGGCAAAGCGGTCGGCCGCTTCTTCGATCACTTTGCCGGTCGGCTTACCTGCGCCGTGGCCGGCTTTCGTTTCGATCCGGATCAGCACCGGTGCGTCCCCGCCTTGCGCGGCTTGCAGCGCCGCGGCGAACTTGAACGAGTGCGCGGGAAACACCCGGTCGTCATGGTCGGCCGTGACGATCAGCGTCGGCGGATACGCCGTGCCCGGCCGCAGGTTGTGCAGCGGCGAATACGCGCGCAAGTACTCGAACGCGTCGGGCTCATCGGAGGAGCCGTAGTCCGGCGTCCATGCCCAGCCGATGGTGAATTTCTGGAACCGGAGCATATCCAGCACCCCCACGGCCGCGATCGCCGCGCCGAAGAGCTCCGGGCGCTGGACCACGCATGCACCAACGAGTAGGCCACCGTTGCTGCCACCGTAGATGGCAAGCTTCGCCCTCGAAGTGTAGCGCTGCGCGATCAGATACTCGGCCGCCGCGATGAAATCATCGAACACATTTTGCTTCGCGGCTTTAGTTCCGGCGAGATGCCAAGCCTCACCGTACTCGCCGCCGCCGCGAATGTTCGCCACGGCAAAGGCGCCGCCGAGTTCCAGCCACACGAGCGTCGCCGGCGAAAACGCGGGCGTGACGGAAATGTTGAAGCCGCCGTAGCCGTAGAGGATCGTCGGCACGCTGCCATCACGCGGCACGCCGATCTTGCGCGTGACGATCATCGGAATCCGCGTGCCGTCTTTACTCGTATAAAAAACTTGCTCGCTCTCAAACACCTGCGGATCGAACGGAACCACCGGCGCGAAGACGACCGACGACCGGCCCGTCGTCAGATCGAAGCGATAAATGGACGACGGTGTCGTATAACTGGTGTAGGCGTAGAACGTTTCGACATCGCTCTGCTTGCCGCCGAAGCCGGACGCGGTGCCCAGGCCCGGAAGCGCCAGTTCGCCGAGTGCATCGCCGCGCAGCGTTGCGCGCCGGATGACGGAGTGCGCATCGTGCAAATACGCGAGCACGAGCCCTTCGCCGAAGAGCGTCGCGCCTTCGAGCGAATCTTCCGATTCCGGCACGACTTCCACCAGCGCCGGATCGTCTACGTCCAAACGAACGATGCGTCCGCGCGGTGCGTCCTTCGTGGTGCGAAACACGAACGTCTGGCCATTGTTGCCGGCGAAATCGTAGGTCGCGTCGCCGTCGGTGAGCAGCGGAACGATGGCGCTATCCGTAACGCGGAGATCGCGCACGAACACGCGGTTGTTGGGATCCGTGCCCAGCGAAGCGTTAACGATCAGCCAGTCGCCGTCGTCGCTCACGAACGCGCCAAGGTTCCAATCCGGATGATCGGGCCGTTCGTACACGAGCGGGTCGGATGCCTGCGGAGTACCGACGCGATGGAAATAGACCTTGTGGTTGTAGTTCTCGTCTTTGTATTGCGTCGATGAGGCCGGCTCGGCGTAACGGCTATAATAGAAGCCGCTGCCGTCGAGCAGCCACGATGCGGTCGAGAATTTGCTCCATCGCACTTCGTCGTCGAGATCGTTCCCCGTCATAACTTCCCGGATGCGCCAGGTCATCCAGTCCGAGCCCGAGGCCGATGTCGCATAGGCCATGTAGCGGCCGTCGTCGCTGAACGACGTCCCCGCCAGCGCGACGGTGCCGTCAGCAGAGAAGCCGTTTGGATCGATCAACACGCGGGCCGGTCCATCGAGCGCCGGCGCAACGTACACCACGCCCTGATTCTGCAAGCCCGTGTTCTTCGTATACACGTAGCCCTCGCCCACGCGGCGCGGCAGCCCAAAGCGTTCGTAGTTCCACACGGCCGTGAGGCGTTTCCGGATCGCCTCGCGCGCCGGAATCGCATCGAGGTACGCTTCGGTCAACGCGGCTTCGGCTTCGATCCAAGCGCGGGCGTCCGGCGCGTCGCCGTCTTCAAGCCAGCGGTACGGATCGGGAACGGCATGACCGTGGTAGATGTCGACGACGTCGCCGCGCGGGGCAGCGGGATAACGGGTCATGAGCGCCGCCGATTTCGCGATCCGGCGGAAAATGCTTTTACGTCCGGCCTAGGAAAATACTCACCCATGAAGTCGCTCACTCTTCGCATGCTCGTTGCGCTCCTGTTCTTGGGCGCTGCACATCCGGCCCTGGCCCAGACCACGCCGGGCGTGCCGGCTGCGATTTGGGCGCAGGTCGAAGCGTTGGGTCCGGTCGTGGATCCGGTCGGCGTCGGCAAGATCTACGCGCAATTGCGCGCGCAAATGCCGACCGACGGCGTAAAAAAGACGCAGAACATCTCGTACGGTCCGGCCGACCTTCAGAAACTCGACGTGTACGAGCCGAGCACGGCGGTCACGAAAGCCCCGGTGCTGATCTTCATCCACGGCGGCGCGTTCATCGGCGGCAGCAAGAACAGCTACGACAACATCGGCTACTATTTTGCGCGCCACGGCGTGGTGACGGTACTCGGCGACTACCGTCTTGCGCCCACGTTCAAGTGGCCGACCGGCGCGCAAGACGTTGGGGCGGTCGTTGCGTGGACGCGGGCGAACATCGCCGCGCACGGCGGGGATCCGGCCAAAATCGTGCTCTTCGGTCACTCGGCCGGGGCAACGCACGTTGCCGCCTACGCGCTCGAAAAGCGCTTCCAGCCGGCGACGGGCTCGGGCTTGGCCGGCGTGATCCTCGGCTCGGGGATCTACGATCCCTCGATCGATCCGATCGCCGTCGGCAACCCGCCCAACCCTACCGACGTCGCCTACTACGGTGCCGACACGTCGCAATACGCCTCGCAGGCGACCGGGCGCCACGCCGATGCGCCCAAGCTCCCGACCTTGATCTTTGAAGTGGAACTCGATCCACTGGCCATGCTCGTCGCGAACGGGACCCTCTACAGCGTGTTGTGCCATCGCGATCTTCAGTGCCCAACCCTGTACCGTTTTCTCATGCACGACCACATTTCGGCCCCGGCCGCGATCAACACGGGCGATGAATCGGTGAGCACGCCGCTCCTGAACTTCATCAAAGCCCGCTAAGGCGATCGCTCTGCTCGGAAGGTTACTCGCACCCGTTACGCTCGACGCGTTCGTCGAGCGGCATTGGGAACGCGAGCCGCTCCACGTAGCTCGCAACGCGCCGGGCTACTTCAGCGATATTTACGGCGTCGCCGACATCGAGGAATCGCTCGTCGCCGGCGCTCGAGATCTCGAACGGTTTGCGCTCGTGCGCGCCGGCGCACCGCAAGCGGCGCTCGACTCCTATGTAATCACGAGTCCGGCAATCCGCGGGAAGTCCACCGGGAAACCGCCGACCGAACACATCGACCAGCGCAAGGTCATCGGACTCTTCGAGCGCGGCTTCACGCTCGTGATCAAGGATGCGGCGCTGCTGAGTTCGCGCTTACAGCGCGCGTGCAACCGGTTGCAGAACGATCTCGGCGCCTATGTCGGCGCGAACGTGTACTTCACGCCGCCCGGCGCGCAAGGCTTTGAGATTCACCACGACTCGCACGATACGTTAACCGTGCAAATCGAAGGCACGAAAACCTGGCGCGTCTACGCGCCGTCCGTGGAACTGCCGCTCGAGTCGCAGCCGCTGCACGCCGGCGTGTCGCGGCCGCCGCTCACGCTAGATCGCGAAGTCACGCTCGCTGCCGGCGATACGCTCTATCTTCCGCGCGGCTATGCGCACGAAGCCTTCGCCGCCGCGGACCGCACCCTGCACGTAACGTTTGCACTCGCACCGGCACGTGCCATCGACCTCTTGCACGCAACGCTCGACGTTGCGGCGGCCGGCGACGTTGAATTGCGCCGCGCGTTGCCCTTCGGCTGGCAAATCGATCCGTCGTTCGCGGCGTCTTTCGCGGTGGAAGTCGGGACTCGGTTGCCGGGCATCTTCTCGCCGGAAACCGTAGCCGGCGGCACCCAAATCACCATCAACGATTCCTTTGCCGCATCGCGGAGCGACGCGAGCGGCGCGTTCGATCAAGCCGCCGCCACCGCGCATCTCACCGCCGATTCGGTGCTGCGCATGAACGAAGACCTGCCCGCGATCGTGCGCGAACGTGCGACAACGGTCGACTTGGTGCTGCCGGGAAAGTCGCTTGGGCTGCCTAAAGTCTGCATGCCCGCGCTCGAGCGCTTGCAAGCGGGCCCCACGCGCTTCGGCGATCTCCCGCTCGCCGTCTCCGATACCGACCGCCTCTTCTTGGTGAAAACCTTGATTCTCGAAGGCGTGCTGGTCGTTGACCAGCCCGGTTAGGAAATTCTCCGCCGCACCGCGAAAACACACAGCAGCGCTTCGGGGACGTAGCTCAGTTGGTAGAGCGCCGCGTTTGCAACGCGGATGTCAGGGGTTCGAATCCCCTCGTCTCCAAAAATGTTCGGCGCTCACGATTGCATTCGTTTTGCGATCGCCGTTCGCCAGTCGGCGATCGGAACGAAGCCCGGCAAATCGCTCACGGCAGACTCGAGGTCGCGCCAAATATCGTCTTCCGGGCGATCGAGGTCGACCTCGACGCGCAACGGCTGGGCAACGTACCATGGCGTGTCGATGTACACTTCGAGCCGATTGCCTTCCGGGTCGGGGAAATAGATCGACAGTGCGTTTCCGTGCGAAACCGGTGATATGGATTGCACGTCTTCTTCATCACGAAGCGTGACGAGCATCGCGCGCAATGCGCTCAGATCGGCTACCCGGAACGAAAGCTGATTGATCGGATTGAACTGCGGTTCTCGCGGCCGGCCGGCAACGAGGACGATCTGGTGATGCTCAGCCGGCGACGCGCTCAGGAACCGGATGTCCGCGCCGTTGAGCACTCCGCGGTCGGTCTCAGTCAAGCCCAGCACGCGCTGGTAAAAGGACGCCATCAGCTCAAGGTCGCTCACGAAGATACCGGCGTGACTGAACGAAGCGGACATCGATGCATCTCCTATACTACGCTGAAGGAAGCCTGTCACGATAGGGATGACTCGTGCAACCAGTGCTTATCGAAACGACTGACGACGATTTTGATTGGATGCTTGGAGGCGTCGGGACTTCAAGGCGTGGCCTTAGGCTACCGCCGGGCGGCGTCGACGCGAAGAACGTCCTCGGTCACGTGCGCGCGATCGCGGCGTCTCTTCATGAACTCCAGGGCCACACCGATAATTGGATGATCGTTGTGGACGGCGAAGTCGTTGGGCTTTGCGGCTACAAACATACGCCCTCCAAAGATGGAGAGGTCGACATCGGTTACAGCATCGCGCCGAGCCGGCGCCGGCGCGGATTCGCCACGGCCGCCGTTGCGGCAATCCTACAGAGATCCGAAGCGGATTCGCGAGTCCGTTCGATCGTTGCTGAAACAGCGGTGGACAACCATGCATCCCAGAGCGTTCTTAAAAAGAACGGATTTGATTGTATCGGTAGTGGCGTCGACCCGGATGATGGAGAACCGATCTTGCGATGGAGCGTTAGTGTGGCTGGAACGTCCCGCGGCAATCTTGCGTGATTTTCGCTGTCCCTCGACTACGTTCGCTGCGCGAGCTGCGCTCGGCATGACAGTTGGGGGGGCAGGGTGCCTTCGATTATGCTGCGAGGGCGCGACGTGTTTCTGCTGTTAGTTCCGCGGCTAGGTGCGGAGGGGTGGGTCTATTAGGTCTCGGGCTTCGAAGCGTTGGGGGATGATTTTGTATTTGGCGGCTACGTCGACGACGGGTTGAATTTGGGCGGCATCTAGTTTTAGGCCGCAGGTCACGCGGGTCATTCCGGCTACGTCTTCTGCGCTGACGCCGGTGAATTTGGCGATCATGTCGACGGTTTCGGCGAGGTGCGTGTTGGTGTAGGCCGACGCTTCTGCAACGGCACGAGCGAAACGCGCGACGACGTCCGCGTTTTTGGAAGCGTAGTCGGTCGTGCAAAAATAGCCGGCCTGTAGATAGTATTTTCCGACCGACTCGCACGTCCAGGCGAAGACGCGCGCCCGCTTGGTGTTCAAGATCGCGGCTAGGGACGGGTTGGCGAGCGTCGCCGCATCGACGCGACCGGAGAGCAGCGCGGCAGACACCGATGCCGGTGCGAGTTCGAGATAGCGGACGCTATTTGAGTCGCCGCCGTGCTGGTCGATCCAGTTCATCGTGGCGACCTGCAAGAACCCCTTGAGGCTCTGCACGGAAACGGTTTTGCCGCTAAGATCGCGCGCGGTCTTAATCGGCGAGTCGCTGCGCACCAGCGTTCCGGCGACCGGTGCTGCGGCGTTATACAGCGACGCCGGCGCTACTAACGTAAACGGAACGCCGCGCACGTAGCCGGCGATCAAACCCAAAAGACTCGCTTTGCCAATGTCGATCGAGCCGCCGGCAACCGCCGCGGATACACCGCCGCCGCTCGTGCTTGCGGTGAGAACGACATCGAGACCCGCGCGCCGGAAAATGCCGCTGCTTTGCCCATAGAGACACGCGACGCAATCTTCATCCGGCGATGTCGCCACCCGAATGGTCGTGAGGCTTTGCGCTCGCGCGAGCGCCGGCGTCAGCGCGACTGCACCCGTACTCGCGAGAAAACCGCGGCGAATCATCATTGCGCGTTCGTCCGGCGCGAAAAGGAACTCCTCTCCGGCCGAGGCAATTTCGAGATGTCCGTACGGGAGCTACCGGTGTTCACCAAGATCAATCACCTGGCGATTATCAGCGAGAACTACACGACGTCGGCGAAGTTCTACGAAGTGATGTTCGGTATGCGCACGTCGCCCGGGACGCGTTCCGAACGCGCGATGACGGTCGGCGACGGCTATCTCGGACTCAACATCAATCCGCGCAGCACCGGACGGCCCGCGCGGCTCGATCACTTCGGCGTTGAGGTTGACGACGTAGAACGCGTGTACGCCGCCCTGCGCGAGCGGTATCCCGCGATCAGTTTGCTCAAACGTCCGTCGAATCGTCCCTTCGCCGGAATCACCGCGCACGACCCCGACGGCAACGTGTTCGATCTCTCGCAAAAAGACATGAGCAATCGCGCGGGCGTCTACGCCGAAGCGCCGAGCGAGACGCACGTGCGGCACGTCGATCACTTCACCGTGCGCAGCATCCGTCCGCACGAGCTGGCGACGTTTTATCGCGACATGCTCGAACTTGAGAAGGTCCCCGCCGCCGCAGGCGATCCGAGCCACTATCTCACCGACGGTCGCGTCACGCTCGTCATCTCGCCGTGGAACATCGCCGACTACGCCGGTACGAGCATCACCGCGCCGTGTATCGATCACATCGGTTTCAGGGTAGGCGACGTCGGCGAGTTCCTCGCGCACGTCGAGCGGCTTGCATCGGAAAACCGGCAGATCGCTCCCTATCCGGTCGGCAGCGGCCCCGAGGGACGCGCGCGCCTCGAACTCGCCGGACGCCACTGCCGGCTTTGCACGAACTACATCGCCGATACCGATACGGTCTTACTCGGCTTGCGGCCTTAGCGCGCCAGAGACTAGGCTGACCGTTCCGTTCGACACCGTGACGGTTACGGTTACGGTAGCGGTGTTATTGTTCGCGTCTTTGAACGTGACGTTGGCCGAGCCCGCGGCAAGTGCGGTTACGATGAACGTTGTCGCGCCCGACGCCGGTGAGACGCTTGCGACGGTGGCGTTATCGGATGCGGCGGTAAAGGTGCCGTTGTAGCTGGCTTCGCTTACAACGATGCCTTGCTGCTGCGCGACGGCGGTCAGCGCGATCGCGTCGGGCATCGTAACGATCGGCACAACGATCGGCGTCGGCGATGGTCCGGGCGAGAAGCCGCTGACTGTGACCGGCAGCACGGCGAAATGGCCGAGCGTATCGCTTACCGTGATCGATGTGCTGCCGTTGCCGGTGCCAACGACGGTGAACGTCACGGAATTTTCCGTGGCTGCCGCGGTGTGCGCGTCGGCCGAGCGATGTGTGGCACCGAAGACGCTTGCTACGCCGATGATAGCAATCGCGGGGTTTGCCGTGGTCGCCGTAAAGGCGCCCGTATATCCCGCTTCAGCAACGGAAAATTGTCCCGGCGCCGGTTGCACGATCGTCAACGTCGTCGCGCCGCCCGGGAGCGTGATGACAAGTCCGCCGCCCGTATCGATGCGCTGCGTCGAGTATCCACCGCCGCCGCACGCTGCGAGGACGCAGGCGAACACCGCTGCGAACGATATGCCGATAAGTGCCGTGCGTTGAATCATTGCCGGACTCTGCTTCCGCAATAGCGCGGCGCCGCCCCGCAGAAACAGGGGCCGTCCGCCGCTCGCGGCAACAGAATGGCATGCGCGCCGCACTTACCACGCTAGCGATCCTCGTCGCCGTTTCCGCGACCGCCTGCGGCGGGGGCGGTAAGAGCGCTCCATCGCTGCCGGTTTCGCCGGCGACGCCGGCAGGCGGCAACACCGCTAGCGCCAGCATCAAGCTTGTGATTCCGAACGCGGGCACGACGGCGAGTGCCGCGCGGAAGCCGGCGTTCGTCTCACCGGGCACCAACGGCGCGGCAGTGACGACGTACGCACACAGCGACACCCAGCATCAATCACCGCTTGCGACCACGCTCACTGACGTTTCGAGCGGCAGCGGCGCATGCACCGCCGGCGCCGGTTCGCGCACGTGTACGATTTCGATCACGGCACCGGCCGGCAGCGACGACTTTGCATTCGTACTCTACGACATGGCGCCCGTGAACGGCGCGATCCCCGCGGCCGCACATATCCTCGGCACGGCAGGCGTCACGCAAACGATCGCCGTTTCCACCACCAACACGATCAACGCCGCGATCAACGGCGTGATCGTCGGATTGAGCGGCCAAGCTGCACTCGTGCCGCTCGCCGCCGACGGCACCGCGCACGCGGTCGGCCTCACCATTGCACCGACAGATTTTGGAAATAACGCAATCGTCGCCGGTACATCCAACGCGCCGTTCGCAAACCCGATCACCGTCACGCTCACGGAAAGCGGGGGCACCGGGAACGCAGCCTTGCAACTCAACGGCGGCGCGAGCGCAACACAAGTCGTGGTGAGCAAAGCCACCGACACCGTGCAAGTCGTCTACAACGGACAAGGATCACCCGGCTATCAGGCCGGGGTTGCGCTGACCGCACCGCCGGCCGCCGGAAGTTCCGGCGCAACGGAAAATGCCGTGATCAAGCCCGTGCTCTTCGTGTCGAACCCAACCGTGTTCTACGCCGCGGCGCCCGCGCAAGTCAAAACGTATCCGCAGGGCCGCCACGTGCTGTTGATCAGCGAACCATCAGCAGCGGCCGGCACGACTTACAGCGCCACGCCGAGCGGCTGCACGAATATCCTCACGCCCGGCACCGTTGTCGGCAGCGGCACGAACGCGAGCCTGCTCGTCGTCGGCGGAACCGCCATTTCGACCAGCGGCTGCAAGCTCGCGATCAGCGACGGCACCACGACCTTCAACATCGCCGTTTCCAACACGCTGCGAGCGTTCGGAACGCCCACGTTTCTCCACGAGTACGCAACCGGCTCGACCGAGCCGTTCAACATCGTAACGGGAGCCGACGGCAACCTGTGGTTCAGCGAAGAAAGTACGACGGTGCCGTCGCTGAGCGTTATCAAACCCGATGGAACCGGTTACACCACGCACGCACTCAACGGCTTTGGGCGTGCGCAGGGCGTCTCGCTCGGCGGTGACGGAAACGTTTGGGTGGGTGACGGCAATACGAACCTCATCGCAAAGGTCACGACGGCCGGCGCCACGACGACGTTTGCCTCACAAACCAGTCCGGCATTAAATTACAACGCGCCGGGCCTCGATGGTCTCACCTGGTTTGCCGAAGCCGACGGCAACCTGATCGGTAACCTCTCGACCACCGGAACGCTGCACGAGATAACGGTTCCCAATGGCGGCCAGGCCGACGGCATCACGCTCGGGCCGGACGGCGCGATCTGGTTTGCCGATACGCTCGAAAGCAAGATCGGCCGCGTCGCCGGCGGCACGGCCACCGAATTTGCCGCAACCACACCGATTCAGCCGCGCATCATGGCGGCCGGCGCAGACGGCGCCGTGTGGTTCACCGAAATCACCGACGTCGGCCGCATGTCGACGAGCGGCGTGCTGACCGAGTACCCGATGGGCGGCTCGGCGGCCGGATTCAACAACCACATTATTCCCGGCCCCGACGGCGCGATGTGGTTCACCGATTGCGGTAACAGCGCGATCGGCCGCATCACGACCGACGGCAGCGGCACGGTGACTGAATACACGATCCCGACCACGAACGCCACACCCGTCGGCATCACCGTCGGACCCGACGGCAATCTCTGGTTCACTGAAGCCCTGCACGGTATTATCGGCGTCCTGCAGATCTAGCGGCTACTGCTCCGTTAAGTACGCGTACTGGTAGCGGGACTGCAGGTACGCGACCGTTCCGACGCCGGACGGAACGAGCATCACGTGCGGGAGCAGCGACTTCCGCAGCGCGCGCGCGACGTCGTCGGCCGACTGTCCCTTGGCTGCGCCGGCGTTCGCGATCTGACCAGCCTGTTGCACCAGCGCCGTGTTGCACGCAAAGAACAGCACGCCGCGCTTCTGCAGCGTTTCAATCGATGCGTCCTGATAAAAGCCGCGCGGATCGCTCGGATCGGCGAGCATCGATGTACTATGTGCCGGCGCGAAAATATTAGCAGTTACGATCGCGCCGCTTGGATCGTGCACGCTGAACAGTTCGCCTAGCCGATACTCGGTCCACACGGCATTACCATAGAGCAGCAGATTCGATTCGTTGCGCGTGACGAAGGCCGTCGCCAGCCGCGTCGCCGCGATGCCGAAGCCGAACTGCAAGCCGTTGAGCGAATTTTTCACGCCGCCGAGAATCTGCGGATACAGTTTGCCCGCATCCCACACCTGACGCACCTCCGCGCTGCGCGACACGAGCTTGTTGAGCGCGGCAACGTCGAACTCGCCGGCCTTCTCGACCATGCCGATCGCATCGGCCTCGGCGGCCGAGAGCGCCGACGCGGCGACCAGCGACGCGCCGATAAAGACCGAACGCTGCATCACGGCTTGACGCGCAGCGTCTTGCGCGCGGCATCGGCAAACGACGCATCGATCAAACCGCTCACCGGCGCGGATTTGGTAATGAGGCCTTCGTTCAACCAGAGCGCCTGCGTGCGCTCGACGGAATCGGTGGAAATTGCCGCCAAGCCGCCCGGATACCCGGGACCCGGGATCTGCGCGACCACATCGCGTGGCATTTCGGTCCACTTGACGACCTCGTCGATCAACTCCGGCGTCCATTTTCCGTTCGCTTGCCCGACGTACGTGCAGGCCTCCGTGTACGCGAGAATAAAGCGCGCCACCACGTCGCGATGCTGTGCGGCGAACGTCGCCGAGGTCGCAATATAACTCGCTTGGTACCACGGCGCGATCTCGCGCGATGATAGCCACTTGTGGCCCAGGCCTTGCGACTCGATCAAAGTCGCCGCCGGTTCGACCACCGCGACGGCATCCAAGGCTTTGTTCTTCAACACCGCGACCCAATCCAGGGGACTGTGCACGCGGGCGCTCATCTTGACGTCGGCCACCGTCATCCCACCGCGAAACACGGCCTCTTTCGTGATGAAATCGATCGGCGAACCGACGGCGCCGTTGTCGAGTTCCTTGCCGCGCAGATCGCCGAACGACCGGATCGCTTTCGCATCCCACACGTCTTGGCGCACGACGAGCCACATACCGTCGTTCCAACCCACATCCGGGCTATCGATCGGCGCGATGATGCGCAATCCGAAACCTTCGAAATATTGGTTGAAGAACGCCGGCGTCAGAATCGCCGGTGCGATGTCGATGTCGCCGCGCGCCATCATCGGCAAGAGCGTGCTGTCCGACTGCTTCGTTTTGGTAATCCGCACGTCGAGGTGCTGTTCGGCGAAATAGCCTTTATCGACCGCAACGAACAGCGGCAACGCGCCGAGATTCGGGCTGAGCGATAGCCGCACGACCTCGTCGGCAAACGCCGCAAGCGGCACGCACACCAGCGCAACGGCCAGCGCGAAGAGCGCGAGCGCGCGGCGCATCACGGCGTTACCGCGACGGCCGCGCCGAGTTGCGCGAGCCGCGGCGCCACCTCGCTCATGAATCGCTCGAGCGAACGAACGATCCATCCCGGCGTACTCCAGTCTTTGCCCATAACGACGAGCAGCGTTCCAAAGCCGCCGATGCGTTCGTAGTGGTCTTTGAGCTTCTGGTACACCGTCTCGGCATCACCGGCGATGAAGAGACCGCTCTCGAACGTCGAGTCGTACGTGATGTCCTCGACGCGCCCCCCGGCAGGCATGTAGCTCAGGAAGCGCTCGGGATTAAATTTCTTCCAAAACTCGATCGCGGGTTCGACACCCGCTCGTAGCTCTTCACGCGCTGTCTGCACGTCATCGGCAACGTGGATGTGACGCGCCACCGTAATCATCCCGCGGTCCTCGGGCCGCCCCGCCGCGCGGGCCGCATCGAGATACACGCGCACCTTTTTGCCGATCGACTCGGGGCCTTCGAATTGCCCGTACATCGACGTCCATCCGCGCGCGCCGGCCATCTCCAGCATCGAGGTCTGACTCGTCGCGACGGAGATCGGGGGGTACGGCTGTTGATACGGCCGCGGCAGCGTGCGGATCGACGTTCCGTGCCAATGTTCGCCGTTCCACGCGAACGGTTCGGTCGCGGTCCAGCACTTCACGATCAACTCGATCGACTCGTTGACCATCGCGTGGCGCATGTCGTTAGTGAGCCCGCGTTGTTCCATGTTCTTGAAGAACGGGATGCCCGAACCGAAGCCAAACAAGTAGCGGCCGCGCAGCAGATGGTCGAGCATCGCCGCGCCCGTGGCAACGTCGAGCGGATTGTAGAGCGGCAAGAGCCGCACGGCAACGCCCATCTTTATGCGGCTGGTCAAGCCCGAAGCCTTGGCGATCAGCAGTTCGGCATTAGGCACGGCGTTCGAGGGCCCGCCGATATGTTCGCTGACCCAGGCTTCATCGTAGCCGAGACGGTCGGCGGCGACGATCTCCTCGAGGTCGAGATCGTAGATATCCGCGGCAATGCTGCGCTCGCGTAATCCGTTCGACCAGATCCCGAAACGCATCAGCGGCGGAAGAGCGGCGGATCTCCTACGCCGGAATAATTGCGGCCGCTGAGCCAATCGAGTTCCGGCTGCGGCACGTTTGCGGCGACCCAATCCTTGTGGATCCGCATCACGAGCAGCTTATCCGTGGGCCGCAGCACCGTGACGAGCCGTTCCGAGATTTCCGTGTTCGTCAATTCGGCTTCGACAATCCAGGCAAATTTCTGAAATTGATACGCATCGCCTAACGATTTGATCGCGAATTCGAGCTTTGCCGTTTCGTCCGGCAACCGGAGCCCCGGCAACTCGAGCGCAATGTAGTGGACCACGACCGCACCACCTTTCGAGCGCACCCTTCTCCCTCGCAGGCGCGATTCCGGTGGAAGCAACCGCTCGGCCACCCTAGCGGCATCAATCGTGAACTTCATCACGCCGCAAGCATGCAAGGCACCCGCGCAGTAAGGCGCGAATGGTCGGCGGTCGGTCACGGGGGCATAGCTCAGTTGGTAGAGCACCTGCATGGCATGCAGGGGGTCAGGAGTTCGAGTCTCCTTGCCTCCACCACCGACGCGCGGAGTTCGCCGGGTCATCGCGACGGAACGGTTCGTCGAGGAAAGTCCGGGCTTCACTGGGCAGGGTGCAGGATAACGTCCTGTCGGGGCAACTCGAAGGAAAGTGCCACAGAAACATACCGGGTATGTTGGAGCGAGCGAAGGCGAGTCCCAACACCTAAGGGTGAAATCGTGAGGTAAGAGCTCACGGCGACTCGCGGTGACGCGGTCGCGCGGTAAACCCCACCTGAAGCAAGATCGCTCGCATGCCGTGCCTCGCGCACGGGAGCCTGCCCGGCTCAACGAGCAACATCGCAGCGAGGTCTCCGGTAACGGCGGCCCCAGAGAGATGATGACCACCGCCTGGCGGAACAGAATCCGGCTTACAGGCGGACTTCGCACACGATTTCGGCCGCCATGCGTCGAAGCGCGCGGTAATGCCGACCGGGTTGTGGCGCTTCCTGGCGCTCGCGGGTGCGTTGATCGCGCTCGTTTTTGTCGTGATCGAAACGGCCGACGTGCGCGCCTACACGAGCGACCACATCACGGCAGAACCCGCCGACGGCCGCTCCTGGGCGCACCTACGCGTCGTAAGCGTAACCGGCGATGCGGCAGAGAACGGCGGCCTGCGCGCCGGCGATATCATCACGCCGCTCTTCGACTACACGCAACGCGTGCGTCAGGGCGGCGAACCCGCCGGCTCGACTTTGCGCTGGGTGGTCGCGCGCGACACGTCGCACTTCACGGCAACGACCACGGTCACCGCGGTCGCCGGCAACGAACTCGTCCTGCTGGAGATCTTCAACGCGCTGCGTCTCGCGATGATCCTCATCGCGATCGTCGTGGCCGTGCGGCGCCCCGACGTGCTCGCAGCGCGCGCACTCGTCGCGTTTCTCCTCACGATGGCAATCGCGCTCATCCCCGGCGGCGCCTGGCTCCCGGATCCCTGGTTCGTTGCCTGGCGCACCGTGCGCACACCGATCCAGATTTTGGGCCTCTCGCAGGGCTTGCTTTACGCGTGCATCTTCCCGTTCGCGTCGGCCGGCGGCGTGCGCGCGTGGCTGCGCCGGATCAATCCGTGGTATACGCTCTTTAGCGCGGGCTCCGCACTCGCGATAACGATCTGGAACCAGACGACAAACCAAACGCACGATCTCGGCGTGCTCTCGCCCGTCGTCGATTGGTCGCCGATGGCGTATTTCGTGGCGATTGCCGCGGCGTTCTGGATCGCGATCACCGGTTCGAGCGGGCGCGACCGTCAACGCGTCTACTGGTCGGCCGGGTCCATCGGCGTCGGCTTCAGCGGCCCGATCGTGGCGACCATATTGGTCTTCGCATTCGGGCGCACCGAGAGCTGGGTCGACTTTCTGTCGCTGACGCTCATCGCGATGCCGCTCGGGCTCGCCTACACGATCCTGCGTCACCGGACGGTCGACATCGGCTTCGTCATCAGCCGCGCGCTGGTGCTCACGCTGCTTTCCGCGATCGTCATCCTCGCCTTCGGCTTGCTCGAACGCGCGCTCGGCAAACTGTTCATCGACGCCTCGCACATCGCGAGCCGCTCGGTCGAAATCGCGCTCGCGCTGGGTCTGGGGTTTTCGTTGCGCAGCCTGCACACGAGGATTGAGATCGTCATCGATCGGCTCTTCTTCCGCCATCGGCAACGTGCGCTCGCGACGCTCAAGACGTTCGCTTCGGACGTGTACTTCATCACCGATCCGGACGTGGCGCTCGAGCGTACGGTCGATGTGGTGAACCGTTGCGCCGACGCCGAAAACGCGGCGCTCTATCTCATCGCCGACGGCGTCTTCGGCTGTGCCGCCGCGATCGATCCGGCGAGCCTGCCCGCCGAAATCAGCGAGAACGATCCGCTGTTCGTCCGCATGCGCGCATCCCGCGAACCGGAGCTGCCGCGCGAAGTCGCGAGCAGCCTCGATGTCGAGATCGCGTTCCCGATGTTCGTGCGCGCAACGCTGGTGGGCGCGCTCGTGCTGGCCGCCAAGCGATCGGGTGAAGCCTACGATCCCGAGGAGAAGGCGCTTTTGGCCGACCTCGCCGGGCGCGTTGGCCTGGCCCTCGACGCACTCCAGACCGCCGCAATGCGGCGGGAACTCGAGACGCTGCTGACTGCAACCGGCGGGGCTGCTTCGGCGTTATAGCGAACTGAAGATCATGGCGCATTTCGACAAGAACCTCACCGTCGAGCAAGCGTTCAAAACGCATGCCGGCGCACGCCGCGTGTTCGCGCGCTTTCATCTTGGAGGCTGTTCGAATTGTTCGATCAGCGAGACCGAGACGATCGAACAAGTCAGCGAAGGCTACGGCATTCCGCTCAACGTGTTGATGGACGATCTCGAGAAGCTGTTCGATCAGCCCGCGCTTGAAGTCGGTGACGCGGTGCGCCTGCCCGATGAGATTCGCTCGAAGATCCCGCAGCTGGCCGGCGTTCCGGAGCTCGGACGGGTGACCGATTTTGCCGCCGGCGCCTACACGGTCGAGTTCGGTGACGTCCGCCTGCAAGGCTTGGCCGAGGACTTCATCAAGGCCGAAACGGAAGCCGCGACCGCCTAACCCTCGAGGGGTTTGCGGTCCATAAACGACTCATCAGTGCCGTGCCAGTGCGTGAGCTGGCCTTCGCCCGCTTTCCAACACAAGTAGATCGGCCGGCCCTCGCGGATCGACGGAAAGTCGAGCAACCCGAGGTCGATGTCTTTCACCACGCAGCCGTATGCCTCGATCCGGTTGATGAGGTGCACCACCTCAGCCTTCAGGTCGGTGAAGCGGCGAGCCGGCCGGCGCGCGGGCACACTGCGGGCAGCGTGCAAGGCCGGATCGCTCTCGAGCAGCCGGATAGCAAGCTCGCGGCGCTTCTCCCACAGCTGTTCGACGAGCGGCGTGAGGACCGGGATGAGGGCGTTGGCACGTTCGGGCGAAAAGACATGCATAAATGCGTCGTCTCGTCATCGTAACGGGGCTTTCGGGTGCAGGCAAGAGCCAGGCCATGAAATCGTTCGAAGATTTCGGCTTCGCGTGCCTGGACAACGTGCCTCCGGTCCTCGCTCCGGCGTTCGTCGACCTGGTCCGCGCCAGCGACCGCGACACCGCGGCCCTCGCATTCGACGTGCGCTCTGGGGGCGCGTTCGGTGATGCGACCGCCGCACTCGAACAGCTGCTCAACGATGGTCTCCGGCCCGAAGTGCTGTTCCTTGATGCCGACGATGAGACGCTCGTGCGCCGCTACAGCGAAACGCGGCGCCGGCACCCACTCCACGGCACGGCTTCCACGCTGATCGAGGCGATCGCAGCCGAGCGCGCGTCGCTGGCGGCGTTGCGCGATCGCGCCGACTTCCTCTGGGATACGACGAACTTCACGCAGGCGATGCTCAAAGAGCACATCGCGAGCACGTTCGTGGCCGGCGGGACGCGGCACACGCGTACCACGCTGATCGCGTTCGGGTTCAAATACGGCGTGCCGCTCGATGCCGACTGGACGTTCGACGTCCGGTTTTTACCCAATCCGCACTACCAGTTGGCGCTGCGGCCGCTCAACGGCAACGATTCCGAAGTCGCGGCCTTTCTCGAGACGTCGGGCGACCTCGAGCCATTTCTCGAGCGGCTCTTTGCGCTGGTCGACTTCGTCGTGCCGCGGGCGCGCGCCGAAGGCAAATCGCAACTGACGTTTGCCGTCGGCTGCACCGGCGGCCGGCATCGTTCCGTATACGTGGCGCGCCGGCTGGCCCAGCACCTTATCGAAACCGGCGAGGATGCGCCGGCCATCGAAGAACGCGATCTACGCCGATGAAACGTCCGATCGATTTCGTGCGGTGGTTCTTGCCCGGCCTCGGCGTCAAGCGCTGGCTGGCCGTGGCCGTGTTCGGCGCGGTGCTCTTCGTCAACGGTGCGTCGCGCTGGCTCACCGATGAGGGCGCGCACGTCGGCGTCAACGAGCTCGTCGACTGGATGGTCGGCGATTTTTTCCCGCCGGCCGATCTCTCGTACGTCTTTCTGGTGTTGGGCTTCGTGCTCGTTGCGCTCGGCATCTGGCGCTGGCTCAATTCGATCGTCAGCGCGGTGCGGCCGTACGGCACGGAGCGCATGATCGATGCATTGCTCGAAACGCGGCTCAAACGCGGCTACAAGATCGTGACGATCGGCGGCGGTACGGGCCTGGCAACGATGCTGCGCGGGCTGAAGAAATACACCGCAAACCTCACCGCCATCGTAACGGTGAGCGACGACAGCGGCAGTTCGGGCCGGCTGCAAAAGGAACTCGGCGTCTTGCCGCCGGGCGATATTCGCAACTGCCTCGTCGCGCTGGCCGACGACGAAGCGCTGGTCACGGATCTCTTCAACTATCGCTTCACCGAAGGCGATGGGCTCACGGGCCATTCGTTCGGCAACCTCTTTCTCGCCGCGCTAACCGATGTCACCGGCAATTTCGACGACGCGATCAAGGTCTCGAGCCGCGTGCTCAACATCAAGGGCCGCGTGCTGCCCGCTACGCTCGCCGTCGCACAATTGTGCGCGCGCCTAAGCGACGGCACCCTCGTCGAAGGCGAATCGAACATTTCCAAATCAGCGGCGCCGATCGATCACGTGTTTCTCGATCCGCCGCACGCCGAGCCGCTCGAAGAGGTCATCGCCGCCATTCGCGACGCCGATGCGATCGTGCTCGGCCCGGGATCGCTCTACACCTCGATCCTGCCGAACTTGCTCGTGCAGCGGATCGCGCACGAGATCGAAGCCGCCAATGCGGTCAAGATCTACGTTTGCAACGTGATGACGCAGCCGGGCGAAACCGTCGACTATACGGCCGCCAAACACGTCGAAGCGCTGATCGCCAACGCAAAGGCACGCGTGTGCGACATCGTCATCGTCAACGACGAACTGCCGCGCAAGCTGCTCGACATCTATGCCGAAGAACACCAGCTGCCGGTCGTCATCGACAAAGCCCGGCTCGACCGGCTGCACGTGCAAACGGTGCGCGCTTCGGTTATGGGCGAAACCGACACCGTCCGTCACGACCCGGAGAAACTCGCGGCGGTCGTGATCGGCGTGATCGATCAGCAAGTCGCGCAGCGCGCGTCCTACGTCAAGTCGAAACCGGCGCCGAACGAAGTCGAGCCCAGCGTGCCGCTGCCGCGCGGATAAACGCCGGCGCGTCGCGCATCGCACGTTCGCGATCGCGCGGATCGTCGATGAGCGCAACGCACGTAACGCCGCGCTCGCGCAGCTCCGCAATCGCGAGCGGATCGACGCTACCGCCGATCGCGATGACCTCGACGCCCGCGGCCGCGGCGAGCGCGGCAACGCCCGCCACGACCTTGCCGTCGAGCGACTGACGATCGATCCGCCCCTCGCCCGTGATGCAAAGCGCCGCCCCGCGCAAGGCCGCCTCGAGCCCTTGCAGCTTGGCGACGATATCGAAGCCGCGAGCCAGTGCCGCCCCGGCGAACGTGGCCAAGCCCCAACCAAGGCCGCCGGCCGCGCCCGCCCCGGGCATCGCCCGCAGATCCCGTCCGGTCGTCGCCGCAGCCACGTCGGCCAGCCGCGCGAGCATCGCATCAAGAAAGGCCACGTCGGCCTCCGTGGCGCCCTTTTGCGGCCCGTACACAGCAGCTGCGCCGTGCGGTCCGAGCAGCGGGTTATCGACGTCGCAGGCGATCTGGAGCTCCGCCCGGGCCAAGCGCGGATCGAGGCCGGAGACATCGATCGCGGCCAGAGCGGCGAGCGCCGCCGGCGTCGGTTCGAGCACCGCACCGGCTGCGTCCAGAAACCGCAGGCCGAGCGCCGCCAGCGCCCCGGCCCCGCCATCGGTGGTCGCCGAACCGCCGATGCCGAGCACGATGCGCGTGGCGCCGCCGTTCAGCGCGTCGGCGATGAGCAGGCCCGTCCCATACGTCGTCGCCAGGCGCGGCGCGCGGCGGTCTCCCAGCAGCGCCAGGCCCGAAGCAGCGGCCATTTCAAGGATCGCCACGGGCCCGGAACGCGCGTAGACCACGTCGACCGGCTCGCCGAGGGCATCGACCGCGCGCGCCGTCTGCGGCGCGGCCCCACCGTCGAGAAACGCCGCCACGGTGCCGTCGCCGCCATCGGCCAGCGGCATCACGGTGTACCCGGCGGCGCTGCCCCACGCGTCACGCAGGCCGAGCACGATCGCGTCGGCCGCTTCACGCGCGGTGCAGCTGCCTTTGAACTTATCCGGCGCGACGACGACGCGCGGCGCCGCCTCAGCCGCGATCGAGCGGGATGTCCATGCGCACGCGGTCGCCGTTGACCACTGAAAACGCGGCGGGCTGCGCGGCCACGGTGTACCCGTCCGGCGGCGTAACCAGCAGGTCGGTCTGGCCGCTGGGAACCGGCGAAATGCTGTAACTGCCGTCGGCTGAGGTGACGGCCACGAGCGCGGTGTCGGCCGACACCGTTACGCCGGCGAGTCCTTGATTCGTGGATGCATCGTAGATGCGGCCGAAAACGGTGGCGTAGTTTTGGGCCGGCGGCACGGCGTCACAGGCGCCGAGCGTGGCGAGCGCGGCCCCCGCCGCGACGAACCGCCGGCGGCGCATTAGGCGGGAACGAAGCCTTCTTCCGCGTCGAGGCGATCGAGATTCGCCCCCTTCTCGCCGAGCAGCCAGCGATTGGCATCGTCGCGGCGTTCGTCCGTCACCCGGGCGCGAATCCAGGCCAGGATGCCGCTATCGGTATCGCACGAATCGAGCGCGGCGTCGAACATGCGCGAGGTGATCCCCCAGCGGTCGAACACGCCGCGATCCATCGGACACGGATAGATGTAGTCGTGGATCGTGTCGTCTTGGGCGGCGCGCGCTTTGTCGAACACGCGAGCCAGCCACAGAAACCCGTCGATCTCGTGACGCGCACGCCGTGGAAAATCACGGCCGCTGCGGAAGTCCGTACCCATAAGGCGCATAACGCCCGAAAATGGCTCGTCGTTGCGCTTAGCGGACAAGCGGCGCACTCACGGCATCGAGCCGGTCGGGCGCACCCGGAATCGGCTCGAGAACCGGATAGCGCGGACCACCGGTGTAGGGGATCGCAACGTCGCGATAGACCCCGCCGCTTAGCAGCAAGAGATGGATCGGGTCGCCGTGCTGAGCGCGCTCGAGCGCGGCATCGATCTCCTCGCAGAGCGTATCGTTGTCGGTCGGCGCGCGGCCGTTGACGGCTTCGATCTTATCGCCGGGTGCGACGTCCGCTCGCTGCGCGGGCGAACCGTCGATCACGTCGCTCACCACGCCGGCACGCGAGCCGATGATGCCGAGCGAGTAGCGCACGTCGAGCGTCTTACGCGACTCGTTGACGATCTTCTCAAGGCCCGACGGCTTCGGGGCGAAGGCCACGCGCCAGCCGTCCGGCGTGAACGGATCCGGCGGATGCACCGCAATCGCATCGACGCGTTCGGCGAAGAAACTGGTCCAGTCGTAGTGCTGCACGTTCTCGAGCGCGGCGATCACGTCGGCGCGCGTGTAGGGAATCACCACAGGACCGGTCGACGTGCGGCCGAAAAATGCGCGCGCGAAGTCGTCGATAGAACGCCGCTCGCCGGACGCTTTGCGAATGATCGCATCGGCTTCGAGCCAGATCAGTTCGCCTTCACTGTAAAAATCGACCGAGCGGCGTTCGCTGCTGAATTCGCGCGGCGCACCATATAGAATCGATGCGGCGGCGGCCGTATCGTAGAGCGGCGTCGTGTTGCGGCCGGTCGTCGAATCGAGCACCGCGTAGATCATGGCAAGATGATCGCGATACTGCTGCTGCGTGCGTAAGCCGCTGCGCGTCGCCTGCAGGTTGCCGTAGAACTGCGTCATCCCTTCGTAGACCCACAGCAAATCGTCTTTCATCGGCACGCGCAGATTCGGCGTCGCCAGATCGGCCGGCCGGCGGTATTTCCCGTCCCACGAATGGTTGAACTCGTGCGGGAGCAGATCGGCATCATCCACCAACTTGTCCTTGTTGGTGAGGAAGTCCGCAGCAGAGCCGTCGTCGCTCGATTGATGGTGTTCCACGCCTTCACCCGGCAGCACGTCGGAGACCGTCAGCAGAAACGTGTAGTGGTTGAAGTGCCGCGCGCGATAGAGCAAGCTCATTTGCGTGACCAGATTGCGCAACTTCGGCATTACGGCATCGGCTTCGAGATCTTCCGGCGCATCGGCAAACACCGCGATGTCCACCGGCGCACCATCGATCGTTCCGAGCGGCCAACGGCGCACGTTGGTGCCGGCATCCAGCGGTGAATCGACCAGCGTCTCCATCGTCACGGGAGTAAAGGTGACGGCGTTGCCGTTGCGCGTCCCGCCGTCGAGCGCCGTGGCGTACTGCCAATCGCGACCGGGGAGCGTGATGCTCGGCGTGATGGTCACCGTACGGTAATCGTCAACCGCCTGTACGAACAGCACTTTGTGCCAGGTCAGCACGAGGATGTTCGCCGACGCTAAGCGCGCCGAACTGTATCGGCCAAGCGCCGCGCCGAGAAAATCGAAGTCGACGTCGAGCGCCGGCGTGCCGGGTGGAACGTCGACGTGAATTGCGTACAGGTCGACGAGGTCGCGCTCCCAGCGCAGCCGGTACGTGCCTGCGGTGATCACCAGCGCCGCCACGTCAACGAGCGGCCCAGCCGGCATGTGTTCGCCCGGAATCCAGCGCGGATACTCGAGCGTCAACGGGCCCGGCGTAACGGCGATGTGCTCGTGGACGTGCAGCAAGCCACGCGTGGCGTGCGTCGCGTCCACGTCGACGCTCATCGAAAGGCGCGGCGCGGGCGTTTGCGCGCCGAGACGCGCGGCACCGCTTCCGGTAGCGAGCAGAACAGCAGCAGCGATTGCGGCAAAACAACGGCGACCCATAGCGCCTACATGACGCCGCGCCGCATCTTTCTCCTGGCGCGCGGAATGGTGACGGCGAAGCGCACGCCGCCGAGCGAACTTTCGCCCACATCCACCCGGCCGCCGGCGCGTTCGAGGATCAGCCGCACGAGCGCAAGGCCGATGCCCGAACCGTCGGCCGGCGTTGCGCCGCGCTCACCGAGCGCAAAAAGCCGCTCGCGCTGATCGAGCGGGATGCCCGGCCCATCATCATCGACGGCGATCGTCACGGTGCGCGGCGAATCGATCTCCGCCGACACCACGACGTGTCCACCCGGCCGGCCATGCTTGATCGCATTGTCGATGAGGTTGATCAAGACGAGCATCAAGCGGTCGCCGTCGATGGCGACCGGTGTCGGCGGCACCGCGGCAACGCGCACGTCGATGCCGTGCTTGGCGGCCTGCGCCGCGCTCGCATCGGCCGCGCCGGCTAGCGCCGTCTCGAGTGCGCCCCCGGCGGCTTGCGGAAACGTTGCCGCGAGATCGAGGAGTGAAATCTCAAACATCCCCTCTAGCAAACGCGTGAGCCGCAACGATTCACCGTACGCGATCCGCACGAAGCGTTGTCGTACCGCGCGCTCCGTATCGTCCGCGAGCAAGGTTTCGAGATAGCCCCGGATCGAGGCCAGCGGCGTGCGCAGTTCGTGCCCGACGGCGGAGAAAAACGCGTACCGTTCGCGCTCTTGCGCACCACGCACCAGCGCCTCGGCCATCGCCGGCTGGATTCCGCGCGCACGGTGTACGTCGTAGCGCGTCCAACCCGCATCGACCTCGAGCGCGGTGACGCCCGCGATGCTCGCCGCAATGCGCGCCAGCGCGCTGCGGATATCCACCGGGGCGGGCCGGCGATGACCGTCGCGCGTCGGTGCGATCAGCGCGGCGACGAACGCATCGCTGCCCCGGTCGTGTGCGATCAGATCGCCGGCGCGCAAGATGCGCACGGCCGCGGCGGCAAACGCCTCGCCCGCGCGGCGTTCGATCGAGCGCGCGGCACGCAAACCGTTGCGCCACGCAGTCCGCTCGAGCGCGGGCAGCCGGAAGACGAGCAGCGGAACGCCGTCGCCGCCCAGATCCGCGAGGCGCGCGTCGAGTTCGGCGAACGGCGACGCTTCGGCGCAGACCTCAGCCGCGGGCAAATTTGTAGCCGAAACCGTGAATCGTGTACACCAGGCGCGGCAGTTGCGCTTCATCTTCGAGCTTCGCGCGCAGCCGCCGCACGTGCACGTCGACCGTGCGCTCGTCACCGTCGAAGTCGAAACCCCAGACGGCCTGCAGCAGCGCCGTGCGGGAAAAGGCGACGCCCGGATTGCTCGCGAGCTGCAGCAAGAGCGCGAACTCGCGCGGTTTGAGGCCGATGTCGGCGCCGTCGACGCGCACTTCGCGTGCGGCCTCGTCGACTTCGAGCCGGTCGAACCGCAGCAGCACCGGCGCCGCATCGGCCGTAAGCCCGCCGCGCCGGGCGAGTGCGCGCACGCGCGCGATCACCTCGCGCGGCGAGAACGGCTTCGTCACGTAATCGTCGGCGCCGAGTTCGAGACCGATCACGCGATCGACCTCATCGCTGCGCGCCGTCACCATCACCACCGGCAGGGCGCGGCCTTCGCGCCGCAGGGTGCGCACGACGTCGAAGCCGTCGACGACGGGCAAGCCCACGTCGAGAATCACCAGATCCGTGCCGGCCCGCACGGCCCGCAGCGTCGATGGACCATCGATCGTCTCCGTGCAGCGGAAGCCCTCGCGCGCGAGATGATGAACGAGCAGTTCGCGAATCGCGGCGTCGTCTTCGGCGACGACGATGCGCAGGGACGGCATACCGCGGGTAGTGCCCCGACGGTTAGAGTTTGATTCGCTGTTCGAGGATGAAGAGCGTGCCGGTAAAATCGGGCGCCGGTATGCCGGTGAGCGAGGTGGCGTAGCCGGAGAAGGCGGAGCCGCGCACGGTGACGAGCGTCGAGGTGTGCGGCGTCCAGCGCAGTTCGGCGCCGGCGAACACTTGGCGCTGGCCGAAGTTCACGTTCTCGACGATGCTGCTGAACTCGCCCTGCATGAAATATTGCGCGTAGCCGAGCGTCACGAGCGAATACGGCGTGAGACGGCGTGAGGCATACATCGTATATTCCGGCGTCACATAGGACACAAAATCGATCGCGTGTCCGAGGTTGGCGCCACGCCGGATCGCGTCTTCCGCCCAATCCACCGTGAGATCGGCAAAGCCCGCATGCCAAGTCGCCCACAAGCCGTACTGGTTTTGCCGGCCGAGCGTCGCGGCATTATCAGCCTGCGGGAGAAAGAACCCATCGACGAATCCCGTTTGCTGGGCGTTCGTGAACGTGATCGGATCGATCTCACCGAAGTTCGCGTACGACGCGTGCACCTCGAGCGGACCGCCGTTCACGCCGTACTTGATGCGATAACCTTGCCGGTCGACGTTCACCGGATAGTTGTTGATGAGCTGGTAGTTTGATTTCAGCCATTGTCCGGGCCACGACCACGCGACCGACCAGACGTTCTCCGGCGCGCCGTACGGCAAGATCGCGGTCGCATAGTACGGTTCGTTCTTATAGACGTCGAACGAGCCGGTCGCACGCCGCACCGTCTTCGTCACGCCGGCGTGATAGTAATTCCCGGGCTTGCCGGTACCGGGCAACGCGACGCCGTTCGCATCGTACACCGAATGACCGTATTCCACCACGCCGTCGGCGAGCCCGAAGATGTGAAACGCTCCGCGCAGGCCGTAGATGGTTTCGCGTTGTCCGCCGATCGTTCCGAACGGCAACAGGCCCTGCGACGTCAGTTGCGGCGTGCCTTGCGCGAAGAGAATGGTCGTCGCCACCGGTGCGCCGCCGGTCGTCACGTGCGAGACCTCGGCGGAAAACCGCGTCCCCTCGCCGTGATCGATGACGAACGAGCCTTGCGTGAGCCGCGCGCTCGAACCCGGCAGCGAGGGCAACGTCGCGTCGGTGAGTTCGAGCGTCCCGATGCCGTGTTTGCCGGTAAAGTCGATGCCGTGCAACGGATACACGCCGCCCGAGAGCGCCCACCATTCGGCGTTCGGCGGACCGTTGCCGAGCGATTCGGCCGGAAGAACGGCCAGCGAGGGAATCGCGCTCTGATACGCCGGCTGCGCAAACACAAAACTATCGCTCTGCGTAAGATCGAACCAGCCGCCGCGCAAGCGCAAGCTACCGTCTTTTGTTGCGATCGATCCGCTCAGAACCGACGCGGCAAACGCGCTGCCGTCATCTTGGCCGGGACGAGTCGGAAACGCCACGCCATAGCCGAGTGCTTGCGAGCCCAGATGCGGATTGAGCGTCGGCATCAGCGATTCTGCCCAATATGTCGCGTTCGTCGTACTGCCCGTGACGTACCCAAGACCGAACGTCGCGCTCACATCGAACGCGCTGCCGTGATACGTCGGCGTGACGTAGAGCGCGGATTCGCCGGTGTTACCCGGCGTCATCGGTGCACCGGAGAACGTATCGTAGGGCGAGTTCGGCGCGGCGGGCGACGAGCCGTTCATAAAATTCGGCGCTTCCGGCAAACCGAGTTGGCCGTAACCATTCGTATTCTGCGAGATGAACATCACGTGCGCATCGGCGGCGACGGTGACCGTACCCGGACGCGGAGCCGGAGCCGGTGATGCGCCCGGCGCTGCTGAGGGTGCCGGCGACGGCGTGGGCGGCGGGTAGATTTGCGCCGAAGCCGGCAGGCTGATCCACGCTGTAGCGACGGCGATGAGGAGCGCCGTTAGCGGCCAACGTCTCACAGCCTAATCTTTCTGCAAAACGGCGGTGCCGTCGACCACGAGCTTACCGTGCTGGTTGACGACCGTTGTCTTACAATGCAGGCGGCGTTTCGCCGGATCGAGCGCGACGAGTTCCGAACGCGCGGTCAGCGTATCGCCGATAAACACCGGCCGGCGGAATTGCAGCGTTTGCTCGACGTAGAGTCCGCCCGGCGTGCCGAGCATTAAGGCGTTGACCGTCGAAAGTAAGCTTGCCGAGAGCATGCCGTGCGCGACGCGCTGACCGAAGCGCGTGGTCTTGGCATACTCCGCATCGAGGTGGAGCGGATATGTGTCGCCGCTCACGCCGGCAAAGAGTACGATGTCGGCCTCGCCGATCGTTTTAGAAAACGTCTCGACATCGCCGACGGAGAAGGATGAAAATTCGCGAAAGCGAGACGGCATGACGACTCTCCCTTCTGCGACTCGGTCCGCCCTCCCGTGCTGACGGCCGACGCCGAGTTTCGGGCCGTCGCGAACGCGGCCTTCGACGCATGGCAGAAGCAGCCGCCGTACGTCGCGTATCGGGTCGATGTCGACATCGAGGTCTCGGCACTCAAACAGTCGCGCCGGATCTCGCGTATGGTCGAAGCGCGAACGCGCGACGACCTCGCGGTGATCCAAGATTTACCGCAGGGTCAGAACCAGCTCGGACACTCGTTTCCGCTGCCGCCGACATTCGACGCGCTCAGCTACTTCCGATTCGACTTTCGCCTGGGCGATCCGATCCGCCGGCACAACCCGCTCACCGCGGTAACGCTGCTGCCGCCGGGCCCCAATCGGCCGCCGGAACCCCTGCGCTTTGGCGATCCGGTCGCGATCAACCCGGACGCGGCGGTCGTGGTCACGACGCTGCGCAACTACTACGCGCACTACGCGGACGATTCGAACGATCGCATCGCCCATATCGTGATGCAGGCGCTGCCCGCGCTCACGGTCGACAACGACTCGACCTTCTTTCTCAGAGACGTGTACGTCGATACGGTAACGAACCTGCCGACACGCGTCGTCTACAGCGGTCCGGCGACCGATTTCACCGTCGACTACACCATGGTCGAAAACCACTGGGTGATCGACCACGCATTCTACCGGAACACGCTCTTCGCACCGCTTCACATCGGCCAGACGACGTGGACCACCGATGCGACCTTTAGCGCGTTCTCGTTCCCGCCCGAAGCCATCGACGAACGTCTCCGCTAAAAAAGGCCCATCGGCGGGGTCTGCGAATCATGGGAATCGACCATTTGGAAAGGTGGCAGAGTGGTCGATTGCACCTGACTCGAAATCAGGAGTTCCTTTGCGGGAACCGGGAGTTCGAATCTCCCCCTTTCCTAAAGACCCCTACAATTAGAGACCCCTACCGCATGTAGGGGTTTTTATTATGTATGTAGGGGTTTTAATATTTGTCATCCAGAGCGCAGGTTCGCAAAGCGAACCGGAGTCGAAGGACCGCCGCTATCGTTCGTAATTGAGGCGGTCCTTCGACTCCGCGCCTCCGACGCTGCGCTCTGGATGACAAATAATGGGGTTCGTGGCTAGCGGCGGGCGGCGAAGAATGCGCGTAACTGGGCGGCTGTTTCCTCCGCCAGCACCCCGGCCGTGACGTCGGGCCGGTGGTTGACCGCCGCTGAGGCAAACAGATCGACCACGCCGCCGGCAGCGCCGCCCTTGGGGTCCGAGCAGCCGAATACGACGCGCTCGATCCGCGCAGCAACGATCGCGCCGGCGCACATCGCGCACGGTTCCTTCGTCACGTAAAGCGTGCCGCCGATGCGCCACCGGCCGAGCACGCGCGCCGCTTGCGCGATGACGATCATCTCCGCGTGCGCGGTCGGATCGGGACGAGCTTCTTTCTCGTTCCAGCCTTCGAACATCCAACCATCGACGTGCAACAGCGCACCGATCGGAACGTCGCCGGCAGCCGCCGCGCGTTCCGCGCACATCATCGCAGTGCGTATGCCCGATTCGTCATCGGCGAGAAAATGGTGCTCCCGGCCCGGCTCGAACGGGCAACCTCTTCCTTCGGAGGGAAGCGCGCTATCCAATTGTGCCACGGAAGCCAGCGTGACGAATACTTGCGGCTAGGAGCCGCTTTTATCCTCGGTTGGACCTTGCGCGGGCAAGGACGTCGGGATGTGCTTGAAGAGGTCGAGCTTGTGGTCGACAAGCCCGCGATAGAACTTGCGCACGCAATCCGGATGACCGAAAAAATATGTGCGTGCGTAGGCCAAATCGTCCCCCGAACTATCCGGAACGTAATGAGAGATTTCGATTTCTTCCATTTGCGCCCGGTCAACCGGGTGCGGGCAGAAATCGCAGGGGATCGTCGACATAGAGTTACCTCGAGAAAACTGACTCGGGTAGGATTTGAACCTACGACCTAGGGCTTATGAGTCCCCCGCTCTACCACTGAGCTACCGAGCCACGCGCCCGCCGAAGCGGACCGGAGGGAGTTTTCCCCCGGCCCTTCGACCCCTTTTCGGGCACGGTCGTTGCACCGCCCCGCGGGAGCTTTACGCGGCGACTTGAAGCACAAGCGCCAGGCTGCGTGAAGCTTATCTCCGCCCGCTGGAGCATGTCTTGAGTATCAAAATCACCGTGAACGGACACGCGCACGACGTCCGAGCCACCCCGGACACGCCGCTCCTCTACGTCCTGCGCGACGAGTTGCAGCTCGACGGGCCGAAATTCGGCTGCGGGCTGGCGCAATGCGGCGCGTGCACCGTGATCGTGAAGGGCCGCGCAACGCGGTCGTGCGTGCTGCCCGTCGGTTCGGTCAACGCGCCGGTAACGACGGTCGAGGGCCTCGGAACGGCCGCGCATCCGCATCCTGTGCAGACCGCGTTTATCACCGAGCAAGCGGCCCAGTGCGGGTACTGCACCTCCGGCATGGTCGTCGCCGCTGCGGCACTGCTCGAACAGCATCACGCGCCGACCGACGCGCAAATCCACCAAGCGCTCGACGGCAACTTGTGCCGCTGCGGTTCGCACCTGCGCGTCGTGCGCGCCGTGAAACGCGCCGCGGGAGCACGCGCGTGATCGTCGCTCGCAAGAAGTTTCTCGCGCAAGCCGGCGGCATCGTCGTCGCGTTCTCCATGCCCGCGGCGGCCTTCGCGCAACCCTCACCGACGAAGCCGGCCGGCCCGTCGGTGCCCGAAACGAATCCCGTCGGCGGCACCGGACTGCCGAGTAACGTCGATGGGTGGCTTGCGATCGATCGCGCCGGCATCGTCACCGTCCACTTCGGCAAGGTCGAATTGGGCACGGGCATTGCAACGGCGATCGCGCAGATCGTCGCCGACGAACTCGACGTTCCGTTCGCCAGCATTACGGTGAAAGATGCCGACACCAGCAACACGCCGGATCAAGGCTACACCGCGGGCAGCGCGTCGCTGAGCGCCGGTGCGATTCCGGTTCGTCAAGCTGCGGCAGAAGCGCGCCTCGCCGTGCTCGACCTCGCGGCAGCGCACTTCGGCGTTCCCGCCGACAAGCTCGTGACGGCCGACGGTGCGGTGACCGTGCGCGGCGAGAAACGGCACGCAACATATGCCGACCTGCTCGCCGGCCAACCGTTGCGGCGTTCGATCGCCAAAGCAACGAAGGTCAAAGATCCCGACGACTATCGCGTCGTCGGAAAATCGATCCCGCGCGTCGACCTGCCCGGCAAGGTGTTCGGCTCGTATGTCTACCTGCAGAATCTGCGGATACCCGGCATGCTGCATGGCCGCGTCATTCGTCCCGCGCCGATCGGCGCGACGATCGCAAGCGTCGACGAAGCCTCAATCGCTCATCTCAAGGGCGTGCGCATCGTTAGACGCGATGCGTTTCTCGGCGTGGTCGCACCCAGCGAGTGGACGGCCATTCAAGCGATGCGCCGGCTGAAAGTCACCTGGACCGGCGGCGGGCTCGAGCCGGTGACGGATTTGGCCACGGCCGTTAAAGCCGTGCCGATGCTCTCCGAACGCGCGATCGTCAACACGGGTGACGTCTCGACGCTCGGCAGCAACGCGATCAGTGCGAGCTATCTCTGGCCCTATCAAACGCACGGTTCGATCGGGCCGTCGTGCGGCGTCGCCGACGTGCGCAAAGAAAAGGCCACGCTCTGGTCGTCGACGCAAGGCATCTTCTTCTTACGCTCCGCGGTCGCGACGTTGCTCGCGCTGCCGAACAGCGCGGTAGAAGTGAAATACGTCGAAGGCTCGGGCTGTTACGGTCACAACGGCTCCGACGATGCCACCGCCGATGCCGCACTGCTCTCGCAAGCTGTCGGGGCCCCGGTGCGCGTGCAGTGGATGCGAGATCAAGAACACGGCTGGGATCCGAAGGGTCCGGCGATGGTCGTGTCCCACAGCGCCGCGCTCGATGCGGCACAGCAAAAGATCGCCGCCTGGCGCACCGACGTGTGGTCGCCTTCGCACTCCACGCGCCCGCAAGGCGACGTCGGCAACCTGCTCGACGGCAAACTCACCAACGCGCCCGAGGCCAAGGTCACCTTCGTCGGCGGCGATCGCGATGCCAAGGTCAACTACGCGATTCCGAATTACCGCGTGACCGTGCACAACCTCAAGGACGGCATCCTGCACTCATCCGCCATGCGCGGGCTCGGCGGGACGCAGAATACGTTTGCAAACGAATCGTTCATGGACGAACTCGCGACGGCCGCCAAAGCCGACCCGTTGGCGTTCCGCCGCGCGCACCTCGCGAACGATGCGCGCGCGCTCGACCTCCTCGCGGCCATCGAGAAACTCGGCGCCTGGCAAGCGCGCCCGGCCGCGACCAACATCGACCGCAACGCCGCGATGGCGCACGGCCGCGGCCTCTCGTTCGTGCGCTATGAGAATACCGAAGCCTACGTTGCGTGCATCGCCGACGTACTCGTCGATCGCAAGACCGGCAACGTGCGCGTCGAGCGCCTCGCGATCGCGCACGACTGCGGCCTGATCGTCAATCCCAACGGGCTGCGCAATCAGATCGAAGGCAATGCCATTCAAGCGATGAGCCGCACGCTCAAAGAGAGCGTCGCTTTCAACATCAGCGGCGTCACGAGCCTCGATTGGCACAGCTACCCGATCGCGCGCTTCAGCGACGTTCCCGAGATCACGATCGCGCTCATCGACCGTCCGCACGAGCCGATCTTGGGCGCGGGCGAGGCGACGACGACGGTGATCGCGCCGGCGATCGGCAACGCGATCCACGACGCGACCGGCGTTCGTTTGCGCGAAGTGCCGTTCACGCCCGACCGCGTCAACGCCGCATTGCGGGCGGCGTCAACCGCGTGATCGATCGTCGCGGCCTGCTCGCCGGCCTAGCCGCCGGACTCACCGCGGCGGCGCTGCCGTCGCCGGCGTCGGCGAATGACGCGCTGCACATCGCATCGATTCCGCTCGATGCGGGCGCCGAAGCCTACTATGCCTACGATCTGGGCTATTTTCGCGACGCCGGGATCGACGCCACCGTCGACTCGATTCCCAGCGGCGCCGCGATCGCATCGGCCGTTGCATCGGGTGCGATCGACATCGGCTTCTCGAACCTGATCTCGATCGGGGTCGCCTACAAACACGGCGTGCCGGTCACGCTGCTCGCGCCGGGGAGTCTCTACACGGCGAGCATTCCGACATCCGTACTGATGGTGCCGAAAAACTCGCCCGCCAAAACCGCGCGCGATCTCAACGGCAAAACGCTCGCCGTCAACGGGCTCAAAACGATCACGCAATATGCTCCACAGCTCTGGATCGACAAGAACGGCGGCGACTCGACCACGGTCAAGTACATCGAGATGACGTTTCCGCAGATCGTCGAGTCGCTCGGCGCGAACCGGATCGATGCGGCGATCGTCGCCGACCCGTTCATCGCGCAAGCCAAGGCCGGCGCGCGCATCTTTGCCGACGCCTACGACGCGATCGGCTCGCGCTACATCATCGGCTGCTGGTTCACGACGAACCAGTGGGCCGCCGCGCATCCGGATCTCGCGACCCGCTTCGCCCAAGTCATCGCGCGCACGGCCCAGTGGGCCAACACGCACAAACCGCAGAGCGGCGACATCTTAGCCAAGTACGGCAAGATGGATCCGGCGCTGGCCGCGACGATGCTGCGTGTCGATTACGCGCCGCGCTTCGTCAAAGCCGAGATGCAGCCGGTGATCGATCTCGCCGCCCGGTACGGCGGTCTCTCCGCTTCGTTCCCGGCCGACGAGCTCGTGTATAAGTTCTAGTGGATTGCTAAAGCAATCCGTCGCGTTTGGGCTACGCCCAAGCCGCCGTTAAATAAAGGATGCGATTTCGGCGGGCTCGAGGCGCGGCAGGCGCGGAAAGCCTTTCGAATCGTCGAGATAGCCGATGTTGATCAGGAAGAGCGAGATCAGCCGGCCGTCGGGGAAGAACTCCGCATCGACCTTCGCGCGGTCGAAGCCGCCCATCGGTCCGCAGTCGAGTCCGAGCGCGCGCGCCGCGAGAATGAAGTAGCCCATCTGCAAGAGCGCGTTGTCGCGGGCGAAGCCTTTGGTCGCCTCGGCTTGTTCGGGCGCCCGGAATCGGTCGGCCATTTCGGGACGCGTCGGGAACGTGCGCGCGAAGTTCTCGTAGAACTTCACGTCGGCCGCGACGATCGCCGTCGCGGGCGCCTTCATCGTCTTCTCCTGATTGGTCGCACCGACGGCGGGGTTCAAGCGCTGCTTGGCTTCGGGCGACTGCACGAACACGTAGCGAACCGGCAGCGAGTTGGCGCTGGTCGGTCCGAGTTCCGCGATTTCCACGGCGCGCTCGAGCAGTTCGCGCGACACGGGTGCATCGAGGAACCCGTTGGCCGTACGCGCTTCGAGGAAGAGCGTGCGCAACGCGCGCTCGTCGATGGCGCGCATTTTCTTCAGCTCGATCGCCTGGGCGAGGGTCGGTTGAATGTCAGAAACGTTCACGAAGCGCCAGGACCCGCATCGGAGACCAAAGGTTCCCCTAAGCGGCGTCTTTGTTGAAGACGGCGCGGAGCTTGCGGGCGAGCTCGTCCTTGGCCGGGTCGTTCTCGAGGTCAATGCTCGAGGTACCGACGCCGAGGTACCGCTCCATGATATCGGAGCTGGCGAGCAGTTCGGCGCCGGTGCCTTCGCGCACGATCTTGCCGGTCTCGATCACGTAGCCGCGATCGGCGATGGCGAGGCTCAAACGCGCGTTTTGCTCGGAGAGCAGAATCGAAACGCCGGTCTCGCGCAGGGTCGCGAGTACGCGGAAGATTTCCGTGACGAGCAGCGGCGAGAGCCCGAGCGAGGGTTCGTCGAGCAGCAGCAGTTGCGGCTTGAGCATCAGCCCGCGGCCGATGGCGAGCATCTGCTGCTGACCGCCCGAGAGGCCGCCGGCCGGCAACTGTTCTTTTTCTTTGAGGATCGGGAAGATGCGGAACACTTCGGCGGCGCGCGCATGGTACTCGTCCTTCGAGATCGCGCCGAGTTGCGTATAGGCGCCGATCTCGAGGTTCTCGGCCACGCTCAAGTCGCCGAAGATCTGCCGGCCTTCGGGTACGTGCGCAAGGCCCAGCCGCACACGCGCGACCGACGAGAGCGCAGAGAGCGGTTTGCCCGCCAGCTCCGCCGTACCCGAACGCGGCGTTATCAGACCCGAGATCGTTTTGAGCAGCGTCGTCTTACCGGCGCCGTTCGCGCCGACGAGCGCGACGAGTTCACCCTGACCGACGCGGAGCGACACGCCGTGCAATACGAGCGCCGCACCGTAGCCGGCCGAGAGGTTCTGGATATCGAGCATGTCTGCCATTAGCTTGCCACCGTATCCGTTGCGCGGCCGACGTAGGCTTCGATCACACGTTCGTCGGCTTGCACCGCCGCCGGTGTGCCGCGCGCGATCACGCGGCCCGCATCGAGCACGACGATGTCTTGCGAGATCGACATGACGAGCGACATGTTGTGTTCGACGACCACCATCGTTACGCCGGCGGCATTAATCGCCACCAACAGCTCCGCTAGCCGCAGCGTTTCCGTATCGTTCAGACCGGCCGCGGGTTCGTCGAGCAACAGCACTTGCGGCCCGGCCATCAGAGCGCGCGCGATCTCGAGCAATTTCTGTAAGCCGAGCGGCAAGCTGATCGCCGGATCTTCGGCCACCGTCGAGAGTCCGAGGACGTCGATGAGGTGCGTGGCCTTCTCGCGCACCGTGCGCTCTTCGCCGGCGGCACGCGGCAAGCGCAGGGCTTCTTCCCACACGGTGGCATGCACGCCGATGTGCGCGCCGGCGAGGACGTTTTCGAGCACCGTCATCCCGGCGAAGACGCGCGCCGTTTGGAACGTGCGAATCAAACCGAGGCGCGCGATCTTGTCGGACCGCATGCCGGCCAGATCCTGGCCGAAGTAGGCGATGCTGCCGGAATCCGCGATGTAGAGGTTCGTGAGCAGGTTGAACATCGTGCTCTTGCCGGCGCCGTTCGGCCCGATCAGCGCGGTCAGCGAACCCGCGCGCACGTTGAACGAGACATCGGAGACCGCGTGCACGCCGCCGAACGACTTCGTCACGCCCGTGACGGTGAGTGCGTCTTGCCCGGCGTTCATGCTGCGTTCTCCACGGGCAAGGGCTTCGGCTTCGGCTTACTGCCGCCGGAAACGCGCCGCACGAGCGAGGTGAAGCCGCCATAGAGTCCGCTCGGGAAGTAGAGCATCGCGACGACGAGCAAGATGCCCGACGCGAGCGTCTTGTAGTTCGCCAAGAACTGGAAGGCCGTCGGCAGCAGCGTCAAGAGGACGACGCCGATGACCGGACCGACCAGCGTCGCTTCGCCGCCGATGACGAGCATCGTTACGATCAGGAACGACTGTTGCGTACTGACCATGTCGGGCGAGAGAAACTGAAAGTCGAACGCGAGCAGGCTGCCCGCAATCGACGCGAACGCGGCGCCGATGAGGAACGCGTAGAGCTTGTAGCGCGGCACGTCGATGCCCAGCGCCAAGGCCGCCGTCTGGTCGGTGCGAATCGAGCGCAGGGTGCGGCCGAAGTCCGAGCGCATCGCGTTGGCCAGCACGATCAAGCTGACGAGCACGACGCCCCAGACGAGATAGTAGTTGGCGACCGGGCCCGCAAACGTGTAGCCGAAGATCGAGAAGTTCGGAATACCGGTCATCCCGGAGGGACCGCCGGTCCAGTCGCTGAGGCCGACGGTCAACGTGTCGATCAGCAAGCCGAACGAGAGCGTGGCCAGCGCCATGTAGTGACCGCGCAATTTCACGGTGACGAGCGAGAGGACGGTGGCGCACAATAGCGAGACCACGAGCCCCGCGAACACGCCGACGATCGGCGGCAATTGAAATTTGACGCAACAGATCGCGGCCATGTAGCCGCCGGTCGCCATGAAGGCGGCGTGGCCCAAGCTGACCTGACCGCAGTAGCCCATCAGCACGTCGAGGCCGAGCAGGGCGATAAAGAAGATACCCGCGATAACGAGCGAGCTCAGCAGCCCGCCGCCGCCGAACGCGTTGAGTAACAGCGGCGCGAACGCGAGCAGCACCAGCATGATGACGGCCAGTACGCGCCCCTGCGTCGTGTTGAGCTTCGTCGAGACCATGCTCTGGTTGTGGGCGATCTCGCGCACGTCTTCGCGACGCCGGATGCGGCCCGCAATGATGCCCGTCGGGCGCAAGATCAGCATGACCAAGAGCAGCACGAGGGCGATCGTGGTTGAGAACAGCGAGGAGATGTAGCCCGCTGCGCCCTGCTCGATCAAGCCGAGGCCGAGGCCGCCGACGACCGCGCCGAAGAACGAAGCGACGCCGCCGATCGTCACGGCGATGAAGCCGGACGTCGTGAAGATACCGCCGCCGTCGAATTGCAGCGAGACGATCGGACCGATCACCATGCCGGCGATGCCGCCGATGCCCGCGGCGACCGCGTACGAGATGATCGTCATGAGCCGGACGTTGATGCCCATCAGCGCCGCGGCGGCCGGATTTTCAGAACACGCGCGCAGCGCCTTGCCGAGCGTTGTCCGCTGCAGCACGTACCACAGCGCGAACACGATGAGGACGGTCGCGCCGGCGTCCCACGGCGATTGCGTGGGGAAGCGCAGACCGAACACTTCGTAGGGGCGCGAACCGGAGAACGGTTCGAGCTGATAGGGCTGGCTGCCCCAGCAGAGCAGAATCGCGCCTTCGAAGAGCGTGAGCATGCCGGCGGTGAGGATCACCATGCCGCTCGGCGGCAGCTTCCGCAGCGCCGGCTCGAGGATGAACTTCGCAAGCAGCGTTCCGACGATGACCGTGACGAGCAACGATGCGAGAAAAGCGATCCACAGCGGCCAGAACAGCACTTGGTGGAACGTGTAGAGCAGCAGCGCACCGACCACGACGAATGCGCCTTGCGCCAAGTTGATCGTGCCGGTCACCCGGAAGATCAGGGCAAAGCCGAGCGCGACGAGTGCAAACGCACCGCCCTGCAACAGACCGCCGATGATTATCTCAAGTGCTTGCTGCATGCAGACTCCGTGAAGAGAGATCCATCAGAAGAGAGAGATCTTTCAGCTGAACGTTCTCCGTAGTGCACCCGTTCCAAAAAAGCTAAGCCCGCACGGCATTTCGCGCGGGCTTAACGCCTCGCCAAAATATGCGGTCGGAGGGACTCGAACCCCCAACCTACAAGTTCGTAGCCTGTTGCTCTATCCAATTGAGCTACGACCGCATGTTCCGTTGTCGCATCGGCGACCCGTCATGG
>Ga0182013_10000246_pt1 | contig 74086 bp, 64 predicted proteins | sample 612S2MmetaG_FD_120487 | JGI IMG/M metagenome (GOLD analysis project Ga0182013, IMG submission 120487) | Permafrost microbial communities from Stordalen Mire, Sweden - 612S2M metaG | ecosystem: Environmental > Terrestrial > Soil > Wetlands > Permafrost | place: Sweden: Stordalen | collected... | reverse complement strand
TCTTGGACGGTCAGACAGGATGCAGACGCGCATTTCAAATCGCGGCAAGCAAAAAACGTCCATAACGCGCTTGTTTTATGTTGGTTGCGAGATTAGAGCATTACTTTTACCGGACAGCCGTGGTATAGGATAAATCTCGCCTATCTGAAGCCATCCCCAGATGACGTGCATTTTCCTTTCCGGTCTTTGAAAGTACGCAACACCGTCCCTCAGCATCGCCCACCTGAATAGTCCAAAAAACAGGAACAAATCCCCTTCTCTGACGCCCTGATTTACGAGATGCGTCTGAGGGCCTCCGTCTTGACCAAAGATGAAAGAGCTTCCACAAACGGCAGAGAATAACTTTGGGCGCAAGCCGGGACGAATATCGGGATCCAAGTGAACCGGCCCTGCAAAAGTCCTTCCAGGTCTCGATGAGGTGACTAATTCCCTAGGCAGACAATATTCGCCCTGCTTTTCAAGATCCTCAAAACGAGTGTGCCCTTTGGGAACCGTGTGCTTGTTATTTTCAGGGATGGGAATGCTGAACATTGTGCCGTCTTGAAAGATTGGGCTAGGGCACCCACCTGACGCTTGGTCATACCCCTTTCGGCTTAAAATGATTCGTGATGGGAACATCGGGACACTCCCTGCTGGCGGGTATTTCTGGGGATCGATTCGGAGAATAGTAAGTAGAGCAGATTACCAATCAATTTCAGAAAGATGAGCCCGGCGGATCGTCTTATCCATCGGCCTGCTTGGATCGCGGACAAAGCCTATCTTCGCCCATGCTGCCAGACTCAATTCACTCGTTAGATTGAACCGCTCGCTGAAGGAAAGATTTCGCCAGTTGCGGACCTTCTCAGCCAGAGGCTGCGGCTCATAAGTCCGGTCAAAATTCGTCTCGTCCACAGGCCAATCCTCTGGCCTGATTGTAGACCTTTACCTATACGTCCCAAAAACGGGCCAGGGAGGCAGGGATCAGGGAATCCGCGGCCGGCGCGCCTCGCAGGGAACGGCGGTCTGGCACTTTCCACAGCCGTATCTGGGCTTGAAGCGAAGGAGGGTTTCCTGCAGGAAATTGGAACAGACGGCGTTGTCCTTGCCGTTTTTATCGATGGCCTGGGGCGGGCAACGGAGGATGCAGGCGCCGCATTTGGTGCAGTATTCCTCCGCTTCGGTGTAGGGGCGCGGCGTTGGTTCGAGGTCCAGGTCCGTAATCAGGCTGGCGAGGCGTCCGGCAGAGCCCCGGATGGTAATCAGCGAGCGGCTCAGGCTGAAGGTGCCGAGACCGGCGATGAAGGCCGCGTGGCGCTCGGACCAGTTGCTGCGCAGATTGACCACGGCGAATCGCTCATCCAGCGCGGGAGCCACGGCGCGGCCACCGGCTTTTTGAACGGCATCCACCAGGAAGCGGCGCACGCTCTGGTTGAAAGCCTCTCCCTCGTAGCGCCCGTAAAGCCATTCCGTGGCAGGCCAGCCCTGGGACCGGTTGGCCAGGCGGACACGCTCCGTAAAAGGTAAAAAGCAGGAAATGACGGATCGCGCTCCGCTCAGCCACTCGGTGGGAGACAAGTGCAGGGGGCCGACGACCTCCGGCTGCTTGAGCCTCTCCCAAAACAGATCCTGGGCGCTGGCCACGGCGACCAGAGGCGGCTCGAAAATACGCATCATGCCGAGATCAGCCACGAAGTTCTCCGGGCTGTTCAAGACAAAATCGCCGAGTTGTTGCTCGATCGCTGGCAGCAATAGGCGGTTGGCACTCATATGATTCCCCGGCTGATAAGAAACAAAAATGCAAGTTCGACAAAACACGACGCCGTCATGGAGTTCTACGGACTCCCACCCATCGGACAAAAACAAAGACGTCCGATGAATGGGGCACAGTTTCATGTACCGCGGGTCGGAAATACCGGTAGGAGCCTAGAGCAAGAAACGAACGCCGGACGCACCGCCTTCCGATCCCGAGAGCGGCTCGCGCCGGCCCTCTATATCGGATTCTGAATTCCCTACTCCAGATTCTGAATCTTGGTGCCTTCGGTGGGCTCCAGCACAAACTGGCCGTCGCTGAGCGTCTGGTTTTCGGCCACCTTGTCGACCGTGAGCACGATCTGAATGTCCTCGATTGGGCGCTTGATGACCACCTTGGTGGGGTATGTGCCGGTGCCGAAGTCCTTGTAGCCGTAATAAAAGACCTGGGTCTCCAGATTGCCGTCGCTGTCATAGAGGTCCTGCTGGGTGGGCAGCAGGTTCTCGCGGTTGAAGGTGACCACGCGCTCCGGGATCAATTCACGGCTATCCGGCTTGTGGCGGCTGATGCTGAGGACGTACTCTGGCACGGTGAACAGGTTCTTGCGGGCCGCGTCCTCGACGGTTTCCGAGTCCGCCACCACCCCGTACCAGTCGTCTGGCTCAAGTCCTCGCACCACCAGCGCATCCAGGAAGAAGCCCGGCCGCAGGTTCTCGAACTGGTTGGCCGACTTCTTTTTCACCGTGTTCGAGCCCTTGAAGGCAATGTTCTTCGAGGGAATCCAGAGGGTGAATTTCTGGCCGTCGCTGACCATGTCAAAGGCGCGCGTGCCGACGACCGGAACCCGCCCGAGCACGCGCAGCATCTCCGGCTTGCGCATCAGGATGATGCCGCGAATGGCGGTGTAGTCGGTGGCCACGCCCTGCTTGGGCTTGAGCACGCTGGCCTGAATCTCGACGCTGGCGTTCAGGCTCTCAAGGGCCTGCCAGCGCTTGTTGAGCTGCCTCACCAGTTCGGCGGGAGCGGCCGACTGCTCAATCAGCGGCGCCTTGGGCACCGGCAGCTTATGCGTGTTCCACAGGCAGCCGGAGAGGAGCAGAAGCGGAAGAAGCAGGGCCGCAGCGGCCAGATGGCGGTCAATGAGCTTCAACTGTGGCCTGCCTTCTTCGCGGCTTGCCGGTAGCCTGCCACGTTGTGCGTGTGCTCCTCAAGAGTGCTGGAAAACAGCGACCGCCCCTGGGGGTTGGAGCCGGCGGCCACAAAGTATAGATAGTCGGTCTGGGCCGGCTTCATGGCCGCCCGCAGCGACTTCAGGCCGGGATTGGCCACCGGACCGGGCGGCAGGCCGGGGTGCAGATAGGTGTTGTAAGGCGTGTCGAACTTCAGGTCGCTCTCGTAGATCGTCCCCCGCCAGCGGCCATCAAGCTCCAGCCCGTAGATCACCGAGGGGTCGGTCATCAGCGGCATTTTTTTGGCCAGCCGGTTCTGAAAGACGCTGGCCACCAGCGGGCGCTCGGCCTCCAGCGCCGTCTCCCGCTCGACCAGCGAAGCCAGGGTCACCACCGTATGCACGTTCCCACTCAGTCCCAGTTGGCTGGCCGCCAAGCGAAAGCGCTTGACCATGGTGGCGCAAATCTGCTCCGGCGTCGCCTTGCGGGAAAAATGATAGGTGTCGGGAAACAGATAGCCCTCCAGGCTGGTTGCTCCGGGGTCCAGATCGGCCACCAGGCCCGCCAGCTCCGCCGCCGCTGCCACAAAATCCTGCCGGCGGCCCAGCCCCGCCTGCTCCAGCCGGGCAGCAATCTCAAAGAGGTTCGCGCCCTCGGGAATGGTGACCGTTTTGGTGAAAATATCTCCGCGCACGATGCGGGCATAAACCTCGGTGACCGCGGCCGGATGGTCGAAGCGGTACTCGCCGGGGTGTAGCGTTCCCCGCTTCAGCCAGCGCAGCAGATCAAAAGCGAACTGGCTGCGCACCACGCCCCCCGACTCCAGTTGCTGGCCGATCAGCAGCGCGGAGGAGCCCGGCGCCAGCTCGACAAAGGTCTCCTGCGAGGGCCCGTAGGGTATAAAAACCAGCCAAGCTGCCCCAGCCCCCGCCGCCAGCAGCAGCAAAAGGACAAAAGCCCGGAAAAGACCCGCGCCGAAACGCTTCTTTCTTCTGCTCGTTCGTCTGCGGCGCGCCATCTTCCTGCTATCAACCCTTCATTTTTACTTCAAGACGTGAAAAATCCCCGCGGGGACTCAACTCCTATTATTGTACCGGGCGGGAGGCCCCGGCAGGAGATTTCTTCCTCGGCGTCCAGCCGCAATCCATGGGCGTAAGGCAGTAAGCTGGAGGCTAGGAGCGAGAAGCTGGAAGCTGTTTCCCATCCCCGCTATTTGGGCCTCGATGTTGGCAACCGCCGCATCGGCGTGGCTGTGTCGGACGAGCTGGGCCTGACCGCCCAGCCGGTGATGACGCTGGAACGGCGTCACAACCGCCGCGAAGACCTGCGCTCGCTGGCGCGGCTGGCGCGGCGGCTGGGCGTGGCGGCGATCGTGGTTGGGAACCCCGTGCATCTGTCTGGCGACGTGAGCCCCCAGGCCGCCAAGACCCAGGCCTTCGCGGCCGAATTGGGCGAGCTGACCGGATTACCCATCCACCTGTGGGATGAGCGGCTGACCACGCGCGAGGCCCACCAGATCTTGTACGAGGCCGGCCACGCCCGCCAGGAGCACCGCCGAGTGGTCGATCAGGTGGCCGCCACGCTGATTCTGCAATCGTTCATGGAGGGACAGGGAACAGGGGTCAGGGATCAGGGAGCAGGGAGCGAGGGAGCGGGGAGCGAGGGAGCAGGGAGCGAGGAGACGGGTTGAACGCGGGAATTTCGGCCGCAAAGTCGAGATCCCTTCGACTTCGTTCAGGGCGGGCTCTGGGGTGCCCAGATTGCTGCTTTCAGGAGCCACCGGCTGATCCCTGATCCCTGCCCCCTGATCCCTGTCTTTCCCCCCGCGTATAATGGGGAATCAGGTTCTTCTATACTCTCGCGGACTGAGCAACCTTCGCTCACCGCCATGGAACACAAATGCCCGAGCACATTAAAAAGAAGCTTCTCCATGAGATCAGTCTCATGGAACACGAACTCGCCCACGAACTCCCCGCCGAGATCAAGAAGGCGGTGGCCATGGGCGACCTGTCGGAGAACGCCGAATACCACATGGCCAAGCAGCGTCAGACCTTCGTGAATGCGCGCCTGGGCCAGCTCAAGAAGCGCATGGCCGAGCTCTCGCTGGTCAATCTGGCCAATATTCCCAAAGACAGGGCCGGCTTCGGCTCGACGGTGGTGGTCTATGACTCGACCAAGGACGAGGAGATCCTCTACCGGCTGGTGACCAGCGAGGAGTCCGACGTCTCGAAGGGGCTGATTTCGACCACCTCGCCCATCGGCCGCGGACTGGTGGGCAAACGGGTGGGCGACGTCGCCCACATCGTTACGCCCAACGGCAAGCGCGAACTGGAAGTGCTGAAGCTGATTACCATTCACGACGAGGCCGCCGCAGCCGCCGCCGAGGTCACCGTCGAGATTGAAGAGGCTGAAGAGGTCGAAATCGAAGTCTCGACCGGTGCGGCGCGGAATTCGGAGCGAAAGTAGCCCACATGGCAACCACCTGGACCAGCGCCTTCGGCCGCGCCTGCGGATGGCTTCTTGACCCGCTTGTTCACAGCCTGGCGCTGACACGCATCTCGCCCAACGCGCTGACCTTCATCGGGCTGATCATCAACATCGCCGCCGCCTTCCTGTTTGGCCACGCCAACGCCACCAACGCCGGCCGGATGTTCTTCTATGCGGGCCTGGTGATCTTCGGCGCGGGAGCCTTCGATATGCTGGACGGCCGCGTGGCCCGGCGCAACAACCAGGTCACCGTCTTCGGCTCGTTTTTCGATTCGGTGATCGACCGCTACTCGGACGTGGTGCTGTTTTTCGGCCTGCTGGTCTACTACGGCCGCATCAACCGCTTCCGGTACGTCTGCCTGGTGGCCTTTGTCATGGTCACGTCCTTGATGATCAGCTACACCCGCGCCCGCGCCGAGGCCCTCATCGGCCAGTGCAAGGTGGGCTTCATGGAGCGCCCGGAGCGCATCGTGCTGGTGATCATCGGCGCCCTGTTCAATCACTGGGGCGCAATGGCTCCGGTGCTGTGGATACTGGCCGCGCTGTCCACCATCACCGTCGCCCACCGCATCGTCTACACCTACCAGAACACTAAACATTTGGCTCCGCTGGGCTGAAAAGTCTGGGGAGCCTCAACGGCACGACTTTTAGCCTGCCCTGAGCGCAGTCGAAGGGTGCCGTTGAGGCTTCCCAATGGCTCATGGGCTTTATTGGTTTCTGCATAAATATTGTCCTTGCAACGTCCCTACGGGACTCCGTAACGAACTTGCGGAATCCATATTCCCCACGCTGAAGCGCGGGGCTAATCAACGCTGCGCCTCCGGCGCGTTGGCAGGGGCTTTACTTATGCTGTCCTCAATAGCCCTTGAGGAAATCTATCTATTTGAAACAGAGAAAGTTGCGGAATCCATATTCCCCACGCTGAAGCGCGGGGCTAACCAACGCTGCGCCTCCGGCGCGTTGGCGCTGGCGGCACGACTGAAGTTGTGCCCTGATGACACAAGACTGACTTCCACCACGGTCTCTTACGGGTAGATGCGATGCAGGGTGCGGGCGAAGGGGATGGTCTCGCGGACGTGGTCCAGGCCGCAGATCCAGGCCACGGCGCGCTCAATGCCCATGCCGAAGCCCGAGTGGGGGACCGAGCCGTAGCGGCGCAGGTCGAGGTACCACTGGAAGGCCTCCTTGGGCAGGTTGTGCTGAGTGATGCGTGCATTCAAAAGCTCAAAACTCGAGACGCGCTGTGATCCGCCGATGATTTCGCCGTAGCCCTCGGGGGCCAGAACATCGACGCAGAGGGCGAAGCGCGGGTCGGCCGGGTCGGGCTCCATATAGAAGGCCTTCACGTCGGAGGGGTAGCGGTGGACCATCACCGGCCGGTCAAACTGGCTCGACAGCCAGGTTTCGTCCGGGGAGCCGAAGTCGTTGCCGTACTCGAAGGGCTGCTCCAGGTGGCCGTCCTTGTAGGCCTGATTAAGCATTTCGGCGGCCTCATCGTAACGCAGGCGCGGGAAGGGCGGCGCGATGGCCTCGAGTTTGGCGCGGTCGCGGCCGATCACCGCCAGCTCCGGGGCGCGATTCTTCAGGACGCTTTGGACGATGTGGGAGAGGAAGTTCTCGGCCAGCTCCAGCAGGCCGTCGAGGTCGAGGAAGGCGACCTCCGGCTCGATCATCCAGAACTCCGTCAAGTGGCGGCGGGTCTTGGATTTTTCCGCGCGGAAGGTGGGGCCGAAGCTGTAGACCTTGCCCAGGGCGAGAGCCGTGGCCTCGATGTAAAGCTGTCCGGATTGAGTGAGATAGGCCGGGTCGCCGAAGTAATCGACGGGAAAGAGCGTCGAGGTGCCCTCGCAGGCCGCCGGGGTGAGGATGGGCGGGTCAGTGCGGATGAAACCATTCGAGTCAAAGTACTCGGCCGCGGCGCGCATGATCTCGGCACGGATGCGAAGAATCGCGGCCTGACGCGGGCTGCGGAGCCAGAGGTGGCGGTGCTCCATGAGGAAATCGACGCCGTGCTCCTTGAGGGTGATGGGATAGGGCGCGGACTCGGGGACGCGCTGCACGACTTCCAGGCCCTCGATGTCGAGCTCGAAGCCTCCGTGGGCTCTCTGATCGGTGCGGACCTTGCCGCGGACGATGACCGAGGACTCCTGGGTCAGCCCCTTCAGCGCGGCGAAGACCTCGGCAGAGACGCTCTTGACGTGGGCGACGCCCTGGATGGAGCCGGTGCCGTCGCGGAAGATGGGAAAGAGCAGCTTGCCGCTCTCGCGCAGGTTATAGAGCCAGCCGCGGAGGGTGACGGATTGGCCCTCGAATTGGCCAATCGTGGCGATGGTGGCCACCTGCGGTGGGGCGGATTCTTCGGGCATAGGACATCCTTAATGGGCTGGATACGTGCTGGGCTCGCCGGACTCTCTAGGATAGCGCGGGCTAGTGTACTTACCTAAAATTGGGTGTTGTCCTACACTGCGTTGCTGGGTCAATAGTGAAGGTTGGCGATAGGCCCGAGGAATTCGGCGATTTTCTCCACGCTCCAACTTGAGTGATACGTTTGCCCGTTTCTGAGCTTGATCAAAGTGCTGCCGCCCTTGTTCGGTCCTTCCTCGTAACCAATGATTCAATTTCTGCAATCGCTATATAGTTGAGTCCATCGTCAAACGTGACAAAATTTGGCATGATGCAGTCCTCCTGTACTTCCTTATCCTAGACGATTCGCTGAATTTTATGGAGAGCCGGGTATCTGTTGTTAATAAACAAAATAAAATTTTCCTCGTTCATATGGCTTTAGTAGCATGGGAATAGTTTTTTATACGCGCAACATTTCCACTGCGCGGAATTTCCCATGCAGGTCCGATTTTCCCTGGGGCATCCGGTTTGCGTGCGGGCAGGAGGGTCGATGAGCAAGTTGGCGGCGGTTCGCAGCGAGGAAACGCAAAAATCCCAGGTGGACACAGAAACCACTGAGCGGTTTATTGCCGAAAAGCACATTGGCGAGCGGATCAAGCGGCTGCGGCTGAAAAAGTCGATGGGGCTGGTCGAGTTGGGCCAAAACGCGGGGCTTTCGGCCAGTTTCTTGTCGCAGTTGGAAACGGGCCGGGTGGTTCCCACGCTGCGCAACCTGGCGCGCATCGCGATGGTCTTCTCCAAGGATCTGTCCTACTTTTTCGAGCCCGATCCGGGCGCGGTCTTCCGCATTCACCGCCGCAAGGACCGCGTGAGAATGCCGCAGACCGGGGCCGAGACGCCGGCTTATTTCTTTGAGAGCCTGGGCTACCTGGTGCCGGACCGGCAGATGGACCCCTACGTTGCCGAGTTTGTGCCGCTGGCCGGAGAGACGGAACCCTCGGCGCACCGGCATCTGGGATTCGAATTTCTATATGTGCTGGAGGAGGAGCTGGAGCTTCACCACGGCGATCAGAGGTGCGTGCTGGGCGCCGGCGATGCGGTTTACTTCGACTCGAACACGCCGCACTCCTACCGATGCGCGGGCGAAAAACCGGCCGGAGCGATTATTGTGACCATGCAACAGCCAGCCAATAGCCAGCCGATTCCGCCGCGGCCGGCCAATGGGGCGCGGTCTTCGGGGACGCAGAATCGAGAGCCGGGGCACCCAGCCAAAGAGGCCATTCAGGCTGGCTGACCACAGCCGAATGCCAGTTCCCCCCTGATAAGAAACAAAAATGCAAGTTCGACAAAACACGACGCCGTCATGGAGTTCTACGGACTCCCACCCATCGGACAAAAACAAAGACGTCCGATGGATGGGGCACAGTTTCATGTGCCGCGGGTCGGAAATACCGGTGGGAGACTAGAGCGGAACCAGAGCAAACGTGGCCTTACAAAGAGTCTTGGAGGTGGCTTTTTCTTGAGGAAAAAGCCACTTGGAGGAATTGCTTTCGGGATACAGCTACTCTGGTTCCGCTATAGCCGCAAATACAAAAGCGCGGCGAGGGTGGGGCACCCAAATTTGTCTGATTCGTTCAGGGCGGAATCAATAATTCGCCGGTTGGTATACTGGCAGTGTGACCACAACCCCACACGACGCCATTCCGAAGGAAAGCCGCTCCCCAAATCCCCCGCGCCAGAAGAGGGTTTTATTGCTCAAGCCGAGGGGCTTTTGCGCCGGGGTGGTGCGCGCCATCGACATTGTCAAAATCGCCCTGGAGACCTTTGGGGCGCCAATTTACGTTCGCCGCGAGATTGTGCATAACCGCTATGTGGTCAATGAATTGGCGGAAAAAGGCGCAATTTTTGTGCATGAAATCGACGACGTGCCCGACGGCCAGCGTGTCATTTACTCGGCGCACGGAGTTTCGCCCGCGGTGCGGGAGTTGAGCAAGGGCCGCGGTTTGCAGGTCATCGACGCCACCTGTCCGCTGGTCACAAAGGTGCACATCGAGGCGGTCAAGTTTGCCAAAATGGGTTATTCGCTGGTGCTGATCGGCCATCGCGACCACGACGAGATCGAGGGCACGCTGGGCGAAGCGCCCGAGGCGACCCATGTGGTCTCGAATGTGGCCGAGGTGGCCGCGCTCGAGGTGCCCGACCCCGACCGCGTGGCCTACCTGACGCAGACCACGCTCTCGCTCGCCGAGGCGCGCGACATTATTCACGCGCTCAAGGACAAATTTCCCAATATTGTTGGCCCCCATTCGCAGGACATCTGCTACGCCACCGAGAATCGCCAGGTCGCGGTGCGCAATGTGGCGCACGATGCGGAGCTGGTGCTGGTGGTGGGCTCAACCAACAGCTCGAACTCCAACCGCCTGGTTGAGGTCTCGCGCAACCTGGGGACGATGGGCTACCTGATCGACAACTCCCAGGCCATCGACCCGGCTTGGCTGGAGGGCGTGAGCACAGTTGCGGTGACGGCTGGCGCCTCGGCTCCCGAGGTACTGGTCGAGGATGTGGTCAACTATCTGCGCCAAAACGGTTTTGACAACGTCGAAGAGATTGAGGTTATGCCGGAAAACGTGCGCTTCGGCCTGCCACCGGAGATTATGCAGGCGATCGGCGGCGCGGACGGGGAAGAAACTTCGCCGGCGCTGTGAGGTGGTCTCCCGGGCCAACCGCTTTGGGGCGGGATTTGCGGCCCCACGCTGTAGGAGATTTGCGGCTTTGCTTTGCTGGGATTTGTGGCTTTACGCACTGGCCAATTCACTTACGGCTTGAATCGGCAAAGGCAGGAGCTGGGCGCCATGCGGAAAAAAATCCCGCGGCATGGGCGGCCCTTCGATTTAGAGTAGCGGGATGAGCGGGCTCTCCACAGTTTGCCACCGCCAGGCAGCGGGAGGCGCCCGGAGAGGAACTGAGGCTTTATAAATCATATGGACATTCAGCAAGAAAAGAGGCAATCCGCGTCGCCCAGGTTCGGGCGACTGGATGCGGAGCTGACCGATGTGGAATCGGCGATACTCCGCTCGCGGGAGTTCCTGCTCTCCCGGCAGCAGCCCGAAGGCTACTGGTGCGGGGAGTTTGAAGCCGATTCGATGCTCGAGGCCGACTACATCTTTCTGCACACGCTGCTGGAAAGCGGCGATCCGGGCCGGCTTCAGCGCACCTTCGCGGAGATGATGCGCTACCAGAATGAGGACGGCAGTTGGAGCACCTATCCCGGCGGGCCAGGCGACATTTCGCTTTCGGTCAAGTGCTACTCCTCGGCCAAGCTGTTGGGCTTGGGAACGGACGACCCGCGGCTGGTCAGGTGCTGCGAGTGGGTTCTGGCGCATGGCGGCGTGGTCGCGACCAACACTTTCACCAAGATGTACCTCTGCGCGCTGGGCGAGTACGACTATGACGCGGTACCGGCCATTCCACCGGAGATCGCTCTCTTTCCCAAGTGGTTTTACTTCAACATCTACGAAATTTCCTCCTGGTCGCGGTCGATGCTGGTTCCCTTGGCCATCATGTACGCCAAGAAGCCCTTCAAGAGAATCCCTTCCGAGCAGGGCATCGACGAACTCTATGTGGGCGGACGCGCCAACTCGACGCTGCGGCTGCGCTGGGACCGCAAGCGGCTGTTCTCATGGCGCAACTTCTTCATCGTCCTGGACAGAATCATGCACCTGGCCGAAGCGGTTCACATCCGCCCGCTCCGCACCCTGGCCCTCAAGCAAGCGGAAAAGTGGATCCTGGCGCGGCTGGAGATGACCGACGGATTGGGCGGCATCTTCCCGGCCATCCTGAACTCCATCATCGCGATGCGCTGCCTGGGCTACTCGGAAGACGATCCGCAGGTGATCCGGGCGCGCGACGAGCTTGAGAAGCTGGGCATCGAGGAGCCGGCCAACGACGCGATGCCTGAACCCACCTTCCGCATTCAGCCCTGCGTCTCGCCGGTCTGGGACACGGCGCAGGCGGTCTTCGCCCTGGGCGAGGCCGGCGTCGGGCGCGACGACCCGCGCATGATCAAGGCCGCAGACTGGATGCTCTCGAAAGAGGTGCGCCACAAGGGCGACTGGGCCGTGAAGGTTCCGAAGACCGAGCCCGGAGGCTGGTACTTCGAGTTCAACAACGAGTTTTATCCCGACACCGACGACACCGCACAGGTGCTGTTGGCGCTGAACAAGGTCGATACCCCCCGCGAGGGCTATCAATATAAGGTTGCGCAACGCGCCATCGAGTGGCTGTTTGCCATGCAGTGCCGGAATGGCGGCTGGGGCAGCTTCGACAAAGACAACACCAAGATGATCTTCCAGTACATTCCCTTTGCCGATCACAACGCGATGCTCGATCCGCCGACGGTGGACATTACGGGAAGAATCCTGGAGATGCTGGCCACTTACGGCTACGCGCGCGGCGACAAGCACGTCGAGAAGGCCATCAAATTCATCCTGCGCGAACAGGAGCCGGATGGAAGCTGGTTCGGCCGCTGGGGCGTGAATTACATCTACGGAACCTTCCTGGTGCTGCGCGGCCTGGAAGCCATCGGCTTCGATCACAATGAGCCTCAGGTTCAGCAGGCCGCCGAGTGGATTCGCATGGTGCAGAACGCCGACGGCGGCTGGGGCGAGAGCTGCAACAGCTACGACGACCCGAATACGCGCGGCGTGGGCGAGAGCACTCCGTCGCAGACGGCCTGGGCGCTTTTGGGCCTGCTGGCCGCCGGCGACGACCGCTCGGACTCGATTGCCAAGGGGGTGCGCTGGCTGCTTGAGCGCCAACAGCCCGAGGGCAGTTGGGACGAGTCGATGGGAGAGGGAAAAACCCGCCAGAGCATCGTCACCGGCACTGGCTTCCCCAGGGTCTTTTATATGTCCTACCACCTGTATCGCCAGTACTTTCCACTGATAGCGCTCACCGGCTACAAGCGGGCCATGGAACGCGCTTCGTAGTAGAAAGCGCTGGAGGTTTACCGAAACGATGGCTATTCCGATTTCCCAGATGGCGACGGTTGCCGCCTATGTTCTGAAGAAAAAGCTCAGCGGCAACCGGCGCTATCCACTGGTGCTGATGCTGGAGCCGCTCTTCCGCTGCTCGCTGGCCTGCGCCGGCTGCGGCAAGGTGCAGTACCCGCCCCACATCCTGAAAAGGCAGCTCAGCCCGGAGGAGTGCTTTGCCGCGGTCGAGGAGGCGGGCGTCCCGATGGTCTCGCTGCCCGGCGGCGAGCCGCTTCTGCACCCCCAGATTATCGAGATCGTCAACGGACTGGTGGCGCGCAAAAAGTACGTTTACCTGTGCACCAACGCTCTCGAACTCAAGCGGCGGCTGCCGGAGTTCACGCCGTCAAAGTACCTGACCTTCTCCGTGCACCTGGACGGGCAGCGCGAGCACCACGACTTCGCCGTTTGCCGTGAGGGCGCCTACGAAATCGTCGTCGAGGGCATTCAAGAGGCCGTCAAACGCGGCTTTCGCGTCACCACCAACGCCACCTTCTTCGACGGCGCCGATCCGGTGAGCGCCCGCGCCTTCTTCGACGAGGTGATGGCGATGGGCGTCGAGGGCATTGTGCTCTCGCCCGGCTACAGCTACGAACAGGCCCCGGACCAGAATCGCTTCATGGGCCGCGCCCGCGTCAGGCGGCTCTTTCGCGCTATTTTGTCCAACCGCAAGCCCTCGTGGAAGTTCAATATGTCGCCGCTATTCCTGGAATTTCTGATGGGCCGGCGCGATTACGAGTGCACCCCGTGGGGAATGCCAGCCTATAACATCTTCGGCTGGCAGCGGCCCTGCTACCTGCTGCAGGACGGCTACGCGGAGAGCTACAAGGAGCTGCTGGAAACTACCGATTGGAAAAAGTTCGGAACCGCCAGCGGCAATCCCCAGTGCGCCAACTGCATGGTCAGTTGCGGCTACGAAACCAGCGCGGTCATGGACGGCTTCGGCTCGCTGAAGGGCTTTTTGGCGATGGTGCGCGGGACTTTTTCAAAGTACCCGGACCCGGAGGCGCTGAAACTTCTGAATGAGCCCGCGCCGCAGGTGCAGATCGAGCAAACAGCGCCCATTCCGGAGGAAACAAACGTATGAGTGCTGAAGTCGATGCGAGAGCTTTGAAAGGGCACGACTTTAGTCGTGCCGCTACGTGCCGCAAAATGAACGGGGCTTTAGCCCCTGAGGGAAACAACGCATGACCGCCGAAGCTCAGAAATACACACGAGAAGAGGTCGAGACGCTGGAAGTCGCTCCCGGCGCAGAGCACGAGAACCTGGAAGGCTGGGTTCCCACACTGGCCACCGAAGACGACCTGCGCCAGGCTCTCGAAAAAGCCTTCGACTACCGCGGCGACGTGACACTGACCCTCAAATCCGGCGAACGCGGCAAAGCCCCCGAAAAGATTGAGGCCTTCATCTTCAACCGCCACGCCGGGGCTACGCTAACCGATTCCTGGATTCAGTACTTCTCGCCCGATGCGCCCGAAAAACGCAAGTTGAGCTACGCCCAGATCGCCGGTATCGAATTCAGCGGCAAGGACCGCGCCCAGGGAAAACACTGGGAGGATTGGGTGAAGAATTACAACGAAAAGAAGGTCGCCGGCGAGACGGGGATTGCACTTGAGCCGGAGACGCTGGAGTAGCGAGACAGGGGTCAGGGGTCAGGGGTCAGAAAAGCCTGTCGGCAAGCCGATAAGGTCGGAGCAATAACTTTTTTGGCTTTCAAAAAGTTTCGTTTCAAAAATCAGCGAGTTAGCAAGTTAGCGAGTTGCCTTCGCACCGGTCCCAGATCCCTGATTTACTCTGACATTATGAAAATTTTTCTCACCGGCGCGACGGGATTTGTAGGCCACCATGTGGCGCGGGCTCTGGCCTCTGAAGGCGCCGAGTTGCGGATGCTGGTGCGCAAGACCAGCAACCTGGCCAGCCTGGAAGGCGTTCATGGCGAGACGCACGTGGGCGATCTGGCCCACCCGGAATCGCTTCGTGCCGCTCTCGGGGGCTGCGACGCCGTGGTCCACGTAGCCGCCGACTACCGGCTCTGGATCCCCGATCCGGCGGCGATGTACCGCGCCAATGTGGACGGGACGCGCGAGCTGCTGCGGCTGGCGCGCGAGGCAGGCGTCAAGCGCTTCGTCTACACCTCGAGCGTGGCCACCATGCACTTCCGCACCGACGGCGTCGTCATCAACGAGGACACGCCCGTCGCGCTCGCCGACATGGTGGGCCACTACAAGCGCTCCAAGTTTCTGGCCGAGCAGGAAGCCGTCAAGGCCGCCGGGGCTGGTCAGAGCGTGGTGATTTTGAATCCCACCACTCCCATCGGCTCCCACGACGCCAAGCCCACTCCCACGGGCCGCATCTTCGTCGACTTTCTCAACAGCCGCTTCCCGGCCTACATGGACACGGGGCTCAATCTGGTGGACGTCGCCGAGGTGGCCCGCGCCCACGTGGCCGCGCTCACCAGGGGCCAGTCCGGCCATCGCTACATTCTGGGCGGCGAAAACCTGACCTTCAAGCAGATTCTCGACAAGATGGCCGAGATCACCGGCCTGCCCTCGCCGACCGTGAAGATTCCCTTCGCCGTGGCCGCGACCTACGCGTTTTTCGAGGAGTGGATCACCGGCCGCATCCGCGGACGCGAGCCGCGCGCCACCCTCGATGAGGTCCGCATGGGCCGCAAGAAGATGTACGCCTCGAGCGCCCACGCTCAAGCTGAGCTGGGCTTCCGCATCGCGCCCGTCAACCCGGCGATGCGCGCCGCCATCGAGTGGTTTCGCGCGAACGGCTATGCGCCGCAGACGCCGGCATGAAACGCGTGGCCATCATCGCCGCCATGCCGGGAGAACTGAAGCCGTTCCTCGATGCAAACGCAAAGGAGGGCTGGACGCATGAAAGGCGCGGCAATGTGAAGCTGTGGCGCCTGATCTGGTCCCTCGATCAAGGAGAATGGATCGCCGCCTGTGCCGGAGCAGGTGAGGACGCCGCTACGCGCGCCTTCGCCGAAGTCGAAAAAGACGGACCCGTCTCCCGGGTCATCTCCACCGGTTGGGCCGGGGCTCTGAGCGAAGTGTACCAACCGGGGCAGGCCTACCACGTCTCGGAGGTCATCGATGCCCGCACCGGGGAACGATTTGCGGCAGATTCAACTGATCGGTTTCCCAGGTCTCAGAATCGAGACCTGGGGCACCCTGGTTGCTCGCTGGTGACCAGCCCGACGGTGGCCGACTATGCAGAGAAGCGGCGCCTTGCTGCCACCTATGAGGCGGGCATGGTCGACATGGAGGCCGCCGGGCTGGCGCGGCTGGCGGCTATGCGCGGCATTCCCTTTTATTGCGTGAAGGGAGTCAGCGACGGCTATAGCGACAAACTTCCTGATTTCAACCGGTTTATCTCGACCGACGGACAGTTTCGGCTGGTCCGCTTCGTGGTTTTTGCCCTTTTCCGGCCCTGGCGCTGGCCCGCACTGATGCGAATGGGCGAAAATAGTACGAGAGCCGCGCAGGCCATGGCGGCGTCGCTGCTCGATTTGCTGAATCAGAGATTTGCCGGATGAACGATTTGCTGGTTGAGCGATTTGCCGGATAAACGAGGAAAAGTCAGAAAGCGCAATGGCAACCCAAACCACCACTGTTGAAAACTGGACCGAAACGAAAATTCCCGCCACGATGAAGGCCGTGGTCTATCGCGGCGTGAACGATATGCGCCTGGAGACTGTGCCCGTGCCGGTGATCGGGCCGGGAGAGTTGCTGGTCAAGGTGGCCACCTGCGGCATCTGCGGCACGGATTTGAAGAAAATCTCTACCGGATCGCACTCGGCGCCGCGCATCTTCGGCCATGAAATGGCCGGAACCATCGTCCAGGTGGGCGAGGGCGTGAGCCGGTTTCACCTCGGCGAGCGGGTGATGGTCTTCCACCACGTACCCTGCGGAGAGTGTTATTTTTGCCGCAAGCAGACCCCGGCGCAGTGCGCGGTTTACAAGAAAGTGGGCGTCACGGCCGGTTTCACGCCCTCCGGCGGTGGTTTTTCCGAGTACATTCGCGTGATGGACTGGATCGTCGAGCTGGGCGGCGTGGTGCCGATTCCCGACGGCGTGCCCTTTGAGCAAGCGGCCTTCATGGAGCCGGTGAACACCTGTCTGAAGGGCGTGAAGCTGCTCAACCTGGCCGACGACGACACGGTGCTGGTGATCGGCCAGGGTCCTATCGGGCTGCTGCTGGCCGCGCTCTCTCATCGCACCGGAGCGCGCGTGCTGACCTCCGATTTATACCCCGAGCGCCACGCCCTGGCGGCGAAATTCGGGCTGCATGAGCCGATTTTTGCCGGTGAGGAAGATGTGGTCAAAAAGACCTTTGCCGCCACCGATGGGCGCGGCGCGGACGCCGTCATTCTGGCGGTGAGCGGCAGCGCGCTGATTCAGACCGCGATGAACGCGGTGCGGCCCGGCGGCCGGGTGATGCTCTTTGCCCAGACCCAGCACGGCGAGGCCACCTTCGACCCCGGTCAGGTTTGCATGGACGAGAAGGCCTTGCTCGGCTCCTATTCGGCCTCGGCCGCGATTCAGCCCGAGGTGGCCGGGTTGGTCTTCGGCGGCTACCGCCAGGGATTCGATTTGACGCAATTGATTTCACACCGCTTTCCGCTGGAAGAGGCCGTAGCGGCCATTAAAGTCGCTGCGCAGCCCCGGGCGGAGTCGATGAAGATTATGATTGAAGCTGCGCATGGTGCGGGAGCGGAGTAAGAGGAAGCCGATGGCAGCAACAACGATGGAGGCCGCGGTCCTCCACGGACGGGAAGATATTCGCATAGAACGCGTACTGGTCCCGGAGGCCGAGCCCGGCGAGCTGATCGTCCGCGTGGGCGCGGCGCTGACCTGCGGCACCGACCTGAAGGTCTTCCGCCGCGGCTATCATGCGCGCATGATCGTGCCCCCGGCGCTCTTTGGCCATGAGCTGGCCGGAACGGTGGTTGAAGCTGGCGAGGGCGTCACGGAGTTTGTCCCCGGCGACCGCGTGGTGGCGCTGAACTCCGCCCCCTGCGGCCAGTGCTATTTTTGCGCGCGCGGCCAGGAGCACCTGTGCGACGATCTGCTCTTCAACAACGGAGCCTACGCTGAGTTCATCCGCATTCCAGAGCGCATCGTGGCCAAGAATACGCTGCACGTGCCGGATCATGTCCCGCTGGAGCACGCCGCGCTGACTGAGCCGCTGGCCTGCGCGGTGCACGGCTTCGAGGACTCGCGCCCGCTCCCCGGCGACACGGTGGCCGTCATCGGCGGCGGTCCGCTGGGCTTGATGATCGTGCACGTGGCCGCGCTGGCGGGCTGCGAGGTCACCGCCATCGTCAAGCACGACGGCCAGGTGGAGGCGGCGCGCCAGCTGGGCGCGGCCCACGTGGTGCAGACCGACAACATTCGCAAGGCCGTCCGCGAAACCCGCGCGCTCACCCCGAAGAATCGGGGGGTGGACATCGCCATCGAGGCTGTCGGCGTGCCCGAATCCTGGCAGGAGGCCGTCGAACTGGTGCGCAAGGGCGGAACGGTCAACTTCTTCGGCGGATGCGCCCTGGGCACAGAGGTCAAGCTGGACACAAACCGCATTCATTACTCCGGCATTACCCTGCGCGCCACCTTTCACCACACTCCGGCCATCTGCCGCAAGGCGCTCGACCTGATCGCCGACGGCCGCTTCCAGGCGGGGGCCTTCATCACCGGCCACGCCCACCTTTACGAACTCAACCGCGTCTTCGAGAAGCTGATGAAGCGCTCGAGCGAGATCAAAACCGCCATTGTGCCCTGAGGCGAAGCCATGAGGACGACCACCGTGGAAGCGGAGAACCGGAGGCCGGCGGGCGAAGCGCCACTAACCCCGGAGCTGAGCCCGGAGCTGACTCAGGACGAGCTGCTCGCCCGCGGCTGGGCCGCGCTGCCCCCTGGCTACCGCATTCCCGAGGTTGCGCCCACGCTCGAAGAGGCGCGCGCCTGGTGCCAGCGGCTGGCCGAGTCGCACTACGAGAACTTTCACGTCGCCTCGTGGTTTCTTCCTCCGGCGCTGAGGCCGCATTTTCACGCCATCTACGCCTACTGCCGCGTCTCCGATGATCTGGGCGACGAGGTCGGCTCGACGGCGCAGGCGCTGGCCCTGCTCGATTTTTGGGGCCGCGAACTCGACACCTGCTACGAGGGCCGCGCGCGCCATCCGGTTTTTGTCGCGCTGGCCGAGACCATCCGCGCCTGCTCGATTCCCAAGGAGCCCCTTGCCGACCTGCTGGTCGCCTTCCGGCAGGATCAGGCCATCACCCGCTTCGAGACGATCGAGGAAGTTCTGGCCTACTGCCGCTATTCGGCCAATCCCGTGGGCCGCCTGGTGCTCTACGCCTGCGGCGAGGCTTCTGGCGAGGACACCGCCGAACGCTTCCGCCTCTCCGATGCGACCTGCTCAGCGCTGCAACTGGCCAACTTCTGGCAGGATGTGCGCGTGGACTACGCCAAGGGGCGCGTCTACCTTCCGCAGGCCGAGATGCGCCGCTTCGGGGTCACGGACGAAACCATCGCGGGCGGCGTGGCCACGCCCGAGTTTCGCGCCCTGATGCGTTTTGAAGTCGAGTACGCCCGCTCGCTCTTCGCGCAGGGTTTGCCGCTGATCGGCATGGTCAACCGCAACCTGGCGCTCGACCTGGATCTGTTCAGCCGCGGCGGCCTGGAGATTTTGCGCGCCATCGAGCGCCAGGACTGCGACGTGCTCGCGGCTCGCCCGGCAATCTCCCGGCTGACCAAACTCCAACTCGCGCTGCGCGCGGTCAGCGGCAAGCTGCTGCCCTTTCTGCGCCTCGGCAACCGGATTTGAGGACCAATGGCGTGACCCAGAATCTCACATCGGACAGAGTTGCGCTGAGCGGCCCCGCGCTGGACCGGGCCTACGCCGCCTGTTGCGCCATCGCCAAGCGCGAGGCGAAGAACTTCTACTACGCCTTCGTCGCGCTCCCCCGCCCGCGCCGCAACGCCATCTGCGCCATCTACGCCTTCATGCGCCAGGCCGACGATCTGGCCGACGACGAGAGCCTCTCCCGCGAAGAGCGCCGCCGCCGCCTGAATGCGTGGCGGGCCGATTGGCGCGGCGTCTGTCACGGCGGCGATTCCTCCGACCCGGTTTTTCTTGCCGTGCGCGACGCCACGCAGCGCTTCCAGATTCCGCTCATCCTGCTCAGCGAACTGGTGGACGGCGTGACCATGGACCTCGACCGGGCCCCGACCGATGCGCCGGACACCTACGCCACCTTCGCCGAGCTCTACCGCTACTGCTACCTGGTGGCCTCGGTCGTGGGCCTGGTCTGCATTCGCATCTTCGGCTACTCCGACCCGCGCGCCGAGAAACTGGCCGAAGAAACGGGCATCGCCTTCCAACTCACCAACATTCTGCGCGACGTGGCCGAGGATGCGGAGCGCAATCGGGTTTATCTGCCCCTGGAGGATCTGGCGGCCCACAATGTCGCGCTCGATTCCCTGCTGCACCGCGCCCCCGGCTCGCCGCCGACGGCCAGCGAGCGGGCCCTGCTGGCGGAGATCGCCCAGCGCGCGGAGAATTTCTACAAGTCGGCGCAGGAGTTGCTGCCGTTGATCGACCGCGAGAGCCGTCCTGCCCTGTGGGTGCTGGTTTCGATCTACCACGGTCTGCTGAAGCGCATCGAACGGGCAGAGTACGACGTCTTCTCCAGCCGCGCCAGTGTGCCGAGGAAGCAGAAACTGGGCATTCTGGCGGTGGGGATGGCGCGCATGGCTCTGGCGCGAATCCTCGGCTGACGCACACTGGGAAATTCTTTGGTTTTTAAGAGTGATTTAGCTCACAGAAGAGCGATTTTGCGCCGGAAATGGAAGATTTTTGAGCCGTTCGCAGCAAAACTCGCAGCGGACCGTCACCGTCATCGGCGGCGGCGTGGCCGGAATGAGCGCGGCCTGCGCCCTGGCCGAGGCCGGCTTGCGCGTGCAACTGGTCGAGCAGCGCGGCTATCTGGGCGGCCGGGCTTCGTCGTACCTTCATCCGGGCGTGAATGAGGTCATCGACAATTGCCAGCACGCGCTCTTCGGCTGCTGCACCAATCTGCTGGGTTTTTACCGGCGCATCGGCGTGGCCGACCAGATTCACTGGACCAGCCAAATGACGATGATCGAGCCAGGCGGCCGGAGGTCAAGGCTGGGTCCGTTTGAACTGGGCCCGCTGCGGCTGCCGGCCCCCCTGCACAGCGCCCCGAGTTTCCTGCTGGCCAAGGCCTTCACGCTAGCCGACAAACTCGCGCTGGGCCGCGCCATGCGGGCGATGATGCGTCCGGGGGCGCTGGACAATTCGCCCGAGCCTCTGGGAGATTGGCTCCGGCGCCACCGGCAGACCGAGGGGGCGATGAACCGCTTCTGGCGGCTGGTAATCGCCAGCGCCCTGAATGCGGAGATCGACTCCATCGCCTTCAACTACGCGGCCAAAGTAATCCGCGAGCTGTTTTTGAACTCGGCCGAGGCTGGCAGCATGGGAATGAACACCGTCCCGCTCAGCCAGTTGTACGCGCGTGTACCCTCCCTGGTGGAGGAGCGTGGCGGCCGTGTGCTCCTGAGGACTCATGTAGAGGGAGCGGCCTGGGATGAAGGCGCGGCGCGGTGGACCATCCAGACGCGCGCCGGGGAGCTGACCTCGGAGTTCGTGGTTGTGGCCCTGCCCTTCGAGGCAACGGCGAAGCTGCTGCCCCGCCTGCCCGCAGCCGAGGGCGCGGAAGGGCTGGCGCGGCAGATCGAGCGGCACGAACACTGGCCCATTTGCAGCGTCCACCTGTGGTTCGACCGCGAGATTACGGAACTCCAGCACGCCGTGCTGCTGGATCGAGAGATTCACTGGCTTTATAACCAGTCGAAGCTGCAAACCGGGCGCGGCGGGCACTACATTGAATTGGTGGTGAGCGCCACGCGAGCCTTTGCGGCGCTGTCGAGCCAAGCCGCCATTCAGTTGGCGCTCGGCGAACTGGCCGAGTTCTTCCCGCTTGTGAAAGAGGCCAAACTGGAAAAGGCCACGCTGGTCAAGGAAATGCGTGCCACCTTCGGCGTTCCTCCGGGAATCGATGAGGCGCGGCCCACAGCCGCTTCTCCCTGGCCGCGACTCTTTCTCGCGGGAGATTGGACGGCCACCGGCTGGCCTTCGACGATGGAGAGCGCGGCGCGCTCCGGCCATCTGGCCGCCGAGGCCGTCTGTCGGAGTCTTGGCGCTCCGCGGACGATTCTGGAGCCTGATTTGAAGCCGAAGGGGATTATGCGTTTGATCTGGTGATGGTCGAGTCTCGCTGCACAAAGATTTGTGCTCTCCCACCCTTGCGACAATCTACAAGACGCAGATTCTTCGGCTCCGCTACACTTCGCTCAGAACGTCGCAAGGATGGGGCACCCGGCTTCGTTTCCTCGATTCAGGGCCGGGGCAATAAGAGGTAGAAGCTAGAAGCTAAAAGCTGCCTCTTCAATGCGCCAGGAAGTAAACCCCAACGCAGACCAGGATGGCCGCCGTCCATCGGCGGCGGTCTACATTCTCCTTGAGGAAAATTTTGGCGGCAATGGCGTTGGTGACCAGCGTGAGCGAGGCCGAGGCGGGGGCGACCAGGCTCAGGTTCAGGTGGTTCAAGGCCAGCAGCAGCGCAAAGAAGGCCAGCGCCAGGAAACTGACTCCCGCGAAAAACAGCGGGCAGGTGAGGACGGCGCGAATGGCGCCCTTTAGCCCCGAGTGGGCGCGAATCTCATCCAGGTCGCCGATGGATTTCATGGCCCCTGCGGTCAGCACCTCACCGGCCGTCGAGGTGAGCACGATGGCGGCGATCATGGCGGCGGCGGTCCAGAAGCCGGGCTGCGCGGACGGAGTTGGAAGGGTCATCGCACCTGCTCCTGTTCGAGTTGAATGGCCTCTTCCAGAGCCTCATCGAGCTCCGGGCTCAGCGCCGGCGGCCGCTCGGTCAGCGACGGCCCCTGCGCGACGAAGCCCACGCCCACGGTAATCAGCAGAATGCCCGCCCAGCGCTCAGGCGAGATCGCCTCATGCAGCCAGAAGCGCGAAAGCAGCGCGACGATCACGTTGCCGAAGGCCGTGGCCGGCAGCACAAAGGTCAGATCGGCCCAGGAAAGCGCGGTCAAATAGCTGGCGAAAAAGCCAATGAGCAGCACAATTCCCGCGGCAATCCAAGGGGTGAAGACCGCGGCGACGAGCGAGGCGGGATGGGCCAGCGTAATGGCTGGAAGGCTCGTCATGCCGCGCGAGAGGCAGGTGTCGCCCAGAGGGGCGGAGACGGCCACCAGCCCCAGGATCAGGTATTGGCGCGGCGAAAGTTTGGTTTGAGCCATTTGTGTTCCGGTCCTGACTATTTGGACGCTGATTGGAGTTTTATGGCCCCGCCTTAACTGGTTCGCAAACTGCCAAATCGGCTAGAGTGGGCTGGTTTCTCTAGTACTCCCGGTTGCATTTCCTTCAAAGTTAGAGAAAAGCGGCAAAAACCGGGCCTGAAAAACCCTTCTCATTCGCTCTCATTTTCAGGGGCCTGAAGGCCCCTGCTCCCTCTGGAATCCTCGATTTACAACTGTAATATTAGGCTCCGGCGCCAGCCTGGGCGGGCGGATCGGCCTGCTGGCCGCGTGCCGCCTTCACCATTTTGTTGCGTTCAGCGCGCAGCTTCAGGAAGGCCTTGGCCTCGACGAAGAGGCGCGGCAGGTCGCGGTGGATGATCGCCTTCCAGATCACGCGGAAGGCCGCCTTGGGCCGGAAGTAGTACTCGTCGTAAAAGCGATGCACCATTTCGAGCACGTAGTCGGTGGGCAGACCAGGGTACTCGATGTGCGCCATCTGGTGGCCACCCGCGTCGCCCAGCGCCGCCGAGTTCACGATGAAGCCGTTGGCCTTGGCGTAATCGTAAAACTCCGTGCCCGGAAAGGCGTGGGCGATCGAAACCTGAATCGTTTCCACGTCCAGCGTCTTGGCGAAGTTGATGGTGTTACGGATCGACGCCTTGGTCTCGCCCGGCAGGCCCAGGACGAAGTCGCCGTGGACGGTCAGGCCGAGGTCGCGGCAGTCCTTGGCGAAGGCCCTGGCCTTCTCAACGGTGGCGCCCTTCTTGATGTTCTTGAGAACCTGCGGGTCGCCGGATTCAAAGCCCACGATCAGCAGGCGGCAACCGGCCTCTTTCATCGCCTTCAGCGTTTCGCGGTCGGTGGTCACGCGCGAGGTGCAGCTCCAGGTCAGATTCAGCGGCTTGATTTTTTCGCAGAGTTCGATGGTGCGCGCCTTCTGAATGTTGAAGGTGTCGTCGTCGAAGAAAAACTCCTTGACCTCGGGAAAGTTCTCCTTGGCCCAGGCCAGCTCGGCGGCCACGTCATCGGTCGAGCGCCGGCGCCAGGCGTGGCCGCTCAAGGTCTGCGGCCAGAGGCAGAAGGTGCACTGCGCCGGGCAGCCGCGCGAGGAGTAGAGCGCGATGAACGGGTGCAGCAGAAAGGGAACGCTGTAGCGCGTCACGTCCAGGTCGCGCTTGTAGATCTTGGTGGCCCAGGGCATCGCGTCCAGGTCTTCGACCTGCGGCCGGTCGGGATTGTGAACAATCTGGCCGTTCTGCCGGTAGCTGATGCCGAGGATTTCCTGGAGCGGCTTGCCCTGGGCAAACTCGACGACGGAATAATCGAACTCGCGGCGGCAGATGAAGTCCACGGCGGCGCACTCGTTCAAGGCGCGTTCCGGGTCGGTGGTCACCGGCGGTCCCACAAAGGCGATACGAATCGACGGATGGGCCGCCTTGATGGCTTCGGCCAGCTTCTGGTCGCTTTTCCAGCCGATGGTCGAGGTAAACAGCACCAGAAACTCGTAGTCCTTGCAAATTTCGATGGTCTCTTCGGCCGAGACGTGGTGCGGCGACGCATCGAGCAGCCGCGAACCTTCCAGCAGACCAGCCGGATAGGTCAGCCACACCGGATACCAGTAGGACTCAATCTCGCGCGTGGCCGGCCAGCGCGAACTGGCGCCGCCGTCAAAGTTTTCAAACGAGGGCGGATTCAGAAACAGCGTTTTCAGGGGCATTGGCATTGCTATAATTCTAACATTCCGGCGTTTTTCGTTGATTTCCGCGGGCTTCAAACCAGATTTTCGGCCAGGGTGCGCTTTGTGCGTCAGGACTACTTGGCGTGCAGTTCGTTCAGCCAATCTTCCATGTGGCCCAGGGAACACAACAGGCTCAGCCGCGCCTTGGCCAGCTCGAATCCCGCATCCAGCGCGTCTTCCAGCTTCTGCTGCTCGTCGATGCGGGCCAACTGCTCGGCTTTGGGCGTCAGTTGCGGCTGCGCGCCCGGCCCGCTGCCCGCGCCATTGCCCGACTCCAGTTGCGCGAGCACGGTCTGAAGCTGCTCGTGGGCGATCTGCCGCTTCAGGCTGGCAATCTCCGCCTGGGTGTCCAGTTCGCGCAGGCTGCCGGTGAGTGTGGCCACCTGAATCTCGTTTTGCCGCTGTGCCTGCTCGGCCTCGACCTTGGCCCTGAGCGCCTCGGCCGCCGACTCCTTGGCCTTGGCGCGATGGCCCAAATCGAAGAGCGGAATCCGCACTGAAAATCCCGAGCTGAAGTTGTTTGCCGGAATCTTGTGCGCGTAGTAATAGTCAGAGTCGTTCAGCAGCGTGGTATTGCGATTGTAAAGCAAGCCAAAGCCCATCTGGGGGATGTAGGTACTCATTGCGTCCCCGCGCGCCGTCAATCGCTTGGAGAGGCTGAGTTGTTGCGCCGATTCAATGCCCTTCGTGGTACGCGCGGCGTCGCCCGCCTTTACTTCGGGAATCTCGGGAATGCTGGCGTGATCCGGCGTGATCGAGCCCTCCGGCAGGCCGGTGAGCGTCGCCAACTGCTTCGACAAAGTGGCGGCGCGCGTTTCCAGGTGCAGCCGCGTGAGCTTCAACTGGGCCGCCGTCAGCCGCGCTTGCAGCAAATCGCTCAAAGGATCAACACCCGCCTCGGTGCGCTGCTCTTCGATGCCGACGAGACGGCTTGTGAAATCCTCCTGCTGCCGGGCAGCATCCCGTTCGCGATCAACTGTGTCCAACTCGATGTAGGCAGTGGAAGCACTGAGCGCCACCTGTTCGCGAGCGTCCTTCAGACTCAGAGACGCGGCCTGAGTGCCGGCACGCGCCGCACGCATGTACTTTAATTGGGAAGGGCCGAAGACCGTCGATTGTACGGATATGCTGTAAACCGAAGACGGGCTGCCGGTGAAGCCGACAGAGGGCAAAAAAGGAAGTCCCGTGCTGAATTCCACATCGGGCATAAGAACATCATCAGCCTGAGACTGTAATGCCTTTGCCTTTTGCAGATCGGCATTGGCCAATTTGACGGTGCTCGAGTTGCGCTGCGCCAGATCAACCACCGTAGCCAGCGAGACCTGAGCCGCGGCCAGCGCCGGCGCGGCCACCATGGTCAGGCCCATGAGCACCCATGCCCCAATCTTCAGCGGATTGCCTTTATTCCTCATGCGCGCACAATCCTTCAATGCTTCTGGTCTTGGAACTTCTCTTGGAGCTTCAGATCCCGGGCCGGCTGGTACTCGGAGGCCAGCGCCAGCGCCGCCGCCCGTTCCCGGCTGGCGCCAGCCGCATCGCCCAGTTGCGCCTTCAAACGGGCCAGCCGGGTGTGCGCCGCAAATGCCGGCGCCTCTTCGGTCTTCTTGCTGCCGGTTAGATAGCCTTCGAGCATTCTGGCCGCCCGCGCCGGATCGCGGTTGGTTCTGATCAGCATCGAGGCTCCGTCGTAAAGCGCCGCGCCCGCCGTTCTATCCCGCTGGGCAGCATTCTCGCCGCTGCGCACCGACGACTCCATCTCCGTCCAGCGTCCCTGGCTGCGATAGAAGTCGGCCAGCGTGATCCACTGGCTGGCCGGATGCGCCGATTCCGCCACCGCCTGCTTCAACTCCCGCTCGGCGGCACCATACTCCTTGCGCGCGATGGCAATGTTGCCCCGCAGCACGTGGGCGCGAACAGGGTCGGCCTTCTCCAGTTGCGCGGCCACCCGCTCCGCCTTGTCATAGCCGCCGCCCAGAACCTCCGGCGCGGAGTAGTAGTACTCGCCCAGGTCGGCCAGCGCCTCGGCGTTGCGAGGATTCAACTGAACCGCCTCTTCAAACTCGATCCGCACCCGCTTGGCCAGCGAATACGCATTCAGGAACGAGGCCCGGCTGGCCTTTTCGCCCAAGGAGCGCGCCAGCCACATATGATCGTCCGATTTCTGCTGATTCTCCGCGTTTCCGCCGTCCAACTTGACGGCCTGCGCGCAGTCGGTCGCGGCCAGATCCCATTGCTCCAGCGTAAAGCGCACACGGCATCTGAGGTTATAGGCCTCGGCCAGGCCGCCCGGCTGGGCAAGCGCATTCAGCAGCCCCAGCGCCCTATCCGCCTCACCGGACTGCAAGGCCGCGTTGGCCTGGGCAAGCTGGCCCCTCTCGCCCTGCGCGGGCAAGGAGGCGGCCGCGGCTGTTGACAGGCTAAGCCCCGCCAGAATCAGACCTGCCTGAATCAGACCCGCCAGCACCCTCACCGCACCACCTTGATCGGGACGCCATCCTGCAAGGGCTGCCCGTTGATTGTTCCCGTCGCCACCTGATCTCCCTCATCGAGTCCGGAGAGGATGGCCGCCTGGGTCAGATTAATAGTCCCGGTCGTCACGAAAACCTTCTGCAACTCGCCCTTCACAATCTTGTAGACGTAGGGCTTGCCACTCTCTGAACGCAGCGCCCCGCGCGGCACGCTCAGCGCATTCGACTGGCTGGAGATGGTGACCATCACGGTCACGTTGGTGTCCGGCAGCAGGCCGCCATCCGGGCCGTCGATCTTCACCAGCACCTCGCCCACGCTGCGCGTGCCGAGGTTGATCACTGTAACCGGCGTCCGCTCGATGTGCCCATTCCAGATGCGGCCCGGCTTGGCGTCCCACTTGATCTGAATCTTCTGGCCAACCGCCAGCTGCCCGATCTCCGGCTCGTCAAAATAGGCCCGCACGCGCTCCTGGCGCAGGTCGGCCACCTGCAACAGCAGCTTGCCCTCTTCGACATACTCCGAGCGCCCCGCATCCAGGCTGTAAACCGTGCCCGCCACCGGAGCCCGCACCGCGGTCTGCCCCACCACTTGCCGCGCCGCCGTCAGATTGGCCTCCGCATCGGCCAGAGCCGCCCGCGCACGCGCCACCTCGTCCGGCGAATAACGATTGCCCGCGTTCTGGTCCAGGGCGTTCAGGTTGACTTCCGCTGTAGCCAGCCGCTGCCGCGCCGCGGCCACCTCGCTGGCCGAAGCCGCGCCGGTCGAGTTGAGCCTGGTCAGCGCCGCCAGATCCTGGCGCGCCTGATTACGTTCCAGCCGGGCGCGCGCCACGTCGGCCGCCGCCGTCTGACGCTCCTGCTGGGTTCCATTGTGAATCGTCGCCTGCAAGGCCGCCTGTGCAGCCTTTACGCCGCTTTCGGCCGAGGCCTCGCGGGCGAGCGCCTGCACGCCGTCCAGCGTCATCAGCAGCTTGCCTGCCGCTACCTGATCGCCCGGCTGCGCATATACCGCTTTGACAGTGGTCGCCATCGGGCTGTGAACCTCGAAGTTCACCACCGGCTCCACGCGGCCATTGGTGCTGATCGTGCTCAGCAGCGGCGCGCGCTGCGCCTGCGCGGCATGAACCAGCAGCCGGTCGCGGGTCAAGGAGCGCACGAAGAAGAACACGGCAATCGTCAGCAGGAGAGCGCCCAGCCAAAACCAGCGCCGGTCAAAATGCTTTCTTTCTTGGGTCATTCTGGCAACCAGAGTCAGTATATAGGACGCGGTGACCGGCTTCGGAAAAGATCGAAGCCCAAGCGGGGAGAAATCTGACCGCAATCGCCCGGAATCCACTGTCGAATCCCAATCGCTGGCGCTTGAAACTCGATGAAAAACCCTCGGCCTCGTACAATCGGATCATGGCTCCCAAACCGCGCTACACAGACGATCACGCCAAAGCCGGCCTCGACTTCGCCTTTCCGGCCATCGAAACTTGGGCTAACCAGTTTCCCGGCTACGAAATTCTGATCGACGACCCCGAACTGACCTCGGTTTGCCCCAAAACCGGCCTGCCCGATTTCGGCGTGCTCACCATCCGCTACATGCCCCGCCAGCGCTGCCTGGAGCTGAAATCGCTCAAAGAATACCTTTTCTGCTACCGCAACCTGGGCATTTTCCAGGAAAACATTGTCAACCAGGTTCTGGAGGACGTGGTCAAGGCCTGCGATCCGGTCTGGGCCGTGGTGCGCGGCCAGTTCCGTCCCCGCGGCGGCATCGGCACCACGGTCGAAGCGCGCTGGCCGCGGCCCACGGAATAATCTCCGCATGGCCACCCGGTTCCAGCCGCTTCGCCCTCGCATCAGCCCCGCCGTGGGCACGCTGGTGCTGCTGATTGGCCTCAACCTGCTCAACTACATCGACCGCTACATCCTGCCCGGCGAATTGTCGCTGATCCAGCGCGACTTCCACTCCACCGACCAGCAGATGGGCGCGCTGACCACCGCGCTGTTTCTCTTTTACATGCTCGCCGCCCCCCTGACCGGCTGGCTTGGAGACCGGTTCCCGCGCAAGCCGCTCATCATCGCCGGCGCGCTGCTCTGGAGCCTGGCCACCTTGGCCACGGTCTGGGTGCATGGCTACTGGACCTTTTATCTGCGCCAGGCCCTAGTGGGCGTCGGCGAGGCCACCTTCGGCATCTTCGCCCCCGCCGTGCTGGCCGACTTTTATCCCGAGCGCGAACGCAACCGCATTCTCTCGATTTTTTACGTGGCGATCCCCGTCGGCGCGGCCCTCGGCTACCTGGCCGGAGGGCAGATGGGCCCACATTGGGGCTGGCGCGCGCCGTTTTTCGTCTGCGCCCTTCCCGGCCTGCTCATCGCGGCGCTTTATGGCTTGTGGGGCAGCGAGCCCGAGCGCGGTTCAAGCGACCGCATCCAGCCGACCCTCAACCGCGCCACCTTCCGCGGTCTCTTCCGCAATCCCGCCTTCCTCACCGCGACCTTCGGCCTGGCCACGCTCACCTTCGCCATGGGGGGCATCTCGGCCTGGGTCCCTGAATTCCTGCGCCGCGCCACGGGCTTCTCGGTGAGCGGCGCCAGCCAGGTGGTGGGCGTCATCACCGTGGTGGACGGCATCGCCGGAACCCTCACCGGCGGCTGGCTCGCGCAGCGCTGGCTCGGCAACAACCACCGCGCCCTTTACCTGCTCTCCTTCTGGAGCGTGGCGCTCACCCTGCCCTGCGGCCTTCTGCTCTTCTTCGGACCGCGCGCGTGGGCGATCCCGGCGCTGTTCGCTGCCGAATTCTTTCTTTTTCTCAACACCGGCCCGCTCAACACGGCCATCGTCAACTCGGTCACCGGACCGGTGCGCGCCACGGCCATCGGCCTCAATCTCTTCATCATCCACTGCTTCGGGGACACTTTTTCGCCGCAGATCATCGGGGCCATCTCCGACCGTTCCAACCTGAGCCTTGGTCTCGGCGCCACCCTCATAGCCCTGGTTGTCTCCGGCATTATTCTGCGCACCGGCGCCCGCTTTGCCCCGCCGCTGGAAGAGCCAGCCTCCAGCTCCTAGCTTTTTCACTTCGCCGGCAGCGCTTCCCGGTCCCTGGTGTTCATGAAGGCGCGGCGGCCGCCCTGCGAGCGCAGGTTGGGGTCGTTGATCGGCGGCCGGCTCTCCTCCGCGTTAAAGCCGCGCGCCAGCAGGGGGTTGGGCTTGAACTTGGGCGGCCCGCCGTAGAATTGCCGCGCGTGGCTCAGCACCATCCCCGCCCGCCCGTGCATGGGCTGCACAATCCCCCGAATCTGCACGTTCAGGTCGCGGTACTTGCTCAGCTCGCCCACCTCTTCGCGGTCCTCGCGCAGGCTCAGGATGGTGAAGCGGCACTGCTGGTCGGGCACCTCCGGCGGGCACACATCGAGGAAGCGCGTCCCATCCGGCAGCTCGACCACATCGTAAATGTGCGCCGTGACGCACACGTCCTTGTTCACAAGCTGGGTGGCCTCATCGGCGCTCACGCACGGCTTCTGCTTGCCGGCAGAGGCCATAGCGGGCCAAATCGCGGCAAACAGCACAACCCATCCCATCCGGCGCAGCACCACGCGAAGCCTCCAAGAAGATTGCCGCCATCGTAACGCGAAATGGACCGGAAAGAAAGCGAAACCACACGCAGATTCCGCTCCTGCCGATTCACGGCAAAAGCGGTTCACGCGTCACGGCAAAAGCTGTTTGGGCGCAAGCGGGCGATGAAGACGGAAAAGCGGGCAGACGGCTCACTTCGGCGCCGCTCAGGACAGGCTTTTGACTCTGCTATTTCCTGTTTCCTATTTCCTATCGCCTGCCCCCCGCGCCCTCAGTTCCCGGATCTCTTCGATCAACTGCTCAACCTGCTCCCGTTTGCGGTCGCTCACGTCCAGGAAGCGGATTCCCACATTGTGACGATCGTGAATGGACTGGATGACGCCGCCCAGCCGGAAGGGTAGCCCTTCAAGGCGGAACTCGGTCTCCACCCGGGTGTAGATGCCCACCGGGAAGCGTTCGTCGGCGCGGATGTGGCAGCCGCTCAGACTCAAGTCGAGAATCCGCCCGCTCAGTTTGGACGCGATCTTGATGAGATAGATCACGGCCGTAGTATCGACCTCTTCCCGGGACTGCTCACGGCGTTCGCGCCGTCCAGCGGGCTTGCGTGGCTGCGAAGCGGCCAGGGAAGATTCGGCTTTTTGCAGCGCATTCGGCTGCAAACTGCCCGATGCGGGTGCGGCCGCGAGGCGTTGCACTGAAAGGCGTTGGCCCGCCAGGCCGAAAGCGGCCGATTGGCCACCTTCGCCAGGAACTGCTGTTTCCGGCCTGGGAACCGCTTGCGTCCCACTCGCTGAGGGCAGAATAAACAAACTCCGCTCCGGGAAAGGGGTTTGCGCCGTCATCGTCCGCGCCGGAGCCTCGACCGAAGGCTTCGACAGCGCCTTTTGCCCGATCTGCCTCCCTATCTGTTCGATCGGCCCCGCTCCAGCCTGCGACTTTTCTTGTTCAGATGGATGCGCGTCTTGCCCGGCCGATCCCACTTCAGCCTGCTCCGCCGCCTGAGGCGTGACCGTCTCCAGCGGTACGGCCTTCGCCTCGGCCTCCAGCTTCGCCGCGGCCAGTTGCCCGGCAGCCAGTTCCTCGGCCTTCCGGGCATTTTCTTCCTTGACCTCGGAGAGGGCCTCGACCAGATCGTCTCTGCGCCGCGAGGTCACGTTCACGAAGCGGATCCCGGCCAGATGTCGGCCGTCTGTCCACTGGGTCAGGCCGCTGAAGCGAAAGGCCAGCCCGCGAACCCGGAAACTGAGCTCGACACGCACCCTGGTTCCGGCGCAAAAGCGCTCTTCCATGCGCACACGGCAACCGTTCAGGCTGAGATCGACGATGCGGCAGGCGAGCGTGGAGCCGTGCTCCACCAGCAGCAGGTGGGCCTCTTCGTCCACATCGTAGCGGGGATCGGTCCGACGATTTTGTTCTCCGGCCACAGGCTCTTCCGCCACTTTTGCCGATTCCATCGCTTCTGCCGGTTCCATTGCGCTCTCCACCTGCATTCGCGGAAAAATCAGTGCCCTCCAGCCGCCTCCCATGGGCGATGGGGGGCGGACGGCCCGGTTTCGCGGCCTTTCAGACGGTCATACATATACAGGTTGCTGATGGTTCCCAGCGACTCATTGTAAAAATTGATGGCCCCGGTCAACTGCTTCAGCTCCGCAGTAAACAGGTGAATCGCATGCAATTGGCTGGCCGTGGCGGGAAGCTCAAATTGAGAAGTCTTAATAAACTTCTGGTAGCCGCGATCCACCAGCCGCGCCACCTGGCCCGTGACCAGCGCTCCGGGAGCAATGGCGAAGGCAACCGCCACGTCTTGAGCCTCGGTTTGAGCCCGAACCGGAATCGGGGCGGTCACCAGAACCGTTCCGGCCCCGTCCTTGCTCACCAGTACACCGCCGGCCACTGCGGCATAAGGAGCCACCTCAAAGGAATGAGCGCGCAAGCTCTCCAGAATCTTATCGAAATTCGGATTGCGAGGGCTCGGATTGCCAGAATTTGGATTACCAGGATTCGGATTGCGGAATTTTCGGTTCATGACCGCCTTCCAGTCTGCGAGGATGATGAAGAAGGTATCGGCGGAATCTTTCTGGGACTCCAACCTCACGCCCTCCATCTCGCACACCCAATCTCGCACATGGGGAGCACGGACCGCAATTACGATGAAAATCGCAGATGCACCAGCAAAACCCGCTTCCTCGCCGACAGATGCGGCCGGCAAGCCCTTCTCTGAAGGGTTCCGGGAGCCGGTATGAGCACTCTGAGCCTGCCTCTGACGATCTACGAGCAGATTCGCGCCCATGGCGAGCGGACCTACCCCGATGAGTGCTGCGGCGCGCTGCTGGGGCGTTCAACGCCCGCGGGCTGGCAGGTTGAAGCCGTGGTCGAGACCGGCAACAGCCGCACCGATTCGCCTCACAACCGCTTCCGCATTCCCCCGCTCGATCTGGTGAAGATCGCGCAGGAAGCGCACCGCCTGGAGCTGGAGATTGCCGGTTTTTACCACTCCCACCCTGACCACCCGGCAGATTGGTCGCGGATTGACCTGGCCGAGGCCCACTGGATCGGCTGCTCCTTTGTCATCACCAGCGTCCTCCAGGGCAAGGCCGCCCAAACCAGCTCCTTTCTGCTGACCGGATCGAGCGAAGAGGACAAACGCTTTGAATCGGAGACGATTCAGATCGGCGGGGAGCCGGCCAACTCGCCCGCGACGCAGCCGGAGAACATCTGAACCGGGCCTGGAACACGCCCCTTTCTCCTTTCAGGAAAGTTGCACTCGGGGGGTGCACTGCGGCCGGCTTCTGGCTCGACCGAATCCTGCTCATTGCCGCCCAAGGAAGTCTTCGCTCTAGAATTGGAGCATGACGACCACAACCGAAGCCGCCGCTCTGCCTGAACTGACCACTGATGAGCTCACCCGCTATGCGCGCCACCTGACGCTGTCCGAGGTGGGCATCGAGGGCCAGCAGAGGTTCAAAGCCGCGCGGGTGCTCTGCGTCGGAACCGGCGGCCTGGGCTCGCCGCTGGCGCTTTATCTGGCCGCGGCTGGCGTCGGCACTCTCGGGCTGGTGGATTTCGACGTGGTCGATGCCTCGAACCTGCACCGCCAGATCATCCATTCGACCAAGGACATCGGCCGCAAAAAGCTCGATTCGGCCGCGGAAAAGCTCACCGCCCTCAATCCGGCCATCAAGATCGTCAAGCACGATACCCGCCTGATGAGCTCGAATGCCCTGGAAATCATCAAAGACTACGACATTGTGGCCGACGGCACCGACAACTTCCCCACCCGCTACCTGATCAACGACGCCTGTGTCCTCTCCGGCAAGCCCAACGTCTACGGCGCCATCTTCCGCTTCGAGGGCCAGGCCAGCGTCTTCGCCACCCGCGAAGGCCCCTGCTACCGCTGCCTCCACCCCGAACCTCCGCCGCCCGGCCTGGTTCCCAATTGCGCCGAGGCCGGAGTGCTGGGCATTCTCCCCGGCCTGGTCGGCGTCATCCAGGCCACCGAGGTCATCAAGCTCATTCTGGGCAACCTGATTCAGGGCAAGGGCGAATCGCTGATCGGCCGGATGCTGCTGGTCGATGCGCTGAACATGCGCTTCCGCGAACTGAAGCTGCGCAAGAACCCCGAGTGCCCGGTCTGCGGCCTCCACCCCACCGTCACCCAGCTCATCGACTACCAGCAGTTCTGCGGCATTGCTCCCGAGGCTCCTGCGGAGACCCATGAGGGGCAGACGATGAAAAACGGAATTCCCCAACTCAGCGTGAAGGAGTTGAAGCAGCGCATCGACGCCGGCGAGGACGTGTACATTATCGATGTCCGCGAACCCTGGGAGTACAAGATCGCCCAGATCGGCGGCAAGCTGATTCCGCTGAAGGAGGTTCCCCAGCGCCTCTCCGAGATCGACCGCGACCGCGAGGTGGTCGTGCAATGCAAGTCCGGCGGCCGCTCGCAGCGCATCGCCGAGCTGCTCAAGCAGCAGGGCTACCCGCGCGTTGTCAACCTGGCCGGGGGCATCCTGGCTTGGGCCAGCGAGATCGACCCCAAGGTGAAGAAGTACTGACGTTTTCCTGATTTTGCAAGGAAGGTGGCCGAAGGCAGTTGGCCCCACCGCAGGTGGTGGTCAATGCGAAATCTCCACCGGCCCCGGCCGAGAGCCCTCGCCGCCCTTGCCGTTTTCCTCCATCTTGCCGAAGATCATCTTGCCGCTGGCGGTTTGCAGCACGCTGGTCACCGAAATCTCCACCGAACGGCCGATCAGCCGCCTCGCATGATCGACCACCACCATGGTGCCGTCGTCCAGGTAGCCCACCCCTTGGTTGTACTCCTTGCCCTCTTTGAGAATTAGCACGGTCATCTTCTCGCCGGGCAAAACCACTGGCCTCAGGGCGTTGGCCAGGTCGTTGATGTTCAGCACCTCGACGTGGTGCAGGTGGGCCACCTTGTTCAGGTTGAAGTCGTTGGTGACCACCTTGGCCTCCCACTTCTTGGCCAGTTCAAGCAGTTTCAGGTCCACCTCGCGGATGGAGGGAAAGTCGTCGGAAACGATCTGCACCTGAATGCTGGGGCTCGACTGCATTCTCTGCAGCATGTCCAGGCCACGGCGGCCGCGCTGCCTTTTCGACGCGTCGGTCGAGTCGGCCACCGACTGCAGCTCCCGCAGCACGAACTCCGGCACCACCATCATGCCGTCGATGAAGCCGGCCTCGGCGATGTCGGCAATGCGCCCATCGATGATGACGCTGGTGTCGAGCACCTTGACCGAGCGCCGCGTGGGCCGTTCGCCGGCAAAGACCGTGCCCAGGGCCGCCGGGTTCAGCAGTTCGCCCTTGCTGGCTCCCACCAGCAAGCCCACATAGGTCATCAGCAGCAGCACGAAGATCTGAATGACGGAAAGCGAAGAGCCGGACGGCAGGGCGCCGCGCAGCACCATGCAGAACAGCGCCGCCCCGGCAATGCCCAGTACGCTGCCCGCCATGGCGCCGATCAGCCGTTTCAGGCTGAGCGCCCGCACTCGCACTTCAAAGACGATAACCGCGCCGGCCGCCACCGCGCCCACGCCCGCGCCCGCCCAGCCGTTCACGCCAAAGGGATGAAGATAAGAACAGACCCCGGCAAGAAGAGCCACAAAAAGAAGACGAACCACAATCAGGTCCATAAAAGGCCGCCCCCGCTGGGGGTAAGCAACCCTCCAGACCGGGTTTAGTTGGCAAGTATGCCCGCCGGAAGCGAATTCGTCAAGTGCTAGAGGCAGTGATCAGCACCTACGACGCCACCGCCAACTCCTCCAAGTGCGCCATCCGCGGCACGCCACCCTTGCGGGGACCGCGCTTGCGGGCGCTCATCACTTTGATGCGCTCCAGCAGGTCCTGGGGGGAGCAGTTTTTCTTGGCCAGCAAGGCGTCGGCCGTGTGCATCTGCCCGCTCATCCTCTGCGGATCTCCCAGCAGGATCATGGGCACGTAGCCCGCAATCTGCTTCAGCCGCTCCACCAACTGACAGCCATTCATCTGCGGCAGGCCAAAATCGGTCAGCACCAGATCCACGGGAGTTTCGGCAAAAATGCCGATCGCCTCCTGCCCGTTGGTGGCCGAAACCACCCGGTATCCGTTGGTTGCCAGCATGAACTTGAGCACGGAAAGCTCCTGTTCATTGTCATCCACGCAGAGAATAATTTTTTTTGGGCGCATAATCCTGAAAGTCACTCCTTGATGCAATTTTTTGGGGGGCCACCGGGACACACTCCGCCCGTACCCGCTGCGATGGCTGGCTGGCGCAATGCGTCTTGGGACCTGGCGACCGGGAGCGGACTGTCCATTTCCTGGCAGAGGCCGCAGCCGGATTGCTTTGCGCGCCGACCCGGCGGACATAACGGGACGGCAACACGGCTACTGGCGTTCACTGCGCAGGCGGAGGTCTTCGCTGGCGGTCAATTGGTGAATGATGCCTGAGGCAAAAGCCGACAGATGCATCGGTTAAATTCCTTCAATGGAAGCCAAGAGTACGGGGGATGGACGCCGGGGAAAAGAGAGAAGGGCAGGCGAAAATCGCTCCGGAAATCCGAAAGCCGCCGGTGGAAATTGGTTAGATTTAAGGCACACAGTTACTTGCAACGGTACAACCCTGTTGAAAGCGTGTGCATCGCGACAGGAAAAGCAGGCCTTTTGACCCAGAAACGGTGCTGCCTGCTAGCAGCCCTTCGGTGACCCACGCCAATTTTGACTCTGAAACTGAAAATCGGAAGCCGGAAGCCAGGAAGCCAGGAACCGGGAGCAGTAAACCAGGGCGCTAGCGTTTGGGCTGTTTGATTTGGTAATTACTCCCGGACAAGTGTGGGCGTGAACGCCCACACAACAGCCGGTCTAGAGACCGGCGCTACATTCCGGCTATTACAGATTCATGCGGTCACGCCGCTAGTATGACAGCTGTAAGTCGAAGATTCTAGAGGGATAATGGGCTTCGGAGGGAACAGGAGGCTTATCCCCTGAAAGAGGGCGAATGAGCAGGGCCTTCAGGTCCGGTTTTTTCGCTGATTTTCCAGGACTTGAAGGAATTTCAACGGTAGTGTTGGGAACCAGGACCAGAGGCAGGAATCAAAAACTGCGGTAAGCCATCATAGGCCGGGGAGCCGGAATCGGCGTCAGGAGCCGGGATTGGTGCAGATAGCTTGGATTGGCACAGCGAGCGGGAAATAGCGGTAAGAACCGGGATCGGTGCCAGGAATGAGGCACGGCAGTCGAAGTCCGACCTGAAATTCAGCCTCCCATCAGCCTGGGAACTGAGATCAGCTCCCCGCCCCGGCCGCTCAGAGTTCGATCAGCGGCCGCGGCAGGCGGGTCTTGGCCCGGTCCAGGAAGAGCCTCATGCGCAGCGCCTCGGAGCGCTGGATGGCCACCAGCCGCATATGCCTGCGAATGTGGTCGCCGTCGGTCAGCAGGGCAACCTGCGCCTCATCGAACTCGGCGTCCTTCTCCAGCCGCGCAATCCGCTCTTCGATGGTGCGGCGAAACCGGGGGCTGATCTCAAAACCTTCGCTGGTTGCACAGTTGGTCATCATGGCAGGCTCCTCAAGGGAAAAATCCTCGGAGGAAAATTCTCTCGCCCTTAAAAATAATTTCTGAAAGGGCTAAAGTATTTCCAACCTGTGCCGATATTAACTAGGAGTTGTATGAAGCGCCAGATTACCGTGTGGCGATACGAAGGTAATTTACTGTCCTGAAATCTGACAGTTTGAGCATTTTTCCCGCATTTTTTGCACAACCCGGCCGCTCCACCGCAAGACGCACCAGCTCGTTTCAGCCGGCGCAGTGGTTTGCTGTCTCCTTATAACGCGGATTTTCACCACCCGCGGCTTCGTTCCCCCCTGCCGTTGCTCTTTGCCTCCCACCCCAGGCGGCTGATCCCGCGAAACCTTCAAAGCAGCAGATCGAGGGGCCTCCCGGCCGGACGCAACCTGCGCGGCGGCGCGTCTGTTACTCTGGCGGTTGCAGCCTTGCGCTAGTATTCTGTTGTCAGCGGTCAGTTCGCAGTTGTCGCGGATCGCTGGCCATTGGAAGCGCTGGATTCATTGGCAATCGGGAATTATTTTTAGCCGAATGCTGAAAAAAACTGACAACTGCCCCCTGGAGAATACCTGTGAAGCTAGGTTTTACGGCAATCGCGCTGGCCGCGCTCTTGAGTTCGAGCACTATTTTGAGTCAGGCCGCTCTGGCCCAACAGCAGCAATCCGCTGTACCCGACGCCCCGGTGCCGCAGGCGCCCCAGCCCTTTTCGGCGGACACGAACGGCCCGATTACTCCCGGCAAGGGCGCCGGAGACGAACAGCCGGGAGCCAATTCTTCCTCGAATCCTCAGGCCCAGCAACAGCCCGAGCCCTCCAGTCAGGCTCCCGCGAACCAGGGAGAGGACAAGGTCCAGGCTGCGCCTCCGGAGATGCCCGCCACCGGCGAGGGCGTTGAAAAGGCGACCACCATCATCCGCCTGCATGTAAACTTCGTCGAAATTCCGGTCACAGTCAAGGACTCGAAAGGAAAGCTGGTAGCCGGCCTGACCTTCCGCGACTTCAAGGTCTACGAGAACAACACCCGGGAGCCACTGGCCTTTTTCACCACCGATTCGTTCCCGCTTTCGATCGCTTTTGTCGTCGACCAGAGCCTGACCTCTGACGTGATGGCCAAGGTGAACAACTCCCTTGGAGCCATTCAGGGCGCGCTCACTCCCTATGACGAAGTGGCTGTTTTTTCATACAACAACGGCGCGCAAAACCGCTCGGGCGGCTTCACTGGAGCACAGAGCGCGCGGCTTCCCTACGTGCTCTCGATGACCAAGGAGACGGGCAGCGAGATGCTGGTGCCGATCAACGACGGCCCATTTGCCAATTGCAACGTCCGCCAGAATGGCAACTGCGTCGATCCCAACCTGCAGGCTGGAGGCTCAGCCGGAGGCAGCGGCGGCTGGACACCGATTCCCAAGGATATTCACACCCTCAACGACGCCGTTCTGGCGGCCGCCAAGGAATTGTCCACCCGCCCCAAGGGACGCCGCCGCATCATCTACGTCATCTCCGACGGCAAGGAGTACGGCAGTAAGGCCAGCTATAAAGAGGTGTTGCGCTACCTGGAAACCAACAAGATCGCTGTTTACGGCACACTGGTGGGCGACTCGGCTCGCTGGGGCGAGGGCCGCCTGAGCCGCCTCCACCTGCCCTTCACCATGTACGACAACCTGCTGGCCAAGTACACCCTGGCCACCGGCGGCACACTGGACTCCGAACGTAGCCTGAATGGGATTCAAAAGAGTTACGCCAGCATCGCCGATGAGGCACGTAACCAGTACACGCTGGGCTACTATAGCCACCTGCCGATTCTCGACGGAAAGTTCCGCAAAATTGATGTGCGCGTCGACCGGCCGGGGCTGGAGGTCATCGCCAAGACCGGCTACTATCCCGCCGCGGAGGATTCCCACTAAGGAATCTCCGTTCAGGCTGTTGATTTTTCAGCGTCAGGGAGTGGTAGTAGTTTTTTTGCGGTTTACGGGACTGGATTCACCTCAAAAGAAGAATGGAACTAATGCAGCGTTGTCTTTGGAGGCCGGCGACGGCCCCAAAGATTTTATTGACAAGCCGGAATGCGCCGGTTTTGCGCGTGGGCGTCCATTGCTTTGAATAGCTTTAAATTTTCTTACTTTGTTCCTGTCAACTTTCCGCTCAACGCCCCCTGCCCATAGTGGGTCTCCACATAGTCGTCTAGAATCTGCTTGAATTCATCTATGATCGCGTCACCATGCAGGGTCGTAAAGAGCTTCCCATCCACGTAAACCGGCGCCTTGGGCTCCTCGAAGACGCCCGGCAGACTAATCCCAAGGTTGGCGTGCTTCGATTCGCCCGGCCCGTTGACGATGCAGCCCATCACGGCCAATTTCAGCTCTTCCACGCCGGGATACTTCTTCCGCCACTCGGGCATCGAGTTCTGCAGATATTCCTGAATCTGCTCGGCCAGTTCCTGAAAATAGGTGCTGGTCGTGCGCCCGCACCCTGGGCAACTGGTCACCTGCGGCATGAAGCTGCGAATGCCGAGCGACTGCAGGACCTGCTGCGCAGCAAAAACCTCTTCCGTCCGGTCACCGCCCGGCTTGGGTGTCAGGCTCACGCGGATGGTGTCGCCAATGCCGGCCAAGAGCAGCGGTGCCAGGCCCGCCGTCGAGGCAATCAGCCCTTTGGCGCCCATGCCCGCCTCGGTCAGCCCCAGGTGCAGCGGATAGGCGCAGCGGGCGGCAAGACTGGTATAGACGTCGATCAGATCGCGCACCCCGCTCACCTTGGCCGAGAGGATGATCTGGTCGCGGCCCAACCCGTAATGCTCGGCGGCGGCGGCTGACTCCAGCGCGCTCTCCACCATGGCCTTCATCATCACCTCGCGCGCCGTCAAGGGCTGCGGCAGGCGGTTGTTCTCGTCCATCATGCGGGCCAAAAGCGACTGATCCAGCGAGCCCCAGTTCACGCCGATGCGCACCGGCTTCTGATGCTCGATGGCGGCTTCAATCATAGTGCGGAAGTTGTCGTCATCCTTGCGGCCAATCGAGACGTTGCCGGGATTGATCCGGTACTTGGCCAGCGCCTGAGCCGTGGCGGGAAATTTTTTGAGCAGCAAGTGTCCGTTGTAGTGAAAATCGCCCACAATCGGCACACTAATCCCGCGTTTGTCGAGGCCCTCGATGATCCGCGGGACAGCCGCAGCGGCTTCCTCGTTGTTCACCGTGATGCGGACGATCTCCGAGCCTGCCAAGGCCAGCGCCGCAACCTGTTCGATGGTGCTCGCAATGTCAGCCGTGTCGGTGTTGGTCATCGACTGCACGACGACCGGAACCTCCGAGCCTACGCAAACCTGCCCAATCCTGACTGTTCCCGTTTTCCTGCGCTGAATCTCCGCCATGCCTTTAGTTTACTTGCACGGGCGGCGGAGCAAAGCCTGAAAAACCACACTTCAGAGGCTCTGGCTGGATCAGCCCAACGCTGCCAGCCTTCTGCTTCCCTATTCAACGCGATGCAGCAAAGCCGCGCGGACTCGCTGAACCGCAACCGAGCCGTGGCAAAACAGAGTCTCGCCGTTCAATGCCGGTGCAGCGCCTCCACGGCCACTTCGATCACGGCAAACAATACGCTGACGGCCGCCAGAAAGCCCTTGGCGCGCTGCCAGTTCTGCTCGTGCCGCTCCATGCGCCGCTCCAGTTCGGCAATGCGCCCGCCGTTGCCGTCGCCCATCAAACCGGTCATTTGCGTCTTCAGCACGCTCAAGTCGCTCAGCACCTGTGCCTCGAATTCATTCATCATCCGCATCCTCTGGGCTCCATTCGTTCATCGCTAAAGCATTTTCACTTCTCATGCCGGCATCGCGGCAGCACTGAAGGTTTCTGTTAAGAAAAGAAATGAAAATGCTGTAACTGAAGAGTTGCCGCTTACGATCCCAGCGGGAGGTTGATGAACAAGGCCGTGGAAAACTCCGAGTAGTTGGGCGGCGTTGAACCGTCATACATACGAATATAAAACCGGTCGCTGGCGCTTACGCGGGATAATGTCATGACCGGATGCGTCGAGCGCATCACCAGGCTCGGATCCTGGCCCGCCATGAAGGCAAAGTCACGAAGGCGAATCTCGAATCCGCCGCCTGTGGGCGGAGTAACTCCCGCATTGATCGTCACCGTGGATCCACTCAACGCCGTCACCGTGAGACTGGCAAGATTGGCCAGCACGGTGGGTGCAACCGGCACCGGGAGCCACGTGTTCGAGGGCACCGTCGAGCTGGTCTTGATGGCCAGATCATCGGCCCAGTCATTGGCGAAGGCAATGGAATACTCCACCAGATCGGGATAGCTTGGCCGGTAACTCACCTTGACTGTCCGCACCACCACCTGCGCGTCCAGGCTGGTCGAGGGCGCATTCAGTAATAGCGCATCGCCCGGCCATACATCGCTGGCAAAACTTGCCCTGTTTCCCTTGTAAGTGCCGCTCCATAGCGCGCTCATGCTGGCCGCCGCCTGCTCCATCACCAGGGCCGCGTTGCGGCAGTCGGCCGAACTGCGCGCCGGTGGATTCGTCACCGAGCCGATCCACGCGGCTTCAGCGGGCATTCCGGCTTGCGCCAGCGCCTGCTGGCTGGCAGTGTTCACCGCTCGTCCCACGGCCCTGCCCACGGTGCGGTAATTGACCGCGACCTGTTCGCCCGCCACGGGCGCATATCCGGTATAAAACACCAGCTTGCCGGTGCTTTCCAGGTGGCATTCAGCCGCCTCTGCGGTGGTGCCAACCCGCCGCGTATACGGACTGCCGCTGGGTGGCGTGCTCACGACCCATCCTGAGCCAAGATTCGTAAGATGAAGCGCGCGCATGCTTCCAACCAGATTGATGCTGCTGGCCGCCGCCACATTGCAAGCCGCGGGAAGGCTGTTGATCACGCCATCATACAGCGTCACCGGCGTCCCGCCTACTCCGTTGACGAACTGCTGGATCTCCACCTGCACCTTTCCCGGAGCCGTATTCAACTGCCCACCGGAAGTTATCGCTCCGCTATCTCCAAAGGAGCGATAGATTGCCAGTTCCCGCTCATTCTCCGGGCAATGCACTCTGACGCGCAGCGTATATTGATCGGCGGAATTGATCGTGTAGACCGTTCCTGTCGGGCTGCCCAGAATAAGCGGCTGCAATCTGACGGTCCCGGTGCCCTGCTGCGCGGTTGCCTGAAATCCCGCAATGCACGAGGCCTGCGTGTCCATGCCAACGAAGAATCCAGCCAGAGCGCCTGTGCTGCCGGCGGACAGAGTTACTCCCACAGCCTCCAGCAACAGGGCGCCGCCCATCTCCACCGGGTCAATCCAGGTAAGCAATGTCTCTCCGTCGATTCCATTGCCGCCGTTCATCGCCAGGCCGCCTGCTCCCAGCGTAAGATAACCAGCCCCTCCGGTGACGCCCCACACGCACTGATTGATCTGGGCCTCATTGAAAAGTTCGCTGATGATGGTGGACTTGGATGAACTGGGAGAGTATGGGTCCTGAGCCAGATAAAACTGCGTTGTAACTCCGTCGCCCAGAAAGTATTCCGTCACATAGGCTACCGGTTCATTCTCGCCGCAAACCGTTACATCGTTCGCCAGGGAGCGCTTGACACTGGCCGTGAATCCCAGGTTGGCCAGGTTCAGGCTGCCGTCCGTCTCGTTCAGCGTATGCACCGTGCTCTGCACAGTGAAAAGCGCCAGCGATCCATTGACCGCGCGATATGCAGCCCGCGCCATGCTGGCCACCTGCCCCGCGCTCTTGCTCCATGGCGCGCCCCGCTCAGGGACAAAGTTGCTCACCGGTGTGCTGAGCGAAAGCCCTTGAGTCGACAGCGCGGTAGCTCCAGTGTGAGTCACCAGCGCGGTCAACAGCGCTCCGGCGCTATCGCCGGCAACTCCCGTGGTAGGAGGCATGAGCAATTGGTCCAGCAGCAACTCGTCGCTTAAAGCCTGAATGGCAAGTCGGTAGCGTGGCCCCTCGATCGCCAGGCCGGCATACTCGGGCATGGGAGTGGCTGCAATGTAACCCGTAAAGTAATACGTTCCATCGTCGCCTATTACCGCAAGAGACTGATTGCGCAAGGGAGTCGTCAGGCTGCCGTTCGAAGGAAGACTCAGCCACAGTTGGCACAAGGAGGGCTCATTCAGCTTGCGCTCAATTGTCAGCGGCCGCGCTGCATCGAGCGCCGCCGTGTAATCCTGCCCGTTGATCTTAATCTTCATTGTGACTCTCTGTCTGCTGTAAGACGGTCATCCTGCGCGGAATACAGCCATGTCGAAATTCTGCCCTCAGCAAAGCCGAAGAATATCTGTAATTGCCTGACCTATTGCTTCACGCCATCTCGGCCATGCTCGATCTACAACCAGAGGCCTGTCTAGACCAGAGCCTTGGCTGCGGGCAAAAAGCTCCGGTAACAAACCACCCGCTCTCCATCCAGTGGATCGACCACGGGCAGCGCCAGAAACTGGCCTTTGAGCAACACGCGCGCCAGGCCTGCTTTGTTCTTCCCGTCCAACGGCAATGCGCATTCCTGCGCGCTTGACATGGTTTGCAGGCGCGGATAGTGGAAGAATATCCGCTCTCCCTGGCTGCCTTCCATGACGAACAGCGCCGACCACTCCTGATAAAAACTGCCGCCTTCGCGGTCCACAAATCCCGTGACGGCTTGCAGCTTGGCGCCCGCGGCTGGCGCGCCTGCCGGCAGCGCCTCGGCCAAAGTCAGGCTCGCTGTAGTTACCGCCGACACCAATGCCACATTGAAGGTCACGCGGCGGATGTAGTTGATATCTGTCAGCGCCTGCCGCAGATACGCACCCGAAACCGGCGTCCCCACATAGCCGGTTTGTCCTGTGTAATCGGCATCCAGCGCAATGATCGAGCCCGCCGAAAAGCTAGCCGCATCGGCCGGTGCCAGCACGATGGATGAGGCGGTCGATCCGCTCAGCACGGTAACAGCCGAAGCTGCCGCTGCGCCATCAGCCGCTAAAGCAGCGCCACTAGCGGGAGCCAGCAGGTTCATGTGCTGCGATCCCGTAGCCAGCGCCATGGTCAGCTTTGTCCAGCTTAGAAACTCGAAACTCACCTGCGCCTCAAGCGTTTCGCGCACTTGCCCCAACGCACCGGCCGGAATGCCCGTCAACACCGCAGACGTCTTGCTTTCCGCCTTGCGCGCAAAGTTTTGAATCCATCCCAGGCTGATCCAGGGAGACGGAGATGAATCCAGCGCAAATCCTCCCTGCCTGGCCGGATCGAAAAGCACGGGCGTCTGCGTTCCCCGGTTTACCGGCGCAAAATAACCTCGTACCCGCCGCGCCACCGGTGCGGGAGCCGAAAACCAATTAGCCGCCATTTATTCCCCCTGCTCCTGGTAGCTGTAGACCATTACATTCGCCGAACGGCTCAGCCTGTCCCGTTGCGTCACGATCGGGCCGAATACCGGCTCATCCCAAAACACATTGGTCAGCATCAATGCCGGCGGCGTCGCCGTGTAGTTGAGCTTGGGAGTGTAGAACGGCTGAGTTATCGCCGCCATTTCCTCGTCCATCTCGCTCAGCGACCGGCCCCTGTCCAGCCCCCCGAAGCTTTGCGTCCCGCAGGTCTGATAGAGAATCTCGCACTGCTCGGCCGCCATCTTCGCCCCAAGGTCAAAATCGACGCCCAGGCCCAGCCAGCGCAGAACAAACACATCGTTGGGAAACTGGCTGAAGGGAGCCTCGGCCTCTTCCACCAGGATTCCCGGGCGCACCGCGCCGCGCAGCAGAACCGTCCGCTCCGGGTTGATCGCCGCCAGCCGCGTGCGCAGCGCCAAATAGAACGAATCTTTCGCATTTTGCATGAAGTTCAGCTCCTCGTGCGCTACGCCAGAAGCCTGCTGTCTGTTGACTTGCAGCCAAGTAGCTTCGATTTCACGCCGGTAACTCAGGAATAATTACACTGCCTGCTGATGCGCTTCACGCAGCAGCAGCCGGTAGAGGTACACCTGCCCGAAAGCTTCGTTGGCCGCGACTGACTCGATCAGGTAATCCTGCCCTCCCACTGTTACACCCAGAGTCATTAAAAACAGTGACTGGGCCGATCGGATATCCATCGCGTTCACCTTCTGCTCAATCCCTGTGGCCGAAACCAGCAGTTCCCACTTGGCCTCGCCATTCTTCTCCCAGCTCGGACTCAGTTTGCGCATCACCACCGGGCTCACTACAACTTCGGCAAAGGTCGTTGCCACCAGCCCCACCTCGGACTGGCTGGTATCCGTGCTCGCGCCCGTCACCCTCAGAAGAGCTGTGCTTCCCGCCACGCTGCGCAGCAATGCATCGGCCAGCATCTGCGGCGCACTCACTGGATTCCGCGGAGCCGTATCGCTCATCGCTCACCCCAGCCTGTTCGCAATGTATGGGCGCAGCCAGGCCTGCACTGTTTCGTCCACCAGCGAACTCGAAAAATACTGCATCTGCATCGTATCGATCTTGGTCTTGCTCGCATTCAGCGCCGGCGTCGACTGCGCATTGCGCACAATCTGCGCGCACGCCGTCTTCACGTCGTCGCCGATCGGCGCGAGCCCCGCCGTATAAGTCACCGCCACCTCGTTATAAGGAAGGCCCAGCACATTCCACGGCAGCGTCAGTTCACCGGTCTTCGAGTCGAAGTCCACCAGGCTGGAATCGATCGCCGTCCACTGCCCTGGCAGTGAAAACGCCAGCGCAATCTCCAGCAGCGGATTGTCCGGAAGCTCTCCGCGCCGCGGTTTGGTGTAACGCCCTTCGATGCTGACGATCGGCGATGTAGCCGTACGCAGCGACGCCAGCGGAAGATAGCTGAGCAACACCGTCTGTGACCCGCTGGTCAGGCGCAACCGCTCCGTGTACTGGATTACATTCAGGTCCGGCCGCCTGCAGTAGCTGTTGATCAATGCCGTGGCGGCGGTAATCCAGTCCGTCGTCGTGCCTGCCGGCAATCCATAATTCTGGTAATCCGCTGGCTGCATATATGCCATACCCCACCCTTCCATTTCTGGCCGTTTGTGCAGTTGCGTGCGCGTTAGAAAGTGGCTCCTAGTTGTGGAGCCACTTTCTCAACTTGCTACTTCTTCAGTTCTGAACAATAAGATCCCGTGTCCCATCCTTGTCGCGTTATTGGCGGAAAGGATGGGGACCGATCTCTCACTCTGGAAAACCGAATTAGTAACTCGTCAGCCCGCTTTCTACCTGTCAACGAGAACCTGGTAGTGCGCGTAACTGGCGCCCTTCACCACCACGGCGCCGAATTTTACAGCGACATATTGGTATGTCAGTGCGCTCGGCAGCCCCAGTTGGAAGATGCGCGGCGTCGGATCGCCGAGCCAGTGATACTCGATCAGATCCTCGGTCACAATGTAGGCCGGCAACACAGCCGAACCCGATCCCGGCGTGCCCGTATAGCTCAGGCTCCAATCTGGAATCAGGGGAAGATCGCCCGCTTGCGTCGCCAGCATCTTCACCCGAACTCCACCCGTGATGCTGTCGGTATTCAGTACCACATTGAACTCTGCCTTCATCTCCTGGTCGATCAGATCCAGCAGCACCGGGTTTGCATAGATTGCAGTAGGCCGGACATGATAGCCATTGCTGGCTACCATCTGCGCCACAGCCGTCTTCAAACCATTCACAATCGAAGCTGTGGTGCCGATGGTCACCGTGTTTCCACCCGCAACAATCTGCGAGATCGCGCCCATGTACTGGGTGGTCGTCGGTGAGGTCAGACTGGTGTCATTGCCGTTCCACAAGGCCACATCGTGGGTTACCATCACGCCGCTGACCGTATCCACCAGGTCTTTGGCCTGAAGATAAGCAAACTGCTGCTGCTGGTTGCCCAGTTCAATGTCAAACAGGTTGTAGTTGATCTGCGAAACCAGCGCCTTCAGCGGCACGCTCCGCTCTATACGTGTCGGTGTCACAACCGCAGGAACGATGCTGCGCGGATTCACAAACCCGGCTGCTCCCGGAATCGGAATTGCCGTCTCTTCGAAGAATCGCGACGGATGGCCGGTCGCCGGCACCTGCTTGATGCGTTGCCCGAAGGGGCTCGAACGCCAGCAGATGTCGAAGATCTCGGTCTGATACAGGGGAACTTCGATAGCGCCCGGTCCGATGTAATCTGCTGCCGCGTGAATGTCTGCAAAGGTTGCGTTCATAGGCTTTTCCGCCCCCTCCATGGGGCCAGTCGTTGCTCGATGAATAGCTTCTAGCTACTAGCTTCCAGCTACCAGCTTTTCTGTCAGAGCGGTAATTCCAGCAAATTTCCGGCAAGGTTCTTTCCGGCTCTTTTCAATTGCCGGATTGATTCCTTGCCGCATCGTCTCGGCCTCTTACAATACTTCCGGCCGAGTGCCCAGAAGCTTTTAGCTAGAAGCTAGTAGCTAGAAGCTGAAAGCTGCTTTTACGCGATCGAACCTGCCCGCAGCAGCTGGCTCTTTACTGCGATGCGCTGTTCCAGGCTCAATCCGGCCAGAGCCGCATCCAGGGTACGCACGTCCACCGGACCTTCGCCAATGCCGTGCTTGGCGAGCATCTCATTGGTGGCCGAAGGCAGCGTTCTGCGCAATGGGTTCAGCGCATTCTGCGTAGATCCGGCCTTCAACTCAGCCAGCTCCCGTTCGGCCACGGCCAGCTTTTCGGCTAACTCCGCCTCCCGCCTGCCCTGCTCGACAGTCGCCGAAATTCTTTCCACTTCGCCGGCGAAAGCGCCTTGCCGCTCCTCAAGCCAGCTCAATGTCCGCTCCATCTGCGCCGTCGCGGCCTCGATCCGCTCCGCAATCTCTCTTTCTTCCTTTTCCATGTCATCCCCTTCTTGTTTGCCGTAAATGTCGTGTGCAAACCGCAACGCCCCGCCAGCTTGCTGACCAATAAAAAAGCCCCGCGACGCGGAGCCTCTTTGCTTGCTTGCCAACTTGCCTCATCGCCGGTTCGCGATGCGCAGTCGTGCTCTCTTCTTGCTGCCGCCCTTAGTTTTTTGCGGCCCAGAAAGGATTAGCCGCTTCGACTCACCGCCGCTTAGCTAACTCGCCATGCGAAAACTCGTGGCCCGGTAAGCCGCCTTGTCCCGAAGCAGAATGGCCGCCCCGGTAAAGGTCACACGTGTCAGCTTCCACACCTCGGCCCGCATATCTTCCACCCTCGCATCGGCCAGTTCATAACTCATGCCCATCGCCTCGGGCGACTGCGCCTCGATGGCCTTGGCCACTTCGGGAAAATCCCGCGCGTAAAGGTAGCCCCGCACCACCAGTCGCTGCCCGATCAAATCCGCCTCGGTCAGCAAGCCGATCTTGCGCCGCGCGTCGTGACCGTCCCATCCCGGCCGGTAATCCACCGCCATGCCCAGCAGTGAGGGCAGCGCCTTCTCGGCTGCCTCGCGCGTCAGCATTACCCGGTGACCGCGCGCCCCGGCCGGAGCCTTGTCGCTGGCTGCATTCACCACTGTTAACACCCCCTCGAAGGCCACCCGGTTAGGGTGCCCGTCCACATGGGGAATCTTTACCGCCATCGCTTCCAGTCTCATGCCTTCTCCGCCCATCTGCTCTTGCAAACCGCCCGCCCTGCCGCGCGGCCATATTGCAATCCACTAGCCCACCTACTCTGTTGCCGCTTCCCCGGTCAACTGCACCGCTCCATCCTGCCCAAGCGGTCCCAACCCTCGCATCGCCCGCACCTCGTTCACCGTCAACACACCGGCCTTGAGCAGCTGCACCTGCACCGCCAGTTCTGTCTCCTCGTCCCTCGCATTCAGTTCGTTGAAGACAAACTCAAATTCCCGCCACCCGATGCACTTGCCGAATAAGTCGCGAGTTATGTGCCCGGCCAGCAGCAGTGCCAATGGCGAGATCGCGCCGCGGAAGGCCTCGTCGGTCATCTCCGACGCGGTCGATTGATTTACATCCGCCTCCAGCCCCAGCATCAGCGGCGGCAGCCCAAAGGCGTTGGCCACCATCCGGATCAGAAACTCCTGCCAGGCCAGGCGCATATCTGCATCCGTACCCTGGGCAAAGCGCAGCACCTCCGGCTTTTGCTCGGTTGAGATCAGCGGCACCCGCCCGGTGCCCTCGATCTCGTCCTGCCACCAGCGGATCAGCCGGTCATGCTGCGTCGGCGTCGCCTCGTTCAGCCACAGCGCATACTGCGCCACGGTATTGGCTGCCAGTTTGCCCGCAAAGCGGTGCGCGCTCAGAAACTGATTCACCGTTTCGAAGGCCACCTCCAGCGGTCCCAGCCCAAAGGGCGTAAAGCTGCGCGGATTCATGCGCACATACATCAACTGGTCATCGCGCAGTTCCACCGCGCTCGATTCCAGTTGCCCCGGCAGCGCCTGCGCGTACCTGGGCGAATCCGGCTGTCCATCCCACCGGGGGTTAATTCGAATCGACGCGCCATCCACCGCCCACAGCATCGCCGGCCGCTCTCCGTCTCCGGTCGGCTCCATCTCGATAGCTCCGTAACCGCCCGTCAGCGCATCCTCGATCACCTGTTCAATCAGTGTCCTGAAACTGTCCACCGAGTTCGGCTCTTCCAGCGTCCGGCGCAGCGCCCGCAGCTTCTGCTCCGCAGAGGCCAAATCCCCCGGCCCCACGCCGCGCCGCACGCGCACCTGCCAGTCCATTGCCGCGATGCGATCCTTGATGACATTGATCGCCCGCCGCACCACCGGCGTCTCTGCAAACCGGCGCAGATTCATCGGCGTCGGCTTGGGCAAGTGCTGCCCCGGAAACTGGACCGGCGTCAAGATCGAAGGCAGCGCCAACGTCTTGCGCTCCGCCTCCGCATCGGCTGCGCCGGCCGCGACATTCACATTCCGTCCGCTCCCGGTCGCCTGCCGCCAGATCTCCCGCAACTGTTCTCCTACCTTCACGCGCACCTTCCTTCTCCCGCCGCCCCGCAAACAAAAAGGCACAGCCCCGGAAAGGGCCATGCCTTGTCTGATTCTCAGTTGTCAGCTACTTGCTCCTAGCTTCTAGCTACTAGCTCCCCACTCACAAAACCAATCCTACAACAACGTCTAGAAACTATCTGCAAACCCAGGAAATAATCTCGCAGGAAAAACTAGAAACTAGAAGCTAGGTTTCTGATTGCATAATTTCACACCCGCAGCTCCCGCCGCGCCGTCTCCGCCACCCGGCCCAGGTCCGAGGTCGTCAGTACCCGTATCTGGTGCTCTTCCATCGTCTCCACGCCAAAGCGGTACATCTCCAGCCGCTCCGGTTCCTCGTCGGTGGCTCCCAGCTTGGCGGCGGGCTCGATCACCGCGGTCAGCTCCAATTGCGCCTTCTCCACCCGTTCCACGCCGGCCCGCAAGCCCGACGAGGAAAACGCCAGTACCTTGGCCATCTCCACGCCCGGCTCCAGGCTCACCGCATGGAACATACGGATCACGCCATTCGGTCTATACCCAACATCGATGCGTAGAGGGTCTCCCGGCCGCGTGTACTCCGAGGCGGCAATCTTCTTCCGCATCAAGTCCCACACCCCGGCTCGTTCAAATTCCGTCCGCATCCTCGCCTGGATCGCCGCCCGGCCGCTCAGACGCGGTACACGCTCCCTGGGCGGCGGCTCCACATAAAGCCGCATCAACTCTTCCATCCCCGCCGGAAGGCTCTCTGCCAAGTAAGCTTTGGGCTCGGTCATCTGCACACTTAGCGAGAGAGCTTCGCTGAGCAGCCGCATCAAATTCCCATCCGGCTCTTGCTGAAAGCGCCTGCGCAGCTCACTCTCCATCCCCTCCAGCAGCGCGGTGTCCGCCTCTGGATCAAGGCAGCGCACCCGGCGCCAGTCGTGGGTAAAGCGCACCTCGGCCGGCTCGCGGCTACCCTGCTCGCGCAGGATCACGCCGATATGCACATACTCGTTCCTGACCGCATCCGGCACATACCGGAGCAGCCGAAATTCGCATGCCCGCCGTTCGCTTTTGCTACTCATAATCTGCCCGCCAGCCGCTTCACTCGTTTCAAGCTCCAGGCTGTTTCTACCCTCTTGCAGCCGCCTACCGAGCCTTCCCCTACATCACTCTTCCTTCGATGCTACCCCACCTTGTATCCTGCCGATCCTCGTCCCCAATTTTCTTTCTCATCCCGCCCCATTTTGGAAATGGTTTCCTATCCGTCCGCCCAAAACCTTCAATCAGCTCCCGGATACGGCTCTGTCGCTGAAGCAGCTTTTCCACCAGTGCTTCCATTTCACTCAGGTCACCGCCGTACCACTCCGGCGGAACCTCGCTGGCCGCCGCCCACACGGTTTCGGCGGCCATCGTCTCCAGCCGCGTCAGCCAGGGCTCAAAGGCCTCCCATCCGGCGATCTCCCGGTACACATCGTTCCGATAGTAGACCCCGCGCAGCGGAATGTCCTCGAACTTCCACTCCCCGGCGTGAAAGCAGTAGCCATAGTCGATGAAGACCGCCCGGTAGCGCCTCTCCCGCTGCTTGCGCGCGAAAACCGCCTGCCTGCCATTCGCATTGCCGGTCCACTTGTCCAGCGCCAGGATGCCGGCGAACTCGCCCAGGTTCCTCACCTCGGCCATCTGTTCCTCGGGCAGGTAGTCCACCACCTGCCCTGGCATCAGCCCGCCCACAAACCGCGATCCAAACTGCAGGCCCGGCTGACACCTAACCCGAGTTCGGCCCAGATCGATCTCCAACTCCGGCGTATTCTCGACCAGCCAGCTCGAAACCTCCACCAGCTCCGCCTCTGGAGCCGTCAGCCCGGCCGCCGCCGCCAGCTTCGAGGCCAGAAACTCATTGGCCAGCACCCGCATGTGCTGCGGGTTATTCTGGAACTTCACCACGTAGATGTGGCCGTCCGCGCCCAGCATCAACTGGCCCTGCGCGCCGCCCCGCATCCGCCGGATATGCTGCACCGCCAGTACCGCCAAGCCCGTTCCCCCGCTTCCCCCGCAACCTCATTCAAATTCTAAGCGCTGAGAGCCGGAAATGCAGCTTTAGCCGCGCGCTTTCCCCACCAGTTCCGCCCGCGCCGCCAACCCGATCGCCATCGCCATCACCCGATCGTCGTGTGTTCCCGGGCGCGCCCCGGATCCGCCATCCGGCAGGCGCACGAAGCTCCGGCATTCCGCCAGCAGCCACCGGCTCTGAAAGCACTCCGGCCGCTCCACCAGCCCCGCATCCAGCCGCCCCAGCGCCGCCGGACGGCTCATCGAGGTGGTCACCCAGCCCGTCTGCCCTCCCTGCCGATAAATCCTCCCATACCCGCAGACGTTTTCGATCAGCGCCAGCACGCCGCTGCCGTGGTTGTTCCGCTCCACCACCAGCCAGGCCTGGTTATACTCGGCGGCCAGCGCCGTCATCAGCCGCGCCAGTTCCAGGCCGCCCACGTGCCCGGCAAACTCCGCGCACTGCAACCCCGTCTCCAGCTCCAGCACCTGGGCCGCCGAGTAGTCGCCCTCGCTGCCGCCCCCGGCCGGGTCCACCGCCACCAGGTAATCCTTGCCCTTCAGCGATGGCAGCCAGACCTCGAGTTCCCCATTCCGCCGCAACTCCACCGGCGCCGGCGCCGTCTTCAGCCGCGCCTCGATCGCCCCCAGCTCGAAAACCGAATCCCCACTGGCCAGAAAGCAGCTCTGCTCGTCCTCGGCGTACTCCTGCCGCGCCAGCCCACGAAAATCCGCCCGAATCTGCCGCCGATAGCCAATCTGCTCCAGGTCCAGCCCGTGCCGCGCCACCAGATCGCGTTCTTCTTCACTCAGGCTGGCCTCATCCACCGCCCTGGCCCGGTAGCGCCGCTCCATCCACCAAGGGAAGAAGTGCCGCACCGTCCCCGTCTCGCCGGCCTTCTGCCACTCCTCGTGGAAGCAGCCGCCCACCCCGTCCGGCGTCGACTCCAGAATCAGCTCCGCCTCGGGCGGCATCGACGCTCGCAGTCCCGCCAGCGTCTCCGCCGGATCGCCCGGCCACCGCGCCAGCTCCGAGCAATGCAGATTCTGCACCGTCAATCCCCGGCCCGCATTCCGGTCGCCGGCCGATACGACCCTGTACTGCGCATCGATCTCCGGAAAAACAATCTGCCGCACATTCGCCCGCGAGGTCCGCAACGGGCCCTCGCGCAGCTCCTCCGGCAGGTAATCCAGAAACCTGTGGACGATCCTGAAGATCTCCTCGGCTGCCTCCTGCGTGTGCGCTACTTCCAGCGTCAGCGTCCCCGGCTGGGTAATCGTCTTCAGGAAAAACCGTGCCGCCGCCCAGGTCGTCAGCCCCATCTGCCGTGCCTTCAGCACGATATTCCTGCCGCCCCGCAGCTGTTCGAAGGCCTGCTGCGCCGCATTCGCCCTCAGCGGCGCCGTCCGCCCCTCCCGCGTCCGCACCCGCAACAGTTGTTCGGCCAGCGCCATCCCCACGGTCCGCCCCCGCAGGCTCACCGGGCGCTGATCCAGAATCTTCCCAAACCGCGCCAGCTCCTCCGCGTCCAGTTCCCCCGGGCGCAGGCGCCAATTTCCACTCACGGCCGCGCATTCTTCTGCTGTTTCCGCCACAAATCCCCCGTTTCAACTGGTGAGTCATACTGTCGATGTTGGGCGAAAAGAAATCTACTTCACGGTGCTGTCATTCTGAACATCTCTGCCTGCGAGAAGCAGCTATGAGCATTTCCACCTCTGCTCTTTACAGAAACCTGGATACTGAGAGGCTTTTTCTTAAGAAAAAATCCACTCGGCAGTGATGATCCTCTCTACAACGGCTGAGCAACTCCACCAGTCCGCACGACAAGTTGCAAAAACAGTCAACAGAAGGCAGAAAATACTCCTGCCGCAAAACCTGCTGACTTGCTAACTCGCCATCCCCGCAACGCGCGGGCTAACTTGCAGCATTTGTCAAAGCCTCTCCAAACAGTTCTCTACCCGCTTGTTCTGGCATCAACGATGGGGGGACGCAGGCCCGTTATTGCTAGCCGGGAGAGATGAAGCTGGCCACTATCCATGAAATCGCACAATCAAAAACCCTGCTTTTCCTGAAACTGGTGTAGAGTGAGGCCGCATCTGCCGTGCAGCTTTTCACTCTCCAGAACCCCGGTGACAGGTCTTCGTCACCGGGGTGGAAATAGAAAACGCCCGGTACAAACGCAGCGACTCTACAGTCATTCGGAAAATGCTTTATTGCTTACCAGCCTGCAAATTCCGCGATCCAGCCATTTCCGCCGTCGCCGCCGGTCCCAGCTGTGGTGTACGTCGCCGCCGTGTAGCCGCTGCTGGTTCCCGGCGTCACGGTGCAGCTCGCCAGAGCGCCGCTGCTCCAAGTCGGATTGATAATGGCTGTTCCTTGTGTTCCGCCGCCTCCCAGAACATTCCAGGTAATACCTGCGCCCGTGCCGCAACCGGCCCCAGCTTGCACCACCGTGCAGGTTCCGCTCAGCGCCCCGCTTGTTACTCCAAGCGTGGCCTTGGGTTGCGTGGTGCAGGTGCCTCCAGTTGCCACAGCTTCAGGCACCGTAGCCAGTCCACCTGGACCGCCAGACACATAGACAGAGGGCCAGGTAGTAACCGTCGCCTCCGAGGACAGAATTGCCACGCCGCCGCCACCGCCGCTTCCCGCTCCCGTCGAGTTCGCCGAAGGCGGATTGCCATACGCGGCGCTGGCGTCGATAACTCCGCCCGTTCCGTTAATCGAGGCGCACATCATCACAATGCCCTGGCCGCCTTCTCCGCCAGTCCCTCCTGTGCTTCCGCCTTGTACTCCTGCGGCTCCAGTTATACCCATACCCTCAAGGCCACCAGCGAGGCTCGCTGTCATTGCCCGTTGCATATTCGCTGACATGGACGCGCCATTACTGCCGTTTCCACCCGAAGACGCGCCTGCTGGGCCTGACGATACGTAACTCGGATAGGCTGATGCAGCCGTGGTGGTATATGAGTTCACTCCCGACGCGCCCGCTGCGGTTCCTCCGCCCGAGCCGCCTGAAGCTCCCCCGCCAATGCCTTTATTGGTGTTGGGCCAGGTATTTTTTGCGCCGTTCACCAGAATTGTCCCGTAGATGTTGCAAGCCCCCTGCGAGTGAATGACCAGGCCACCGTTACCGTTGTTCATGTTGTTGTAAACATAAGCCCCGGAATCGACAGTGAAGCTGGTGTACTGCTTGTCACCACTTACAAGGCACGGTGAAGAGGCCGTGCAGCTTGCGGCAGTGGCTTCATACGAGCCATCCGCGCCCGTGCCAAGATAAGTCAGCCAGGGCGGGGTATTTGTCACAATTGAAGCAACAGGGCACCCGGAAGTTGTCGCGCCGCCGTTCGCATCGGTGCAGAGCGTTGCCCCTGTCCCGGAAATTGTCCCCGCCGTGAGCACCTTGGTGTCCGTGCCCTGAAGAGACGAGGACGCAATCTGCGAAGCTGCAATCTGCCCACTGCTGTTGCCCAACGGTATTCCCGCCCAGGTTCCTGGTGTTCCCGCCGCCACGTTGACCCAAGCCGCCACGCCATTCGCCGCCGCCGCCGAGTTCTGCTCCATGTCCCCTTGCGACCACGCCAGAGTTGTGGGAGCAGCCAAAGACTTCGTGGGCATCTGTATCTCTGGTCCAAGCACAGGAGCCGAGAAGGTCAGCGCCGTTGCCGTCGAGTATGTCGATGCCAGATTGCTCCCCAGATGCACCAGCACCGCGCTGGAGTTGGTCGCATCGACATAGCTGATCGTTTTGTTCGTATCCGTCCCGATGCTGATCCGCTGGCCTGCCGACAGATCCGTTGCGCTGCTGCATGTCAGCAAGCTGGTGGCTGCGGTTCCGGTGCAGGTAGTTGCCCCGCTATTCGGCGTGCCGGTCGTGCCGGTCTGATATACCACGTCCACGGCATACCGCTTGCCGTTGGCCCCGCTCCAATAAGCCGGAGGCGCAATAATCTGGCCAGCAAACAATGTCGTTCCATTGGGCATCGCCGCAAAGCCAGGATCCGAATACAGAAAATCGGAAGCCTGAACGCCGTATTGCCATAACTGGCTGATGTTCACGTCGCCCGTCAGCGAAATGGGCGTCCTGAAAGAAGCATACCCACCATCGCTGTTCGTTGACGGAGCATAACTCAGCAGCGGAATCCATCCATTTGCCCCATAAACGTCGCTCCGCAACAATGCCGGTATTCCCACCCAGCGTGTTGTCGTGTTGGGCGACACGCCGCTTGGAAATGCGCCATTCAGAATATTCAGGCTGACTGCCGCGTCGTTGGCGGGCGACACCACAAACGACGAAAAATTGAATCCGGACGTGTTCGTCGATGCCGGCGCCACCCAGGTGTTCTCAAGATCCAGCCAAAATGCTTCCAGGGTCGAATTGGACGGACAATCGTACATGGTAAATGCACCCAGGCCTGATGCAAGAGACGTGTTGATTTCGATCTTCATGTTTCTGGAGGTAAAGTGGACTCCAGTGGTATTCGCGCAGGCCGCGTTGTCCAGCGTCACTGCGCTTCCGCTGGTTGAGGATCCAAGTCCGTTTCGATTGTTGTCTACCGTTCCGTTGGCGATCCCGAAAGAGTCCTGGCTCGTAACTCTCCAATAGATTCCCGCGATCCCTGCGCCGTCGGATCTCCAGCCTTTATCAAATTCGACGTTGATGCCTCCATCAGCAAAGTAATAGCTGTACTCGGTGGCTTGTGAAACCCAGGTGTTCGTAATCCGGGTGCCGGTATCCACGCGAGATCCGAAGTAAAATCCCACATTGAAAGGCGTTCCAGTGGCAAGACTGAGATTATTTACTGACTCTTCGTACCGTGCGCTCGTATCAAAGGCCACAACCACGTTAACCGTAGTCGCCGTCCCCGAGTCGGAGGTCGCGGAGACGTTGCTCCAGCCCTGCGGCAGAGTCATCTCGAATTGAGTGGAAGAAAGCCCGGTGGATAATACCTGCGCGATTGTCCTGTTTAGGTAATACCCGGGCGTCAGGCCTTCAATCTCCACCCATTGCCCGGCCGTCAGGCTGTTCGCGGCGGTAAATGTGGCCACGTTCGACGCTATTGAGAACCCTGTAATTGTTGACACGGTTCCAACCGTCGGGCCATTCCACGCCAGCCTGGGCGGATTTTGCGCCACGGTCGAGCTTCCCACGACTCCCTCTATTTGGCAGCCGTCATGAGCGTTAATGGTGGATGAAATGACATATGTATGGTCGCCAGGAAACTCGATCACGCCGCCATTAGGAATAACTCCGCCGTTATAGCAGGCGTTGAAAGCCGCCTGGATTGCGGCGGTGTCATCCGTCAATCCATCTCCCTTGGCGCCGAATGCTGAATTTGTAACGTCATAGCGCGGACCGATGCTGGCGTCGTTCGCAACTGAAAGCGTGCTGTTGGTGCTGACAGGACCGGTAAACCCTGCGCCCGCCAATGCCGCCGCGCCCAGGCCCGACAGCGCGCCCGCGGCCGTTGTGGCTCCTGTTCCTCCCGATGATATGGGAACCGCGCTGATGCCGGACAGTGTCGTTCCCGCTGCTGAATAGTAGGCAATCTGCCCGCTGGTTCCCGAGTTCACCGTGCCGGTGCCGCTGCCCGTTCCGCAGGCCGTCCCGGTATTGGTTACATATCCTGAGTTATCGATCTGCAGGCAGTTGTGACCGCTGCTCGCCGCCAGCCCCGGAAACTGAATTGACGTAGTGCCGGTGAAGGAGGCATACAGGCTGCTGCTGTTTCCTCCGTACACCTTGAACTGCGTTCCCGCTCCGGTTTCGTAGTTTACGCGCACAACTCCAGATGAGTTGGAGGTATTGATGTAGGTGTCGCCGCTGTTCGTGCTTTGGTAGGCCTTGAAACTGTCCAGTCCGCCGGTTGCGGAAGTAAGCGACCAGTCATTCGTCGTGTGGTTTTCCATGTACCACTGGCTTGCGCCAAGATAGTTCTTGTAAATCAACGACTCGCTTTGCGGCGCCGTCAATCCCGCCCATAGCGTGGCATCGATCTCCGCGTCGGCCTGGTTCTTCACTGTGGTCGAACCCAGAAACGTCGATGCTCCGCCCACCTGCAAGGTGCCGTTGAACTGCGCGTTGCCCGCGTTGCTGATCGTCGCCACGGTCGTCTCGCTGGCGCCGCCCGAACCGATCACCACGCCGCCAGTGCCGGAATTGTTCGATCCGTTCAGCACCACCGCGCCCGTCCCGGCCGAATTGATTACCGTCTGATCGTTGGTACTCGACTGCCCGTTGTTATACTGCCCGATCGAGAAGCGGTACACATTGTTCAGTTCATCCAGAATCTGGTAGAACTGCTCCCCGGCCGCCGCGTCGCTCAAGCCCATCGTCCACCGGTAGCCGTAGTCGGTTTGATAGCGGTCCAGCAATCCCCGCTCGTTGCCCGCCCCGGTTCCCAGCCGATAATGATTGGTAACCGTCGCGTCCTTCTGGCTTCCGTACCAGTCACCATTCAAGCCGTTGAAACTCCGGTGAAATGTATCGAGAAAGCTATTGCGCGTGCCGTTATCGGTCAACTGCCCGGTGAACATGGTTCCGCCGGTCATCCAACTGTTGTACGAACTGCCCGCATCCGCCACCACCTGGTTGGTCGAGTTTTCGTTCCGCAGCCCTACAATCGTGTTGTTCTGCGCATTCGCTCCCAGGTGCAATGCCGTCGAGCATCCCTCTACATCTCCACCGGTGAACGTATTTCCATCACCCTGCTGCAGGTTGATCCCATAAGTCCCGGCAGTAGGGCTGCCTCCGCTCGTCGGGCAGTCGATGTGCAGCCGCGCAAACGTGCTCGCATTCATCCAGTCCGTCGTGGCCGAATTGCTGACCCGGTGGCCAACGGCGTTAACCGCCGTCTGGAATCCGATGAACTCGTTATCGAGAAACGTACCCCCCGTGTAATTCCCCGTCCCGTCCAGCGTCATGCCCGTCTGGTTCGAGTTACCCAGGAAATACAGGCTTTCCAGATCCAATTCCTGCGTGCGATAGGCCACCAGCCCCTGCGCCGTGCTGCTGGTTGAGGCCGTGGTATTGATTGCCGCGTTGTCCATGTGGAAGCCCAGAGTATCGGCCGCATAGGTCGGATCGCCCACCTGCACCATCGCGCCCGCGCCCGAGTACAGAAATACCGTCCCGCCCTGGCTCCCGCTGGCCGTGCTCGTGCCCCGCAGCGCGCAGCCGCGCAGCGACACATTCCTCGTTCCCGCCGTCACAATAATCTGATTGGCCGTCGAAATCGTCGCGCACGGCAGCAAAACCGTTGCATTCGCCGTCGAAATTGTCAGATTCGATCCCATCGACTGGGTGCCGGTAAAATTGCGCGCGTCGCACGTTCCGCCGCTGGTCGAACTCAGCCCGCTCAGGCACGCCCCCAGTTTGGCCCCGAAATCCGCTCCGGTAAACTGGTCCACCTGGTATAAAGCTCCGATTTTGACGGCCGTCAGTGGCCCCGTCATCGTCCCACCGTTCAGCGGCATCGCGCCCAGATTCGCCAGCGCGCCGGCTGCCGTGCTGGCGCCCGTGCCGCCGTTGGCTATCTGCACAATCCCGGTTACATTCGAGGATGTGCCTGTCACGTTGCCGGTAACATTGCCTGTAACATTACCCGTAACATTGCCGATGACATTGCCGGCCAGCGGCCCATTGAACTGCGGAGCTGTCAACGCCCCGGTCATCGTCCCGCCCGCCAGCGGCACCGCCAGCGCGAAGCTCTCGTCCACGTAATGCTTGTCCGCCGCCTGCAACGGCTGTGTCGGATCCCCATTCAGATAAAGTGGCCCAGTCAGTGTCCCGCCCGATGCCGTCAGCAGGCTTCCCGTCAGCTCGGCCATCTCTTGGTCCACATACGCCTTGCTCACCGCCTGCACCGCCTGCGCCGCCGGCATCAACTGCGCCTGAACCTGCGCCAGGGTCGCCTGCGACGCTGACGGCACCACCCAGTACTGGGTGTTCGTCGAGCCATCGCTCAAATAGTAAACCGCCGTGTAGTATTCTCCCGACGGCGCCGATCCCTGGTTGGGAGCAAGATTCACGCTCACAAATCCATCCGGCGCAATCGTCACGCTTGTGCTGTCGGCTGTCACCAGCTGGCCGCTCGCCGTCGTGAACGATGGCCAGCTCAGCATCAGCGTCCCGGTGCCGGGCTGACCATTCGCCAGGTACACCGTCCCCTGAACTGTCGTTGTCGTAATCGCCTGCGCCCAGGCCGCATTTCCCCATCCCGCGGCCATCAGGCACACTGCTATCGACAGCCGTTTCACCCATCCGCCGGTGCACAACCACTCGTGATTTGTGAGCTTCATCCGTCTCTCTTCTTTCTTCTCGGGAAAACCGCCAAGAGCCCGTTCCCTCTCCGCTGTCATCCCCGCAAAATCTTCTCTTCAGGCCACCTGGAAACTGCTTCCACGACCGCCTCAACCCCACTCAACCTGTAACTTGTCAACCCGCTAACTGGCTGACTTGATAACTGGCTAACTCGCTAACTGGCTAACCCCGCGAAGCGGAGGCTAACTTGCTGCGTTTGTCAGGAACTTCCCTCCGCTGCGCCCGCCCTCTTCTCAATGCGCCGGGCGCAGCCGATCCGCAAGCCATTTCTGAGCAGAACCGGAGAAAAACCTGCATTTGTTCCTGCCGTTCTCCGCCTCAACTCATTCAGCACTCCTTGTCAGTTTTTCGGTTCATGCCGCCCAGAGCCCATCTCCACCACCACTCCATACGTCTCGCCATCCCATTCCGGCTCTGCAGCCAGTTTCTCCGCCAGGCTGTAAAGACGCCGCACCATTCCCTCGTCTTCGCAATCGATTTGTCCCTCTGCAAGAGCAAACAGCAGTTTTGCGCTGCTGGCGTTGCCGCCTAGTGTGCTTTCCAGCAGCGATAGCGCAATCTTCTCACTGTTTTCCTCCAGAGTTTTGTCTGCCGCCGCGTTCAGCTTCGCTCTTCCACGGCCGCTTGCTTTCTTCTGGGCCCCTGTTCCATGCGGTCTTCCTGCGGCCGCCTTCTTCTGTCTTGCCAAAACCATTTGTCCGCCAATCCCGTCCCACCATTCCACGGCCTTCGACTTTTCTCTGTAGAAAGGGAAAGGGGCAATTCCTCTTGGGAACCACCCCTGCATTCGCCGAATTGGTCTCATCGAGCGCCGCAAATGCCCCGCGGCTTCTTCTTGCTCTGGAAGCCGCCTTGCACAGCCCCTCGCAGCCCCGCCTCAACTCGGAGAATGCTCCGACATCTTCAAGAGCCTGCTCCATCCCAGCCATTCCGCCTTAAGCCGCTTTCGCCCCTGCCCTGCGCGGCTCTTCGCCAAGGTCAAAACGCCCGTTCGCGCTTTGAAAACATCTTCAGCCTCTCCCCACGCCTGCGAATCCGCGGAAGTAGTCCGAAAAAATTTGGAGAGCCTCGTCTTCTCTCCCTCTCGCTTGATCCCTCTTTGAATGTTCTTAGCTTAACGAATCTACCTGGAATTACCTGCAAGCTCTTGGGGTTAGAGTTTCTTCTGTATTATCAGTATCTTAGCCAAATCCATTCTGTTTAGACTCTTTGACACTAAACCAAAATGGAACAAACTTTTCCCAAAATGAATTTAGTTCTGCGCACTGACATCTGCAGCCCGCCTGGGAAATAATCGAACCTGATGGCCGCCAGCGGTCCTCCAATCTACATACGAGGTGCTTCTCTATGGAACTCCACCAGAAAGTCGCCGACTTTACTTTGCAAACCGACGAGGATAAAACCGTCAGCCTCTCCGGCTATGCCGGCCAACCGGTCATCCTTTTCTTTTATCCCCGTGCCAACACGCCCGGCTGCACCATCGAGGCCTGCGGCTTTCGCGACGCCTTCACAAAACTCCAGGCCGCCGGCGCAGTGGTGCTCGGCATCAGCCGCGACACGCCCAAATCCCAGGCCAAATTCCGCGCCCAGCACGATCTGCCCTACACGCTTCTGGCCGATGTGGATGAAAAAGTCTGCAATCAGTTTGGCGTGCTGAAAGAAAAAAATATGTACGGCAAAAAGGTGTGGGGCATCGAGCGGACCACCTTTCTCATTGGCCCCGACCAGACCCTGCTGCACATCTTCCACAAGGTCACGCCCGCGGGCCATGCCGAAGAGGTGCTGGCCCTGGTCGAGGATTGGAAGAAAGCGCAAAAGTAGGCAGAAATAGCGCAAAAAACCGGACTGAAAGAGCACAGAATCTGGGCTTTTTTACGAATAATTTAATGTCCCGGGTGCCTCACTGGAAGGCGAGTGCCCAGGTCCCGATTTTGGGACCTGGGAATGACGGACTCACGGGGTGCCCCACCCTCCCCGCTTGTCATTCTGAGCGAGCGTAGCGAGTCGAAGAACCCGCTTCTTATAACCTGAGCGAAGCGCAGCGGAGTCGAAAGCCTGCCCTGAGCGTAGTCGAAGGAAACCTGCGTTTCGTTCCTTTGCGGCTAGGGTGGGATGGCACGAACCGTCCTTACAAGAACCGCGAAAACGCCACTAACTCGCTAACCCCGCGAAGCGGGGCTAACTTGCTGCATTTATCAAAAACCTCTCGCCCATTCTGTGTCCTCGGTCCTGCACGCGCATCTATTTCTTGGATTTGCCCGCCGTGTAGCTGGTGACGAGCTTCTCGCCAGCCTGCTCAAGAATACCTTTTGCGTCAGCGGCATAGGGACCGGTCGGAGCCAGTTCCAGGTACTTCTGGAAGGCATCGGCACAGCCGGGAGGCAAAACGATCCTCTGCGTCTTGGCGTCGATGGTGGCATTCTGCACCAGTCCCTGCCCCTTAAGATAGTAAAGAATAGGTTGGTTGGGATCCACCTGGATGGCCTTGTCGGCGGCAGCCACCTGCGCCTCTGCATTGTTCATCTGGTAGAAGATCACGGCTTCATTTTTCAGATAAATTTCCGCCGAGGACGGGTTGGCCTTGGCTGCTGCATCGTAAGCCGCGCTCGCCTCCGCAACCTTCCCGGTACGCGCATGGATTTCGCCCAGGCCGGCGTTGGCCGCGCCCTGAACTTGCGGGTTCGGCTTCTTTGATGCGGCCTCCTCCTCAAGAGCTTTCTTGTAAGCCGCCTCCGCCTCGTCATACTTCTTCGGATCGTTCTGCGCCCGCGCCAGGCCCGCCTGCGCCTGTCCCAACTGCACCCAAAGAGTGGTTGCGTCTGGCCGGGCCGCGGTGTCCTTGAGCATAAGCGTTTCCACCTCGCCGTACTTCGCCGCCTCGATCTCCTTTTCCTTCGCGTCCAGATCGGCCTTGGAAGCCGTCGCGCCCAGCGTCTGGATGGCCGTGTTGCGCGCGTTGCTGGCATCGGTGAAGTCCTGCATCGCCACGCGAATGTCGGCATTGATGTTTTTGATGACCTCGTTGGCCTTCATGGCCTCGGAGTTTTTCTTCTTGTACTCCTCCAGCTGCTTTTGCTGCTCCGCGGGCAGTTTGTCAACGAATGCCTTGCGGGACATATCATCGTCTTGGAGCAGATCCTGGCCAGCCACGATCTTGACGCTATCGATGGAGTCGATCATCTTGTCGGACGGCGTGTCAGGCTGGCGGAAGACCAAGGTATAGGTGCCGGGAGCCGCATCGCCGGCATACTCGCCGGTCGAAGAGACTGGAAAGGTGTACTTCGAGGTGTGGCCACCATCAGTCGACAGGCTCACAGTGCCATTGGTCTGCGACGCCCCGGTGGGGTTGATCACGTGGCCGTGGATCTTGCCCGTGGACCCCTTGGGCGCGCTGGCAGCCGCCGTCGCCGCGGGAGTTTGCGCAAACGCGGGCAAAAAAGCAAATGCCAACAGGCCCAGCCAAAGCGAAATCGTGCGTTTCATCTTCGTCTCCTTGGAAGCGGCGCGAACAAGACTGCCCGCGGGTTCAAAAAACTCGTGCCATCGGTCATCAATTCTGGCCACGGACGACCGGCACAGGCTGCCGCGGCGCAAAAAACCAGATTCCGGTACTGCCGCCGGTAAACAATACTCAAGTTAAATCCAATCGCTTCCTCAGCACAAGGACTCTGACCAGAGCTCACCTTGCCCCTGGCCACAAACCGTGCAAAGGAGAACTACCAACCCGTTTTCAGCCTCTCATGCCGGGTGCCCCACCCTCGCCGCGTTTTTGTTCTTGCGGCTAGGGTGGGACTCGCTGCTCTATTCCGCCCCAAGGCCCGGATCGACCAGCCATTTCACGCTGAACTGCGAGTCCGCCTTCAGTCTCTCTCATGCTCGCGGACCCGCAAGTCCGCCGCGTGTGGCCTTGGTCACACCCTAGAATAGGAGCATGACCACCACGATTCGCCCGGCAACCCGCGCGGATGTACCGCAAATCCTGGCCTTTATTCGCGCGCTGGCCGCTTACGAGCGAGAGCCTGAGGCCGTTCGGGCGACCGAAGCAGGCCTGGAGTGGGACGGATTCGGACCCAATCCCTTTTATTTCTGTTTGATAGCCGAGCATGACGGTCGCCCGGCCGGTTTTGCCCTCTATTTTTTCAATTACTCCACCTGGCTGGGTCGGCCGGGGATCTACCTGGAGGACATCTTCGTCGAGCCGGAGTTTCGCGGCCTGGGAATCGGCAAATTGCTGCTCGAACGGGTGGCGGCCATCGCCGTGGAAAAAGGCTGTCTTCGCCTGCAATGGGAGGTTCTGGACTGGAACACCCCGGCCATCGAGTTTTACCGCGCCATGGGGGCCGAATTTCTGGACGAATGGCGGAATATGTGTGTGAACGGCGAGGCTTTGAAGCGGCTCGCCGGGGCGGAAGGACGGCATTATGAACCTGCGTCACGATAACCGCGAGGACGAGCCAACCACTGTGTTCTCCTGGCCGAATGCCTGCCCTGAGCCTGTCGAAGGGGCGGCTGCCCCACCGCAGGTGGTTCGTGTCATCGGCGGCGGACTGGCCGGCTCGGAGGCGGCGCTGACCGCGGCGCGGCTGGGCTGTCAAGTTGACCTCTACGAGATGCGGTCGATGGTGAACGGCAAACCGCGCCTTACCCCAGCCCATCAAACCACGGACTTCGGCGAACTCGTCTGCTCCAACTCCCTCAAAAGCGAATCGCCCAACACGGCCCCCTGGCTGCTGAAGCAGGAGATGCGCCGCGCCGGCTCGGCCCTGATGCGCATCGCCGACGAAACCGCTGTCCCCGCCGGCCACGCCCTGGCCGTCGACCGCATCGAATTCTCCCGCCGCATCACTGAAGCCATCGCCGCCGAGCCGCGCATTCGCGTCTTCCGCGAGGAGGTCACCAGCCTTGGCGCTCCACTCAACCAAAACGAGGACGGCACGGAGCTGACTATTCTGGCCACTGGCCCGTTGACCTCCGATGCCCTCAGCGCCGAAATTGAACGCATCACCGGCTCCGGACACCTGGCCTTCTACGACTCTATCTCGCCCATCGTCGAGGCCGACTCCATCGACATGGACCGCGTCTATTTCGCCGCCCGCTGGGACAAGGGCACGGCCGACTATATCAACTGCCCCATGGACCGCGCCGAGTACGACCGCTTCCTCGATGCGCTGCTGGCGGCCGAGCCCGCCGAAACCAAGGAGTGGGAGAAGGCCGATTACTTTGAGGGCTGCCTGCCCATCGAAGTCCTCGCGCGCCGCGGCCGCGACACCTTGCGCTTTGGCCCCATGAAGCCCGTCGGCCTGCGTGACCCGCGCACCGGCCGGACGCCCTGGGCCGTGGTGCAACTGCGCAAGGAGAACCTGCGCGCCTCGAGCTACAACCTGGTCGGCTTCCAGAACCACCTCAAATTCGGCGACCAGGCGCGGGTGCTGCGGCTGATTCCGGGCCTGGAAAACGCTCGTTTCCTGCGCTACGGCCAGATTCATCGCAACACTTACATTCAGGCCCCTCTGCTGCTGGACGAGACTCTGCGCCTCAAAACCGAGCCGCAAATCCTCTTCGCCGGCCAGCTCTCCGGCGTCGAGGGCTACACCGAATCCATCGCCACCGGCCTGCTCGCCGGACTCTACGCCGCGTCGCTGGCCTATGGTGACGAGCCCACGCCCGTCCCCCGTGCGACCGCTCTCGGCTCCCTGGTGCATTACATCACCCACGCCGACCCCAAGGACTTTCAGCCTGCGAACATGACCTTCGACCTGCTGGAACCTCTCGAAGAGGAGCTGCGCAAGAAAATCCGCGATAAAAAGGAGCGCCACCGCCTCCAGTGCGAGAGCTCTCTGGAGGCCTTCGACACCTGGTGGGCCTCCGTAGGCCGCGTTGCTCCATGCGCCATTGATCCGTCCTAATCGATCCAGTCTGAACGAAATTAAGCAAATCTGGGTGCCCATTCTCGCCGCGCATTTGTTTTTGCGGCTAGGATGGGATTCGCACGATGTCCGCATAACCTGAACAGTGGAAATCCGACAAATCCCGAATTCCTATTCCTCACAGCCACGCACAACAAGCTAACTCGCCAACTCGCTATTGCCGCGAAGCGGCGCTAACCTGCTGCTTTTGTCCCTAGTCAGGCTCCTCACTCTGACAGCATCCATCATTGCCGCATCCCGGGGCCCCGCCCTTCGCACATTTTGCGAAGGGCGGGCAACGAGAATCTTCGCTCCTGAAATCTGAAAGCCCCGCCTTCTATCCCCTGTTTTCACCCGACCAGCTTCGTTCGCGGCCTGTTAATCTGAGCGCATGGGCAAGCAAGACTGGGAGGCGGAAAAGATCGACCGTGTGCGGGGGCGGTTGCTGCACTGGTACGAGCAAAACCGGCGCGACCTGCCCTGGCGGCGCAACCAGAACCCCTACGCAGTATGGGTCTCCGAGATCATGCTGCAGCAGACCCGCGTCGCGGTGGTGGTCGAGCGCTACCAGACCTTTATGGAGCGCTTTCCCACGCTGGTTTCGCTGGCACTGGCGCCCGAACAGGAGGTGCTAGCCCTGTGGAGCGGCCTGGGCTACTACCGCCGGGCGCGGATGCTGCTCAAGGCGGCGCAGTTTGTCGCCAGCCATTATCAGGGCAACCTGCCGCATTCCGCGGCGGAATTGCGGCTGCTGCCCGGCATTGGGCCCTACACGGCCGCCGCCATCGCCAGCATTGCCCACGGTGAGCGGGTAGCCGTAGTGGACGGCAACGTGGAGCGGGTGCTCTGCCGGTTGCAAGGTTGGAAGGCAGTCAGCCGCGCCACCGGCGGAGCCGCCCTCCGGCGCAAAATCGAGGCGCTGGCCGCCGATCTGGTTTGCCCGCTGCGGCCAGGGGATTTCAACCAGGCGCTGATGGAGTTGGGCGCGATTCTCTGCCTGCCGCGCAATCCGCAGTGCCTCGCCTGCCCGGTGGCCAGCGAGTGCAAAACCCAGGGCGAGCACCAGACCGCGCCAAAGCCCCGAATGCTGAGCCGGGAGGTGGCCCACGCGCTCTCGGTGCGCACCGGGCGAGTGGCCGGCCACTTCAACCGCGAGGTTCTGCTCGAACAGCGGCCCGCTTCGCTGACCGTGATGCCCGGACTCTGGGAGCTTCCCCAGCTCCGCGAGGCTCAGGTTCCCGAAGCGGAACTGCGCCTGACGGTGCGCCACGCCATCATGCAGGTCAACTACTACGTGCGCATTCGCACGGTTTTTGAGGACGATGCCGACGCCATGACCCTTGCCGCCGGCTTGCGGCGCTGGGTTCCGCTGGGCGAGGCCGCCGGAATGGCCCTGACCGGGCTCACTCGTAAGGTGCTCACCCGCCTCCACCTGCTGCCCGCGGCACCCCTCGACACCATCGCCCCCCAGGCTGAGCAAAACCTGCTTTGAAGTCCCCCACCGGCGTTGCCGACCCACAGTGGATGAAACTGGGTGCCCCATCCATCCGCGGCTTTTTGCGGATGGGTGGGAAAGCATACACCTTGAAGTTGTCCAAGGGTTTGTTTCTTGCTAGGAACGATTGCATCCTGACGCTTCTCTTGCGCATCCACTGTGCGTTGGGCATTTTGCCGCGAGAGCGGGAATTCTCCTGCGCCGCGGCTCTTCCGGCAACGCAGTGCGCACAGATTCAGTCAATTCCAAGGAGGAACAATGGCAAGCAAGGCTACTGCGGTTTGGACAGGTTCACTCAAGGAAGGCAAGGGCACCATCTCGACGGTGACGGGTGTTCTGAACAACGCAAACTACTCCTTCGCCTCGCGTTTTGAAGGCGCCGCATCAGGCACCACCCCTGAGGAGCTAATTGCCGCGGCCCACGCCAGTTGTTTTTCGATGGCACTGGGCGCGCAACTGGGCGCAGCCGGTCTGACGCCCACCAGGATCGAAACCCACGCCGCCGTTACGCTGGGCAAGGTCGAGGGCGGATTCGCCATCACCCGCATCAAGCTCTGCGCCCACGCCAGCGTTCCCGGCGCATCCAAGGAGGCCTTCGACAAGGCCGTCGCCGAAGCCAAGGCCGGCTGCCCCATCTCCAAACTCTTCGCCAACAACACTGAAATCCTGCTCGATGCCAATCTCGTCTAGCCAGGGCGTCATCTCCTGGCTAGAGCATCATGTCGATGAGTTTATAGAGCGTCACTTCGAAGAGTCTCTGGAGCGAGGATTTCCATTCGGATAGCACTGTCCTGGGTGCCTGCAACCTTTTTGGCTGCTCAGGACAGGCATCGCCGCTTTGGACGCCCTACTCTTGGTATTCGTATGCCTCCTTGCCGCCATGGGTGCCTCGCTCTCGGCATTCCGCGTACCCCTTGCCGCCATGGGTGCCCCACCCTCGCCGCGTATTTGTTTTTGCGGCTAGGGTGGGAAACCTGGATGCTGCCGGGCCGTAACGGTAAAATCTCTCTTGGCAGGGCCCCAACGCTCTGCTTGGACCACAACTTCCAGCCCTCATGGCCCATATTCACGAATGGAATCTCGGCGGCAGCCCTAAAAGGCCGCCGCGATAAACTGCCAATGAGGAAGCTATTTTGAGCGCAACAGGCCCAGCAGGTCACGCGGGGACGGCCGCCCCCACCGGCGAAGCGGAAGCGCACTCGGGACTTGGCATTTCGCACGCCTGGCGCGCTTTGCGCCATCGCAACTTCCGATTGTTTTTTGGTGGGCAGACCATCTCGCTGATCGGCACGTGGATGACGCGCGTCGCCACCGCCTGGCTGGTCTACCGGCTCACAGGCTCCGCCCTTCTGTTGGGTACGGTCAGCTTTGCCGGCCAGATTCCCTCCTTTTTACTGGCACCCTTTGCCGGCGTCTGGGTTGACCGGCTCGACCGCCGCCAGGTGCTGGTCTGGACGCAGACCTTATCGATGATCCAGTCGCTGGCGCTGGCCTGGATGACGCTTTCCGGCCGGATCACCGTCTCCTGGCTGCTAGCCCTCGGAGCGATGCAGGGCCTGATCAACGCCTTCGATATGCCCGGCCGGCAGGCCTTCATGGTGAAGATGGTCGACGACCGGCGCGACCTGCAGAACGCCATCGCCATCAACTCCTCGATGGTGAACATGGCGAGGCTGATCGGCCCCTCGCTGGCCGGCATTCTGATTGCGGCCACCAATGAGGGCTGGTGCTTTTTTGTCGATGGCGTCAGCTATTTGGCGGTTATCGCCTCGCTGCTGATGATGCGCCTGCACGCGCCCGTGGTAAAGCGAGAGGCCACCTCGACACTCGTCGAATTGAAGGCGGGCTGGACCTATGTCTCGCAGTTCCTGCCCATTCGCACCATCCTGCTGCTGTTTGCCGTGGTAAGCCTGATGGGAATGCCGTTCGTGGTGCTGATGCCGATCTTCGCGGCCCGTGTGCTGCATGGCGGACCGCACACGCTCGGATTCCTGATGGGCTCGATGGGGTTGGGCGCGCTCATCTCGGCTCTCTCGCTGGCCGCGCGCAAGCATGTACTCGGTCTGGTCAAGATGATCCCCCTCGCCACGGCCATCTTCGGCCTGGGACTGATCGGCTTCGGGCTTTCGCGTTCCTTCTGGCTCTCCATGCTCATGGTTTTCATTGCGGGCATGGGCATGATGCAGGGCATGGCGGCCAGCAACACCGTTATTCAGACCATTGTGAGCGAAGACAAGCGCGGGCGCGTGATGAGCTACTACACCATGGCCTTCGTGGGTATGGCGCCGTTTGGCAGCCTGCTGGCCGGCTCCATGGCTCATGCCGTGGGCGCGCCCTGGACCGTCATAGTGAGCGGCGCCCTGGTCCTGGCGGGGGCGGCCTGGTTCACCACGCGCCTTCCCGCCGTCCGGCGCGAGATTCGGCCTATCTATAAGGAAATGGGAATTTTGCCGATCGGGCCAGAAATCCAGCAGTAAATATCCTCCAGCAGAGCCGGAGGCTTTACGGTTGGTGGTCCCTCAAAGGGGCTTCACGGAGCCCTTCTTGAATGAAACAGCCTCCACAAATCCCGCGCCGTAGGCGCAGTGTATGTTAGCCCAGCGCTTCAGCGCTGGGAAGGAGCGATAAAAGAAGAGAACCGGAGTCCCGTAGGGACGGCGTTTCATGCTCCGCGCTCATCCTTTTAGCGTTGGCGCTTTTTGCGAAAGAATGAGGAAACAAAGACTTGGACGACGCTGTTTGTTTTACCGGGTTTCCGGCCCGGTTGCGGGCTGGGGCTGGTACAACTCCGGGCTCTTCGGCTTGACCATTCGCCCCGCGTCGCTTTCCGGATGCGCCGATTCGCCCCTCAGCATCTTCACGGCATGAGGCAGCGCGGCAGCGATCGCATCCAGATTTTCGACCGATCCCTTCAGGCTTCCCGGCAGGTTCACAATCAGCGTCTCGCGTCTGACGCCCGCCACGGCCCGCGACAGCAATGCATTCGGAGTCTTCAATGCGGAAGCTGCCCTCATCGCCTCGGCCAGCCCCGGTAGCTCGCGGTCGATCACCATTCTCGTAGCCTCGGGCGTCACATCCCGCGCCGAAATCCCCGTCCCGCCGGTGGTGACGATCAGGTCAACCCGGCGATCGCACAGCTCCTTCATAGCTTCGGCAAGCTGGTCAGCCTCGTCGGGAATCGTCCTGGTCCAGGCGATGTGCGCTTGCAGCTTGTTCTTCAATAGGTTGGCGACTGCCGGCCCAGCGGTATCGATCGTCGTGCCCGCCGCGCAGCGATCAGAAACGGTAATCACGGCGGCCTGAATCGCCGCGCGTGGAACCCGCTCGACCACCTCGACCGCGGCGCCGGGCGCCAGCCTTCCACCCTCCAGAACCCTGGCAAAGAGTCCAGTGCGCGGCATGATGCAGTCGCCCGTGGAATAGTAAATCGCGCAGCGTGAATGGCAAACCTTGCCAATCTGGGTCAACTCCAGCAGCACATCGCCAATTTTCAGCCGCGACCCAACCCCCAATTCATCCGCATCGATGCCATCGATCACCAAATTCTCGCCGAATGCGCCCGGCTCCAGGGTCAATCCCTTGGCGCGCATCGACTCGATGTTGACGTGCGCCAGCAAGCTCACCTGCCGGTGCCAGTCTCCGGCGTGCGCATCGCCCTCCACGCCGTGTTCCACCAAAAGGTTGGCCGAGGGAACCTCGTGCTTGGCGATGCCCTTGTTGGCCGAGATGCAGATGTGCAACAGCTTGCCCGCCGCCATATTATTCCTTTGCGCGATACTGGCCGCTGCGCCCGCCCGATTTGGCCAGAAGCCGAAGGCCGTCCAGCCGCATTTCCTTGGAAAGCGCCTTCAGCATATCGTAAAGCGTCAGCGCGGTGATCGATGCGGCCGTCAGCGCCTCCATCTCGACCCCGGTATTACCGAGGGTTTTCACCTTGGAGCGGATCACAATGCGGTCATCCAGCACTTCCATGTCAACCGACGCATGGGTCAGACGCAGCGGATGGCAGAGCGGAATCAGATCCGAGGTGCGCTTGGCCCCCATGATTCCGGCAATGCGCGCCGTCTCAAAAATGTTGCCCTTGGGCGTGTCGCCGCTGCGGATTTTTTTCATCACCGCCGTGCCCACCCACAGCACAGCCTCGGCTTCGGCCTCGCGCAAGGTCTCGGCCTTGGCGCTCACATCGACCATGCGCGGCAAGCCCTGACTATCCAGGTGCGTCAATTCGCCCATAGCGGCCGCCGCCTCCATCGCCTCTGTTTCATTCCGCGAATTCATCCGCTACCCTCCGATCCGGCTCATCGCCAGATCGCTGTCCATGCTCTGCGGCGGAATCTTGCCCGCAATATAAGAATCGAATTCCCGCTCCGCCACGCTGCTCTCCACGGTTTTCAACAGAAGCGGCAGGTCAAGCTGCATCGGGTCCATCAGGCAGCGGCGAAGCTGGCCGCGAGCGTCCATGCGCAGCCGGTCGCAATGGTCGCAGAAAGGATGAGAACGTGGCGTAATCCAGCCGACGGTCAACCGTGTCCCGCGCCAATCGACGAATGTTCGCCGCGACGAGCCGCTCGTCTGCTCCTCGGCCGGAGTCACTTCAACGCCCAGCCCCTCGCAAACCTCGTCTACTGAGACGAATTCAGATTCACACCAGGCGCGCTCCGTCCCGGTACGCATCAGTTCAATAAAACGAATCTCAAAGCCTGTTTGAGCCGCATAGTCCAGCAGGGACGGCACTTCCAGCTTCCACGTGGACCGCCGCAACACCGTGTTCAGCTTGATCGGCGTCAGCCCCGCTTCCTGTGCTGCCGCAATGCCGGCCAGCGTGCTCTGCAGGTTTCCTCCCCGCGTCACCTCGGTAAACCGTTCTTTATCAAGGGAATCGAGCGAAAGGTTAACGCGATTCAGCCCTGCCGCTTTCAGGCTGGAGGCCATCCGGGGTAAAAGTACGCCATTGGTGGTAAGGCACAACTCCCTCATCCCAGGAATCGCCGCCAACTCCGCCACTAAATTCACAATTCCTCGACGCACCAGGGGCTCGCCGCCGGTGAGCCTGACCTTATTTATTCCCGTATGGGCGACCAGCCATTCAACCAGCTGCCGCATGGTTTCCAAGGGCAGCAGGTCCTCGTGCGCCACATTGGGGACGCCTTCGGCGGGCATACAGTAGCGACATCGAAAATTACAGCGATCGGTAATCGAGAGGCGAAGGTGACACAAACGCGCACGGAGAAGCGCGCCGGGCAGTTCGCTCGACACTTTTTCCGGACCGGGATTCAACTGCACGAGCGGTGCCGACATTCAATCTCCCTTGTGGGTGCCGAACAAGCTGGAAGAAGTAACCCCGCATGTAGCACCTAAAATGCTATCATGCGGGGTCATTGCGCATACCCGGCGCATACTTTAGGCGGCTGGCAGGTCGCCTTGTGTTGGAGATTCGTGGCGCATTGGAACGGCCCGCTGGCGGCTTCCCTTGCGGGTAGCCGTGGGCAGCGGGCGCGCCTGTTTCTCCGGGCAGGTAAGGCTAGTTCTTGTAGTAGGC
>Ga0182013_10000245_pt1 | contig 74191 bp, 60 predicted proteins | sample 612S2MmetaG_FD_120487 | JGI IMG/M metagenome (GOLD analysis project Ga0182013, IMG submission 120487) | Permafrost microbial communities from Stordalen Mire, Sweden - 612S2M metaG | ecosystem: Environmental > Terrestrial > Soil > Wetlands > Permafrost | place: Sweden: Stordalen | collected... | reverse complement strand
TGCAAGCATTGTTGAGGAGTACCTGGAGCCGGGCGAACTCTGGACGCGGCGGGCATTTGTGGTGGCTGCGACCGCGGCCGGCATCGGCTACGCGGCGGCGCTCGGCTATCCTGTCTACCGCTACCTGGCCTCGCCATCCGAGATGGCCTTGAGCGCCACGGCAGTCACCGAGGTGACGCTGAAGGACGCGCAGAAGATCCCCGCAGGATCGGCGCTGATGTTCAAATTCGGCACCGCGCCGGCCGTGCTCATTCATCACGAAGACGGGCGCTGGATTGCGTTGAGCGCGGTTTGCTCGCACCTGGGCTGCACGGTACAGTACGAGCCGCAGGCCGACCGCATTCACTGCGCCTGCCACGGCGGGGTCTACAACGCTTACACGGGCGCCAACGTGAGCGGACCTCCGCCCAAGCCGCTGAAGCTGTTCAAAACGACTGTCAGCGATACGGGCGTGCTGGTTTCGCGCGGCTAAGCCTGCCGGGATCAAAGAAAAACGAGATTGAAGGAACTGAAATATGACGACAAAAACCATCGCGGCGTCAGTTTATGACTGGGTGGATGAGCGCCTGGGCATCACCGAACTGGCGGCGTTCGCGCGCCACAAGACGGTGCCGGTTCACGCGCAGTCTTTCTGGTACTACTGGGGCGGGATTTCGCTCTTCCTGTTTCTGGTGCAATGCTTCACCGGCGTATTGCTGCTGGTTTATTACCGGCCGGGCGCGGAGGCCTTCGAGTCGGTCCGGCAGATCACGTTTGTGATGAACTTCGGCTGGCTGATCCGCTCGGCCCACTCCTGGGCGGCCAACCTGATGATGTTTTCAGTTCTGGTGCACATGTTTTCGGTTTACTTCATGAAGGCCTACCGCAAGCCCCGCGAGTTCGGCTGGCTGAGCGGGATGGCGCTGCTGGGGTTGGCTTCGGTCTTCGGCTTCTCCGGCTACCTGCTGCCGATGGACGAGCTAAGCTACTTCGCCACCAAGGTCGGGCTGCAGATTCCGGTGGCGATCCCGTTCGTCGGGCCGGCGATCGCCAACATGCTGCGGGGCGGACCGGACGTGACGGAATTTACCGTGCAGCGCTTCTTCGCTCTGCACGTTGTGGTGTTGCCGGCGCTGTTTGTTCCGCTGCTGGCCTTTCACCTGTTCCTGGTGCAGAAGCACGGCAACGCTGTGCCGCCGTCGGAGGAGCTGATAGCGCCCGAACATCGCAAGAGCGTGCCCTTTATGCCCACTTTCCTGCGCAAGGATCTGGCCATGTGGATCATCTCGCTGAATGTGCTGGCGCTGATGGCCTCGGTGTTTCCGTGGGCACTGGGCAAGCAGTACGACGCGCTGGCGCCGGCGCCGACCGGCATTCATCCCGAGTGGTACTTCATGAGCCCGTTTGAAATGCTCAAGCTGCTGGGGATGGTGAATTGGCTGCAGGGCGAGAGCGGGGAGATTGCGGGCATTCTGCTGTTTACGCTGGGCATTGCTTTATGGACCCTGATTCCCTTCTACGACAACGACAAGGAATCGGGACGCCGCGGACGCATCGCGCACTATTTCGGGCTGCTGGCAATCTTTGCGCTGGTTGCCACAACGGCAATCGGCTATTGGACCATTCGGTAAGGCTGCGGGCCGTCGATCGCTTCTAACTGTCCACTGCTCACTGTCCACTGTTTCGGAGAAACTATGAACTATCCGTTTTGGGACATTCCGTATCTCGGCTCGGGGTGGGTGATTGGCATCATCGCCATCTTCCACGTCATGATTTCGCAGTTCGCCGTGGGCGGCGGCCTTTACCTACCGCTTGCGGAGAGAAAAGCCATGCGCGAAGGCCGCAGCGACTGGCTGCAGGAGCTGGTGGGCTACTCGCGCTTCTTCCTGCTGCTCACCGGAGTGTTCGGAACCATCTCCGGCGTCGGCATCTGGTTCGCGATTGGATTGACGCATCCCGAAGGCACCAGCACGCTCATTCACAATTTTGTGTTCGGGTGGGCGATCGAGTGGGTGTTCTTCATGGTCGAGTTGTCGACGGCAGCAGTCTACTACTACACATGGAACCGGATCGACCCCAAGCTGCACCTGACTGTGGGCTGGGTCTATGCGGGGGCATCGGTGGCCACGCTGGTGATCATCAACGGCATTCTCACTTTCATGCTGACGCCGGGCGACACCTGGCTGGCGGTCGCCGGCACGGGGCATGAGGCAAGTAAATTCTGGAATGCCTTCTTCAACCCGACCTACTGGCCGAGCCTGATGCTGCGCACCTGCGTGTGCTGCTCGCTGGCGGGGATCTGGGCGCTCATCAGCGCCAGCCGCATCGACGGAGGCACGCTGCCGCAACTCAAGTCTTCGCTGGTGAAGTGGAGTACTCGCTGGTTGATTCCTTCCTTCGTGGCCATGCCGTTTCTGTTCGCGTGGTACCTGGCCATGGTGCCGGCATCGCAGCGCGCGCTGCTGAGGCTGGGCATCGATACGGCCGGCGCGGGCACCTTCTCAACCATCACGCGCATCGCACTGATCATCATCATCACCTCGGCCACCATCATTGGAGTGGCGTACTACCTGGCTTATCGCAATCCGGTGGAGTTCAATCTGGCCCACGCCGTTGCCATCCTGATGCTGGCGCTGATGGCCACCGGGGCGGGCGAATACTCGCGCGAGATGCTGCGCAAGCCATTCGTCATCGGACGCTGGATGTATTCAAACGGGGTGCGCGTGCCCTACGCGGCGAAGATCGATCAGCAAGGTTACCTGGCGCATTCGGAGTGGGTGTGGAATGGGTCGGGCACGAGCTACTCGCGCGGTGAGGCGATCTTCCGCGGGGAGTGCGGATCGTGCCATACGCTTGAAGGTTACCGGCCGCTGACATCCCTGCTTGCGGGCCGCGACCGCGCCAACATTGAGAGCTTTATCACCATGCTGCACGAGTACAAGGCCGACTCGCCCTATCACCGCTTTATGCCGCCGATGGTGGGCACCCGGCAGGATGTGAACGACCTGACGGATTACCTGAATGCGCATGTGAACCCGGCCGCTGCGGTTGGTCTTAAGACGGTGCAGACGGCGCAGAAGTAGGGGCGGTGTATGATCGGCTAGATCGGACCGTCTGCTTTTATGCGGGGGCGGATGCCGATATCTGGCGTAGATACTTGAAAACTCCGCCGCTCCGGAAAGAACGCGTCTGGGTGGCTGGCTGGGCGCTTCCCCGCTTGCGCTCGACTTTTCGTGTCCAGATCATCGAACGTTTGAAGGTTCTTGATCCCGGTAATGGCATCTCGCTTGTGCGATTGCAAAATCGCTGCGAAGTCTTTTTGTGAATCGTCGCTGCGCAGAACCTTCGCCGTTGCATGTAAGGCCTTATTCCGTCTCCCCACCCATCTCTGGATGTCTCCGATCACCGTCCGGAAATCTGGGTCTTTCTCGCATCCACCCCCCTTCGTCGGATGATTTCCAACCAGCAGTGCGCAAAGCTGTCCACAGGACAGGCGGAGATCGATGCTCTGATTCAAAACGTACCCTAGTCGACTACTGAGACGATCACATATTAAGGAGTCAAGGATCGCGATTGCCTCAAGGTAGTAGCCCTTCTCCACGCAATCCGTCCCCCGGTCGAAAGCAGTTAGGTAGCGCTTGAATCTGCGCAATCCTAAGCCATCTTGCCCACAAACGTCTCTTAAGGTGCCCTTCATCGGTCGTCTCCAAGAAACAGTTCATTGTATCTGGCGTGACGCGGTCGCCCAAGTTGGGAGATGGGCTCTGTGCACTTCCAGATCTCAAAATCCCAGAATCGAGATAAGGGGTGCCCGGCACCGGGGCTGGAGAAGCTAGCGGTTCAGGCTCGGGCTAGGCGTCGGACCGCCTTGTTCCCCTGTCTCGTGAATCTCTTCTATAGTCGAGTCGCACGTCTTTCCATCAGGCAGCAGCAGGTGAACTTTTTTCTTATCCCTGCTTGCCGGGTAGTCCCTGCCGACTTCCACCTCTTTGCATATCCTGTTTACCAAGTAGGTCATATTCCCGATACGCAACTCCGTTTGCAGAGAAGACGATCCCGAATACGATCCGTAGGTCCACGATCCCGTTTTGTAGTCGTAAGCTGAGGTGATTCCTCCCGCTGTTCTGTGCTTGGAAACCCCCAGAACATGCGCGGTAAGAGCGTAGTCCGCCGGGTTCTTGTCTGAAGCGAATATCCCTGGGGTGAATACCACCAAAAGGGTCAAGATATTCAAAATGCTCTTCATCGCCCGCTCAGGCCTCCAATGGAAGATGATTAAATCTCTCACGGAGTTTATTTGCTGAGGAACGTGTCATCCAGTGACTTCGATCACCTCTCACATTACAGAGGGTGCCGGGTGCCCCACATCTCGCTCTTGAGATGTGAGACCGCACGAACCCGGGTTCCAGCGGCGTATTCCCTCCCCATGAAGCAGGGCCTCGTTCGTTATCAGCGGGCCGGAAGTCTCCACTTCGTCACCTTCAGTTGTTATGGGCGCAGACGCAGGCTCGCTTCCCTTGCCGTCAATGGACTTTTCGAGACATCGATGGGAAAAATGCGCCGCAAGGTATGGCTATTCTGCTCTCCCACATCTCAGGATCGAGATGTGGGGCACCCGGCCCTGTGGAACTGGATCGCTGCGGGGGACGTATCTTGAAATGGAAGCGAGGCAGAAGATGAGGCACTTTTTTGTCATCCTGGCGGTCGCAGCGGCGGCTTTGGCGTCAGTACCGGCGCGAGCCGCGGAAGCGACCTTTGAACGCGACCTGGTGGTGAGCGGAAGACTGGATCTGACGGTGCAGACAGGGGCAGGGTCGATTCATTTGACGCGAGGCCCGGGCGGCCGCGTGCACATATTCGCGCGTGTAAAGTCCAGCTGGGGCGGCAGCGACGAGACAGTGCAGCAGATCGTGGCCCATCCACCCGTCGAGCAGACCGGCAACATTGTGCGCATCGGTTCGCACCACGAAGAGTTCCACAACATCAGCATCGATTACGAGATTCAGGCGCCTGAGGATACTTTCCTGGATGCCGCGTCCGGCTCCGGCAGCGTGAGCGACGACGGAGTGGGCGTGAATGCCAAGCTGACAACGGGATCGGGCAGCATCCGCGCCACCGGCATGCAGGGCGGCTTCTCGGTCGGCACCGGTTCGGGCAGCATCTACGCCGAGCAGATCGGCTCAGGGGATGTGGAGGCCCAGACCGGCTCCGGCTCAATCGAATTGAAGGGCTTGCACGGCGGATTGCACGCGCATACGGGGTCGGGAAGCATCAAGGTATCGGGAACCCCGTCCGAGTCGTGGCGCATCGCTACTGGTTCGGGCGGCGTGGAACTTTGGCCAGGAGATGCGGGCTTCACACTCGACGCTCACACCGGCTCGGGCGGCGTGCACAGCGATCGGGACATTGTTTCGCAAGGTTCGATGGATCGCCATCATGTGATGGGCAAAATTGGCGGCGGCGGCCCAACCGTGCACGTCGAGACCGGTTCCGGTGGGATTCGCATCCACTGAACCCGCGCGAGTTCGCAAGCATCCTCGTTACAGTGAAATGATGATCCGCATTTTTGCTCCTGTTATGGGCGCAGCTGCTGGCTCGCGTCCACTGGCCGGCAAGGAACCCTTGGAAACATCGCTTGAAAAGATCCGCCGCGGGCATGGTTTCGCTGCTTCCCCACCTCTCGAAAGCGAGATGTGGGGCACCCGGCCCGACACTCGCACCGGAACAGAAATTATTTTCCTGCTGCTGTGCGAAAATTAAACCTTGCACACCCAGTCGAAATTCCGCTTGCTCGTGGTTCGGCTCGGAGCCATGGGTGACATTCTGCATGCGCTGCCGGCGGTGACCGCGCTGCGCCTGGCGCATCCTGCGTGGGTGATCGATTGGGTAGTTGAGCCGCGCTGGCGGGGCCTCCTGGCGGCCACGAACGCCGAGGTTCGCGGCGCGGCAATGCCGGTTGTCGATCACCTGCACTATGCGCCCACCAAGCTGTGGCGTACCAAGGCATTGAGCCCCAACACCCTTGGCGCCATCAACGAGTTGCGCCACCAGTTGCGAGCCGGGAATTATGACGCGGTGATCGATCTGCAAGGCTCGGTGCGCTCGTCGGTGGTGGCCCGGATGAGCGGCAGCCGGCGCATCATCGGCGAGTCAGAACCGCGCGAGCGGGCGGCGCGATGGCTGTTTACCGAGCGGGTTGAGACCCACGGCGCCCACGTGATCGACCAGGACATCGAGCTGGCTTCGCAGGTTGCCGGCGACGCGCTCGTCTATGTACAGCCTCAACTGCCGGTGGACCCGGCTGCCGAGGCCTGGTGCGATGCGCTGCTGATCTCGAGCGGCACCCGCCCCGTGGCGCTGATCAACCCCGGCGCCGGATGGGGCGCCAAGCGTTGGCCGGTGGAAGAATATGCAAAAGTGGCCCGCGGACTGAGCCAGCACGGATTTCGCGTGCTGATAAACGCCGGCCCCGGCGAGGAGTCGATGGCGGACGTGATCGTGAAGGGCACGGCGGGCGCGGCCATTCCTCTGGCGACATCGCTGGAGCAGCTTGTCGCCCTTACCCGGCGGATTACGCTGTGCGTGGCTGGAGACACCGGGCCGCTCCACCTGGCGTGCGCGCTGGGCAAGCCGGTCGTGGGCATCTATGGACCCACTGATCCGAGCCGCAACGGACCCTATGGCACCAACTTCAGGGTGTTGCGGAGCCCGCAGAGCCGGCGCGACCATAGCCGCAAGCCCGAGCCCGAGGCCGGGCTGCTGACCATTACTCCGGAAGAGGTGCTGAAGGCGGCCGACGAGCTGATTTCGGGCAAGATGGTCAGCGACGACGAGGAGAGCGCAGGGTGAGCGGGACCCGGAACCCGCTCGGCCCCGGCACGCCCCAGCAGGATTTCATCGCGATCTGGCAGCGCCTTGCACGGCGCATCCGCGTACCGCTGGGATTTCTCACTGCCGCGCTTTATCTCTTTGAGCTGTTTCGTCATGGGCCCAGGCCATGGGCCATTGCATGGAGCCTGGCGCTGGTCGCTCCCGGCCTGTGGCTGCGAGGATACGCCGCCGGCTATGTGAAGAAGAACCGCGAACTCACACAGACCGGGCCCTACGCACACACACGGAATCCGCTTTATCTTGGATCGATGCTGATGGCCGCGGGATTTGCCGTGGCGCTGCTCAGTTGGCCGGTCGCGGTGGCGCTGGCCTGCGGATTCGCGGCGATCTACATTCCGGTGATTGCGTCGGAGGAGCGGTTTCTGCGAAGTACATTTCCGGAATTCGACGCCTATTGCCGGCGCGTTCCGCGCTTGATTCCGCGCTTGACTGCGGCTGAGCCGGAGGGCGGCGCGCGAGCCGGGCAGTCGTCCGGGGCATCGGACTCGGGCTTCTCCCTGAGTCTCTATCTCAGGCACCGCGAGTACAATGCTGCAATAGGGGCCGCGCTGCTCTACCTCAGCTTGCTCTGCCTGCGCCCAGCGATGACAGCTATTTTTGCCCGGGTAAGGTGAGCGTGATCAAATTTGTAAGTTGTTTCCTCATAGGTTGTTTCAAGGAGCCATCCCGATTTTGAAGAAGCGCGCGTACTCCCTGACCGTTGGCTCGGTCCTTGTCTTGGTGGCCCTGGTTCAAGCACAGCAGCCGGCCTCGCTGGCGCCGCCCCGGCCAGGCTACAGCTTTCCCCAGAAGCAGACTCTCACCTATTCGGTCGACTGGCGGGTATTTCCCGCAGGCACCGCCGTGATCCATTTTGACGCTGATGGAGATCGTGAGCGCATATCGGCAACTGCCGACACCATCGGCGCGATCAACATGCTCTTTCACGTCGACGACCGCTTCCAGTCAACCTTCGACCGCGAAAAGGGTTGCACTTCGGAGTTCGACAAACAGACTGTGGAGGGGCGGCGGCAGATCGTCTCAACTTTGAAGATCGATTACCAACAGGGAAAGTCGACTCTCGACGAGAAGAACCAGGTGACCGCACAGACCAAGCACCTGGAAACGGGCGTTGCTGGGTGCCTGACGGATCTGTTAACGGGTGTCTTCTACGCTTCGTCGCAGGTCTTGGATGTGGGGCACAACTTCCTGATCCCCGTCGCCGACGCGCAGAAAACTGTGCCCGTAACCATGAAGGTGGAAGGGCGCGAAGAGATCAAGACCACGCTGGGCACCTTCAAGACCATCCGCGTGCAGCCGACGGCCGATGCGGGAGTGGTGAAAAACCGCGGCAATATCTGGATCTGGTACACAGACGACGAGCGCCATCTGCCGGTGCAGATGCGGGCCCGGCTCTTTTGGGGCACCATAACCTTCAGGCTGACCGGCAACGAGAACAAGTAGCGGAAACAACTGGTGAAGGGCTCACTCGACTTGGGCGGCACGTGCGATGACAAACAACCCCCGAAAATAGGAAACGCCAGGGACCGCGGTCCCTGGCGCCTCATATCTTGGTGATCTCGCAGATCAGCCAACGATTGCATCCTGTGGCCGGACTCGCGCTGAACTCGCGGCTTGCGCCGTCTGCTCGACCGTCTGTCCGGGCTGGCAATTAAAACCCTCGGCTCGCGCCGAACATTGCATCCACCAGCCTAGCCTTCCGTGTAGCTTCAGGATTGCGCCTGACACCACACTTCCGGGTCTGCCTTCGGTGTAACTTCCAGCTTGCGCCGGTTGTGGCACCTCGAGCTATGCCTTTGATATAACCTTCGGCTTGCGCCGAATGTCATACCTTCCAGTTCCACCTTCGCGCCAAATTTCGGCTCGCGCCAAATATTCGTTGCTCCGGCTTCTCCAGTCTGCATAACTTGGAGCTTGCGCCCTAAGTTATACTTACCGGCCAAACTTACTCAGGAGGCTCACGGCTTGCGCCGGTTGCGACCCCTTCAGTCCGGACTGGCGATCAACCATCGACCTTTGTTGAAAAGTACATCTCCAGCTCGCCCACAATATAACTACCGGCTTTCACCGGAGGTCATACGTTTCGGCATTGTCAGCGACCTTGCATTTGGCTTTCGCCTGCTGCTTGACCCCTGACTAAGTTGGCGACCAGCTCCTTCATTTTGCCGGACATTGCACCGTTGGCTTGCGCCCCCGGCCAACTTCCCGCTCAAATCAGGCTCTGAGTCCTTCAGCTCCGCCGCTGGCCGAAACTCGATTTGCATCGAACCCCGGTTACTTGGCTCGGCTGACGATCCCCTTTCAATTCACCGAAAGTCTCGTCTTCCATTGTCCCCGGCTTAATCGGCATTGGGCTCACGCCCGACGCTTTTGTTCCGGCTACTCCGGGAAGCATAACTTCCGACTTTCATCGGATGTTATACCCTCCACCCAACTTACTCGATCCGGCTTACAGCTCGCGCCGTTTACCTTCTCTTCAGTCTGGGCTGGCGACCAACCCTCGAGTTCCATCGGATTTTGCTTCGTTCGGCTTGCGCCGGCGATCAACTCCCGACTTTCCTCGAAGCTTGAATCCTTCAGCTTAATCTCCTGATCAATCTCCAGCTTTCGCCTTCTATCGATCTTTCCACTAAGCCGTTGACCAACTCCCGATTACCTACGCGGTCATCAGTTGAATGAGACATTACGACCGTTCAATCTGTGGATGCAAGTGCAAATCTTAACTAATCCTGTGGATATCACCATTGTTGGTGCAATATGAACAGGATGTTGCGAGTTAGAGCAAATTGAGACAGATTTCGGCGCTTATAACTCAATCGACTTATCGTTTCTCCATCGCAACGGATACACCGAGGAGGCGGATTGGCCTCGCAACCCGCCGGAGATGAATACGAACGCGAGAAGTTGAGATTCAGCAGGAATACTTCTTTTCTAGGCGGGCACGAGGCCTTTGGCGAGCATGGCTCTTATTCCTCGTAGCGCTTGCCGGGTGCGTTCTTCGTTTTCGATCAGGGCGAAGCGGACGTGGTTGTCGCCGTAGTCGCCGAAGCCTATTCCAGGGGAGACGGCTACCTTGGCCTCATTGAGCAGTAACTTGGAAAACTCGAGAGAGCCGAGGTGACGGTACTGCTCGGGAATCTGGGCCCAAACGAACATGGTGGCCCTGGGCAACGCGACCTGCCATCCGGCTTTGTTGAGGCCTTCGACCAACACGTTTCGGCGGCTGCGGTAGTTCTCGCAGATCTCGTGGACGCACTCCTGCGGGCCCTCCAATGCCGCTATGGACGCGACCTGGATGGGAGTGAAGGTGCCGTAGTCGAAATAACTCTTGAGGCGGGCCAGGGCAGAGACCAGGACCGGGTTGCCGACCATGAAGCCGACTCGCCAGCCGGGCATGTTGTAGCTCTTGGAAAGGGTGAAGAACTCGACAGCGACTTCCTTGGCGCCGGGGACCTCGAGCACCGATGGCGGTTTGTAGCCGTCGAAGGCGATGTCGGCGTAGGCTAGGTCCTGGATGAGATGGAAGCCGTATTGGTGGGCAAGCTCGACAAGGCGGGCTAGGAACGGCAGCTCGACGCACTCGGTGGTGGGATTGGAGGGAAAGTTGACGATGAGAGCCTTGGGCCGCGGGACCATGCGCGGGATGAGGTCTTCGAGCTGGGCGAGAAACTTTTCCTGATCATGAACCGGCACGCTGACCACGTGTGCCCCGGCGATCACGGGGCCGTAGATGTGGATGGGGTAGCTGGGGTTGGGGACCAGGACCGTGTCGCGCGAGTCGAGAATGGCTAGGCACAGATGAGCGATGCCCTCTTTGGAGCCGATGGTGACGATGGCTTCGGTCTCCGGGTCAAGATCGACGTTATAGCGGGTCTTGTACCAGTTGCAGACTGCTTTGCGGAGGCGAGGGAGACCGCGCGAGACGGAATAGCGGTGGGTGGCGGGCTTGAGCGCCGCTTCAACGAGCTTATCGACGATGTGCTTTGGCGTGGCGCCGTCGGGGTTGCCCATGCCAAAGTCGATGATGTCTTCTCCGCGGCGGCGGGCGGAGACCTTCATTTCGCCGGTGATGTTGAAGACGTAAGGCGGCAGGCGCTGGATTCGACTGAACTCTTCCATGATTCTTCCAGTTTACAAGGTGCGGGGACTGAAGGACTAAGGGACTAAGGACTGGGGCTGGCAACTCTTAGAGCCTAGCGCGGGGCCGGGGCTTAAGAACAGGAGAATGCACGGGAGAGTGTTGACGAAGAGCTATTTCCGATATATCTTAAGATATATCTTGGATAGATCGAGAGATCTGCCGGGGAAAATGGAGGAACAAAGAAATGTTTGGACAATTACGAGATTTTCAAGAGCGGCTGCACGAGGCGAACGAGGAACATTGCCATGAGCACGGGCGGCATCGCCACCATCACGGGCCGTTTGGCCGGCGCTGGGAGGGCTTTGAGCACGGGTTCGGCGGAGGGCGGGAGCGGTTTTTCGAAGGCGGAGATCTGCGCCTGGTGATTCTGCACCTGATCGATGAGAAGCCGAGTTACGGCTACGAGTTGATGAAGGCGATCGAGGAGCGGCTGATGGGCGGCTATGCGCCTAGCCCCGGAGTGGTTTATCCGACGCTGACCATGCTGGAAGAAGAGGGCCTGGCGACGGTGTCGGCGAGCGAGGGCAACAAGAAAATGTATGCGGCGACGGAAGCCGGCAAGGAGTATCTCAAGGCCAACAGCGTGATGGTGAAGGCCATCTTCGGACGCATGGAAAAGGCGCGGAAAGTGTTCGGCCGGGGACGGTCGCCGCAGATCATGCGGGCGCTGATGAACCTGCGGGTAGCGCTGAAGATGCGCGCCGAGCGCGGCGATTTGAGCGCCGAACAAGTGAGCAAGATTGCCGCGGCAATTGACGCGACGGCGCGAACGATTGACGAGGCGTGATGAGAACGGCGAGTCAGCCGGCCGGAAAGTAAGAGGGCGCACGATGACGCCCGCGAGGGATACGGAGATGGGATCAGTTGAGACCGCACGCGAGGCACGGGAGCAGGCCGAAAGCGTCTCGCCGCTGGAGGTCGAGAACCAGCGTCTGCAGACTCTGGTGAGCGAACTGATCATGAACAACCAGAAATTGCGCTTCAAAGTCGCAGGGCTGGAGGCGGAACTCGAAAAGAGCCAGCGCGGCCTGAAGGCAACGACAGAGTGGGCTGGAATGCTGTTTTGAAGGAAGCTTTCAGCTGTCAGCATTTCGATTGCAGTTGTTGTTGGCCCTTGGCAAGCGGGAGAATCCGAATCGAGCTGCGGCGACGCGGAATTTATACTTGTTGAGACATGCCAGAATTTCTACCTGTAGATGAACAGATGGACCTGCTTGAAAAGGGCGCGGCGGAGATTATTCGCGTTGCCGACCTTCGCGAACGCCTCGAGGAAAGCCGGAAGTCGGGAAGGCCGCTGAGGGTGAAGGCGGGGTTTGATCCGACCGCGCCCGACCTGCACCTGGGACACACGGTGCTGATGCGCAAGCTGAGACATTTTCAGCAGCTGGGGCACACGGTGATTTTTCTCATCGGCGACTCGACCGCACTGATCGGTGATCCAACGGGACGCAACGTAACGCGCAAACCGCTGACACGGGCGGAGATCGACAAGAACGCCGAGACTTACAAGCAACAGGTATTCCGCATCCTGGACGAGAAGGCGACCGAGGTGCGCTACAACAGCGAGTGGCTGGACAAGCTGGGTTATGCTGGCCTGATTGGCCTCTCCGCAAAAGTCACTCTCTCGCAGATGCTTGACCGCAAGGAATTTCTCACCCGCTTCCGTGCTGAGCAGGACATAAGTCTCCACGAACTTCTGTATCCGCTCGCGCAGGGCTACGATTCCGTCGCGTTGAACAGTGATGTCGAACTTGGCGGGACGGACCAGAAATTCAATCTCCTGATGGGCCGGGAATTGCAGCGCGACTACGGGCAAAATCCGCAGATCGTGCTGATGACGCCGATTCTGGAGGGTCTGGACGGCGTTCAGAAGATGAGCAAGTCTCTGAATAACGCGATCGGGATCAACGAGCCGCCGGGAGAGATGTATGGGAAGTTGATGAGCATCAACGATGATTTGATGTGGAAGTACTGGGTGTTTCTGACAGATTTGAAGCAGAGCGAGATTGATGAAATTCGGTTGGATGTGGCGGCTGGGAAACTGCACCCGATGGAAGTGAAGAAGAGGCTGGCGCGGACGATTGTGGCGGGGTTCCATGGCGAAGCCGCGGCGGCCGGCGCGGATGAGAACTGGGCGCGCATGTTTCAGCAGAAGGAGACGGCGGAGGATCTGGAAGAGGTTCGGGTGGATTATGCCGACGTGGTGGCAACCGATGGAAATCACATCCGTGTACCCAGGCTCCTTGTCGCCCTCGGACTGGCTGCGAGCGGAGCCGAGGCCAATCGCAAGATCGCCGAGAAGGCTGTGAAACTGGATGGCGAAGCCGTGGTCGAAAACTTGATCCTGGTCCCGGCACTTCCCGCGCGGATTGCGGTCCGGTTGGGCAAGCGGGCCAAGGTTGCGGTGATTGCCTGATTGTGCTTGCCCGGTGGGAGAAAAATCACACGAGGCTGAAGGTCAGGCGAATACGAAGCCGCCGTCGCCTGCGCCTTTGACGCGATAGAGGGTGCTGTACAGATATCGCCGAAGGGGAATTGGGCGCTCTTCACCGGATTCTGAAATGCCAAGGATTTGTCTGGCTCTACGCTTCGAAATCAAGTTCGACGGGATCGATGAGCGGGACGAGCCATTCAAGCAGCGCGAGATGCGCGGGATGCGTGGAGTATGCGTCGCAGGCTGCCTTGGTGGTGAACTTCATCATGCCGGCAAAGGTGTAACCCTGGCCGCGCGGCGAGAGATTCGAGCCTACGTGCGCCTCAATCAATCCGGGAACGACATTGCGGAAGGCCAGAATCTCCTGTTTCGCGCGGAGTTTGTCAGCGTCGGTGGCTTCCGGCTTCCACTTGAATCCGAAGATGTGAATGAACATTTTGGACGTTCTCCTTTCGATTTGAGCGGCCCCTGGGTTAGTTCCGCTTCAGCCGCCCAGTGAGAAGGCACGTGCGGATTCAAGAAGACTGGCGACCGACTCTTTTGAGCAGGACTCAGTGTAGATGCGCATCAGCGGTTCGGTGCCGCTGGCGCGGAGCAGGAGCCAGGTTTCGGCGGCGTTGGGCTTTTCCTTTGCTTCCGGATTATCCAGGTAGAACTTGACTCCATCGAGGTTTTCCTGGCGCAGGATGGGCATACCGGCAAAGGACGCGTCGCCGGTCTTCAGGGCTCGAGCCCTGGCGATGGCTGCGTTCTTGATGTCATCGGGAATATGGAGATCGATGCGGCCGTACTGGTGTTCGCCGTATTCGGCCTGGAGATCGGCAACCAGCTGGCCAAGGGTCTTGCCTTCTTCAGCCATGACGTTGGCGAGCAGCAGCGCGTTGAGGAGACCGTCGCGCTCGGGCAGATGGCGCTGGAAGCCGATGCCGCCGGATTCTTCACCGCCCATGAGGATTTCGCGTTCCAGCATGTAGTCACAGACGAATTTGAAGCCGATGCCGTGCTCGATCAGTTCGCGGCCGTGCTTGAGGCAGATGCGGTCGAGCATCTTGGTGGTGTTGAAGGCCCTGGTGACGGCGCCGGGCCAGCCTTTGCGCTTGAGAACCCAGCTCAGCAGGACGGAGTAGATTTTGTGGGGATCGACGAAGTTTCCAAATTCGTCCGTTGCTCCGATGCGGTCGGCGTCGCCATCGGTGCAGAGGCCGGCGGCGCAGTGATGGGCAACCGTGGCTTCGCCCAGGGCGCGGATGTGCGGCTCGATAGGCTCGGGGTTGATGCCGGGAAAGAGTGGATCGGGATTGGCGCGAATCTGCACGTGGTCGACGCCTATCCGCGAGAAGATGCCGGAGAGGATTGTGCCGCCGGCGCCATACATGGAGTCGATGCAGAACTTCATGCCCGACCTTGAGATGAGGCCGAGGTCGGCGAAGCTTTCGATGGCTTTGAGGTAGTCAGGGAGGAAGTCGACTTCGGTGATGGGCGCGGGATGCGGAGCCGGCGGAGCTGGCTTATCGAGGTAAGACTCGATCGAGGCGATCATGGAAGGTTTGCCGGAGCCGCCGTACCACCCCTTGTATTTCACGCCGTTCCACTGCGCCGGATTGTGGGACGAGGTGATCATGATGCCGCCTGCCGCGCCGCGCCCGCGCACGCCGAAGCTCAAGGCCGGGGTGGGTGTGATGGCCTGGGCCAGTTGGACGGGGATGCCGCTGGCGGCGACGACTTCGGCGCAGGCGCGCGCGAATGCCTTTGACATGAAGCGGGTGTCGTACCCGATGCAAAGGCCCTTGGCGGGGCTCTCGTGCGCGTGGACATAAGCGGCAACGGCGGCGGCGGCGGTGCGCACGTTAGCGAAGGTGTAATCTTCGGCGATAACACCGCGCCAACCATCGGTGCCGAACTTGATCTGAGGGTGGGGCATGCGTGCTTTCCGCTCCTGCTGCAGACAAGTGTAAATAATGGAGGCTCTAGCTTGCCTCAGTGGCCATGAACCTCTTCGGTGCTCATGGCATGACGCTGAGGTTGTCGAACTGGATGCGATTCCATTCGGTTCCCAGGGCGATCATGCCGTGGGTGTGGGTGGCGTCTTCAACCGAGCTGAGCGACGCGCCGTCGAGCAGGGCGTCGATTCTGTCGCCGTGGAAGCGAAGCTCGAGGCGATGCCATTGCAGCCGATCGAACTTCGCCGTGCCGGAGGCGAGGGTTGCGGTGGGCTTCTTGTATTGGGTCGACAACAGCTCCCAGTTTCCATCGGGTTGAACGCGAAGCACGTAGCCGCTGGGCCAGCGGGCCTGGCCATCTTTGAAGACGTCGGAGGAGTCGATGCGGCCAATGAGAACGGCGGGAGCGTCGCTGAGGAAATGGGCGTCGGCGGCCACGGTCAGGTCGGTCCAGGCGGCGTCGCCGGCAAGTGTGAAGGGGTTGGGGACCGGTCCCCACGGAACGGGGACGGATGTGATGACCTGCTCGAGGCACCGGCCTCCGCGCCCCGTGCATGGTTGCGCTTCAAAGGCTCCGTCCTGGTCCGCGAGGTACTTGGGCGCGCGGCCGATGGGGGTGGTCTCAAAGTCATCGTGGTAGGGCAGCGGGAATGGAGCAGCCGACGGCGGAACGGCTGCTCCCTTGCCCTGGCCGGTGGTGGTGGTGAGCGAATAGAGCGAATCCGGTTCGAAGATGTATTCGAATGCGCCGTTGACCGGAGTGATGTCGGCGACGTGTTCGAAGGTGCGGGAGCTATTCGTCTCCCAGACGTGGACCTGAGTGGTCGCCAGACCGCTGGTCAACTGAAACGAGACAGACTGTGGGACTTTTGCGTCAATGGTTTCGAGGATGACGCTCCACTGTTTGCGCTCGGGCGATCGAAGAGACACATAACTGCCTGCCTGCGGCAGCTTGCCCGACGCGGCGTCAAGATATTGCCACCCGGGTTGCGCGAACTGCGTTGTGTGGGCCGTGGCCCAGATGGTTCCCTGCACGTCATAGTGTCCCGACCAGGGCGTGTTGGCGTACATAAGTCCCGAGTTAGGGGCGGCCAAGTTGTCGTAGTAGGAAGTGATGGGACTCCAGATCTCGGTGGAGGTGAGTGAGCCTTCGAGATAGTTTTGGTTATAGAGGTGGGCGAGTATGCGTCCGCCGATGGGCCAGTCGCGGCTCACAAACGGGCCGCCGCCACCATTGGGCTGGTCTTCGCTGGACCAGAGGGGCTTGCCGGTGCGGCGCGCCGCGTCGGTGGTGGTGATCTTTCCATCCACTTTGGGGTAATGAACCCCGATGACGGCGATGGCGCTGGCGAGTTCAGGGTCTTTCAGCATTTCATCGGCGATGGACCATTGGCCGGCGCCTTCGCCGGGCCACTCGTCGCAGCAGATGATCTTGGTGGAGAGATGATCGGCGGCGAACTGACGGTGAAGCAGCTTCACGTAGGCCGGGTCGTGGACCATTTCATTCCATGGTCCCGCATAGGCGATGTCGAGGCCGTAGTCGCGCTTGGCGGTACGGATGAAGTCGGCCATGTACGCGGCCATCCTCGCGGTGTAGAGGGTGCGTTTGTTCCCATCGGCGACGCCGACCCACGCGGGCGCGCCCCAGGGCAGGATTTCGAGAACGATTTTCGGATTGCGCTTGTGGGCTTCAGCCATGAGCCACCACTCGTAGCCGCGGGTTGAGCTGTGATCCTGGGGCGCGCGCATGTGGCTTGGCTCGGAGCCGTCGGTGGAGTTGATGTCGGCGCCGATTTCAACTTTGAGATGCTGGAGCGCGGCGCCGTAGCCGGGCTTGAAGAGGTAATCGAGAATCTGGCTGCGCTGGGGCTCGGGATAGTCGATCAGCAAGCGGGAGGAAGCGCCGGCGCTGGCTGCTCCGAGGCCGTCGAAGATTCGGCCTGCGCCGTTCGCGTCAAGCACCACACGCGTTTGCTGGGCTCGGGCCAGGACCGGGCAGGTTAGAAGAGCAGCCAAGGCGAGCATAGATGGTACGGTGCAGCAAGACGTTCTGCGCGGGGCGGTTTCGATCATGGAAGTCAGCCTCTTGACCGACTGTCCAGCTTATAACACCGCGCCGAGTGCGTTACTTCTGCGGTTGTTCCGCCTTCTTGTTCTTGTCCTCTTCCTGCATCTGAGCGTCGAGGCCGTTGGTGGGGTCCTTGTGGAAGAACCTTCGCGAGATGTCGGGCCAGAACTCGTTGAAGACGCCGCCGACGGTGCCTTCAGTGGTGACGATGAAGCCGTTGGTGATGGTCTCGCCCCACCCGGAGTTCTGCGACGGGTAATAGAGATTGGAGATGGCGCCCGAGATGATATTGCCGCCGACGTTGGAGTAGTTCGGCTCCCAGCGGCCGGAGTTGTCGTGTTTACAGATATAGCTGGTGGCGATGGAGTAGAGCAGCCGGTGTTTCACGGTGCCGTGGCCGAGGCGGAAATAGCGCGGGTCCTGGTGGAAGATGGCGGGAAGAAAGCCGTTGCCGATCATGGTGCCGTCGAAGGCGTCGAGATAGGCCGCGCCGGAGCGCTTTCCAAAGCCCTCGGCGCCCCAGCCGAAGCCGGTGTCGTCATCGAACGCTTCGTGAAGGCCGGCCACCGTAACTGCGGCGGCAAAGGTGAACGGATCGACTGCAGAATGAAAGGCTAAATTTATTTTCTGGGTTGCGGTCAAAGAAACTGCGTCGCTGACGTAGGAAGTGTTGAATGAGGGAATGATTCCGAGGACGCGCTGGTGCTCCTCAGCTTTGATCTGTTCATCGGCCTTCTGGCGCTGGGTTTTTTCGATGGTGAGCTGCTGGGCGGCAGGTTGTGCGGAACTCGATGTGCCTGGAACCGGGGTCGGGTCGGCAGCCGGCGCCGGCTGCTGCGGAGGCTGTGGGTCGGCCGGCGCCTGCGGTGCCGCGGTCAGCTCGATCTGAGGCTCGGGAGCATCGGGAATGCCCCCGACAGCAGCGGTCGTGGCCGTAGCAGGCGGGGGCTGCTCAGAACGAAGAATGGGGGTCGGCGCCAAAAGGGCAATCCCGAAACACAGTGGCGCAGAAACGAGAGTACTAAAACGCATCATTCACCAATTTTGGAGCTGGCAGCTCGAGAAATAACCCACCGCGATCGGGTGAATTTTGACCAGAATCGCCGTCTGCATCGTCATGAACGCCAGCGATTCCGGCTCATAAACGCTTTAGTCGGACGGCTCTTTGCTGCTCAAAAGCCTAACCCATCAGCTATATCTCTCTGTTAGACGCGATTTTGTCTCAACCCGACACATTGATTTCCCGCCCGACCGTTTTTGACTGGCCGGGAAGAACCTCACTTGCAGTTTTTTCACCCGGAATCTGTTGACTTGTAACCTCTTAGACGGCGAAGTCGATGAATCCGCGCTCGGGGTCGGTGGAGACGAGTTTGACCGTGACCCGATCGCCAACGTCGAGGCCCTTGCCACCCTGGACCACCTTACCGTCGACGGGGGGATTGAGGGTGCGGACGAAGACGCCGTAGCTGTTGACGCCGGTGACGATGGCCGGGAAGCTCTGGCCAATGCGCGGCCGCAGGACGACGGCGGCGATCCGCTTCTGCATCTCGCGCTCTACCTTGCGGGCGCCGTCTTCCATCAGCGTACACCGCTGTGCGATGGCGTTGAGCGCATCTTCGGAGTAGGGCTGCGGCCCGTGAGCGAGCCAGGCCTTGATCAGGCGCTGGGTGACGATGTCGGGAAAGCGGCGGTTGGGGGCGGTGGAGTGGGTGTAGTCCTGGACGGCCAGGCCGAAGTGGCCGGGCGAGATCTCGTTGGGCTTGACCAGCACATATTCGCCCGGGCCCATGAGCTTGATGACGGCCAGCGATAGATCGGGAAAGTGGTCCGGATCCTTCTGCTTCTGGGCGAGGAGAAAGTCGTTGAGGGCTTTGGAATCGGGCTGCTGGGGCAGGGTTGTGCCCAGACCTTCGGCCAGCTCGACGATGCGGTCCCAGCGCTTGGGAATGCGGACGATGCGGCGTATGGAGGCGACGCCGGCCTCTTCGAATGTGCGGGCGATGACGCCGTTGGCCGCAACCATGAACTCCTCGATCAGGGACGTGGCGCGGTTCTTCTCGAGGCTGGCGATGGCGGTGGGTTGATCGGCCTGCATGAGGGGCCGGGTTTCGACGGTCTCAAGGTCAAGAGCGCCGTGCTGGAAGCGGTTGCCGAGCAGCCGCTGGGCGGCCCTATCCTGGAGCTTGAGCTGGGCGGCGAGGTCGGCGTTGGCGGCCACCTTGGCCGGGGCCGGGCCGCGGCCTTCGAGCCACGCGCCGACACCGTTGTAGGCCAGTTGGGCGCGGTTGTGGACCAGGGCGCGATAGGCCTTGCCGTCGCTGACGGTTCCTGAGGCGTCCACCTTGAATTCGACGACGATCGCGGTGCGATCTTCGTTTTCGTTGAGCGAGGTGATGCCTTCGGAGAGCTCCGCAGGCAGCATGGGAAAGACTTTGACGCCGGTGTAGACCGAGGTAGTTTCGCTCTGGGCGTGGGCGTCGAGGACTGTCCCACAGGGCACGCGGGAGTCGACGTCGGCCACGCCGATAAGAACGCGAATGCTGCCGTCGGAAAGCTGCTCGGCCCACTCGATCTGGTCGAGGTCTTTGGAGGTATCGTTATCGATCGAGGACCAGAGCAACTGGCGCAGGTCTTTCAAGCCGGCGTCGGCGGCCGGCTCGGGATGAGCTTCGATCGCGGCCAGTTCGGCGGCTGTTCCCGCGGGAAAATCAGGTTGGAAGCCGTGCTCAATCATGGATGCGTGGGCGGCAGCGACCAGATTGAATTGAGCCGGCTGGCTGGAAGGGTGGTGTGAATCTGCAGAGACGAGGTAACCAGGATGGCTGGAGTGCATGAAGAACGTGCTCCTTGAATGCGAAATGCCAGCGTACCACCTTGAGGTGCGCGGAAAGATAAAGGCGGCTGGAGCGGGTTCGTGGCGGCCCACCCTAGCCGCAAAAAACAAAGACGCGGCGAGGGTGGGGCACCCGAAGTTTTGTCGCCTGCGGATCGGTTTCGTCGACGCAGGACCTTTACTGGATGCCGAGATCGGCAAGCACCTTGGGCTTGGGTTCTTCGACGGCCAGCAGGTTGTGGCAGGCCGCGCAGTCCTGGGTGATGCTGGTGCCGTCTTTGGCCGCGTGGTCGCCGTCGTGGCAGCGGAAGCAGCCCGGATAGCTCATGTGGCCAATGTGGTTGGGATGCGTTCCCCAGGTGACTTTCATGTAGGGAAACACGTTCTGGCTGTAGAGCAGCACCAGTTCATCGGCCGCGGTTTTGATCTGCGCTGCCTTGGAGCTGAGCAACTCCGGATGGCCGGATTGATAGAAGGCCTGAAGTTGTTGAGGGATCTTCACCCTTGCATCGGCTTCGCTGGCGTAGTCGGCCTTGAGAAGTGCGAGGCTCTCTTTGTGGACCCAGGGCAGGCTGGGGCTGACTGCGCCTTCTTCCATGGCGCGGTTGAGCGCCTCTTCAGGGGTGACGAAGGTGTGGGCGGCGCGGTTGTGGCAGTCGATGCAGTCCATCACCCGGCGAACGCCATTGGGCATCGCGCCTTTGAGCGCGGAGGCGACAAATGTCGACTCCGACCCGTCGGGATTGAGCCTCTGCACCCAGGGAATGGTGGTGCGCGTCTCGTCGGTGGTGATGTATTCGATGTGGCCCAGGTGCACGCCGTGAATACCGGTCAGGTGAGAGAAAGAATCCACGCCGCCCAGATGAAGAACCAGCACGGTCTGCGTCTCTGTGTTTTGCTCGTCGTCGGCAAAGTTTGATTTAACCAGCAGTTTGTCGCCGACAAACCTAGCCGGGGTGTGGCAGCCCTCGCAGATCACGCGCGCCGGGCGCAGACTGGTCACGGGCGACGGAATCGGCGTGGGATAGCGGTGGAACGTCACCTCGACGAGTTGCTTGGTGCCGTTGACTTTGGCGCTGAAGTAAGCCTCGGCGCCGGAGCCGATATGGCACTCCACGCAGGCCACGTGGGAGTGGGCCGAGATTTTGTAGGCCGTGTATTCCGGGTGCATGACATGGCACGACTGGCCGCAGAACTGCGGCGAATCCATGTACGCCGCGCCGCGATAGCTGGCCATGGCAACCACCAGCAGATTGACGATGGTAGCCACCAGGACAATGTCGAGCCCGTGGCGGAACATGCGGTCGTTGAGATCGATTTTGGGATAGACAGCCGGAATCTGCCCGGCTTTCAGCAGCGCTTTGTGGCGCAGGAAGATGCCCACCGGGATAAGTATTAGGCCGCCCACGAACAAGCCGGGAAGCAGGAGAAAGAAGATGATCCCGAGGTATGGATTGTCGTTGAACCGGCCGAAGATCTCCACCAGCCAATAGCCGACCATTGTGACGCCGGAGGCGGTAGTGATGGCGCCGCCGGCAAGGCTTACAGGGTTGTTGCCGAAAAATAGCGCCGGCCGCACCCAGTTCTCGCGGAATTTTTGAAACAGTGACACGTGGCTTCTCCAACACTTCAGGTCAGCGGCCCGACTTCGAGCCCCGAGACGAATTCGAAACAGCGGTTAAGGAAACACAAGCGGAGCAGCGGCTTGTTCACCAACCCCGGCGAACGGAACTTCACCGATGGGAGTGGATGAACAAGCCACTCGTCCGCGTTCAACTTCAAGACAACTGCGAATCTGTTCTTGGTGCTTGGCCGTCGAGCTTACTTCAGGCTCTTGTAATAGGTTGAGACGTCCTTGACCTGGTCGTCCGAGAGCCCGGCAACCGGCTTCATCTTGCCTTTGCCGTTTTTCACCACGCCGATGATGTCGGCGACGCTGAGCTTCTGGATGTCGGGGTCGGAGGCGGGCTTGATGCCCATCATCTTGGCCATTCCCGCACTGGGAACCCCGGCGGGGCCGTGACAGGTCTGGCACTTGGTTTTGTAAGTCGCTTCGCCGGAACCCTGGGCAAAGCTCATGGCGCCGGCCAGGGACACAGCCGCGGCCAGCGCGAGGACGGAACGAGTGATTTTGGTCATGGTAATGCTCCTTAAGTGTCTTGCCCGCCCGGTGCCCCTGTTGAAGAGACACGATAAGCGTCTTGTTACCCGTGCCCGGTCAAGCGGCCGGTACTATCTGGCCGTTGATTCCGTATCGAGATGACCTGGAAGGTCATCTCATCGTATTCCAGCGCGGCCGGTTTCGTGAAGCCCGGCCGCAACCTGGCCCTTCAGAGACCGCTTTCCGCCGGCTTACTTGGCGAAGGTCCTGAAGTAATCGACCGAATCCTTGATCTGATCGTCGGTCAACTTGTCTTTGAACGGCTGCATCTTTCCCATGCCGTTCTTGGTGGCGGCAATCATATCCGCCTCGCTCATTTTCACCACGGATGGATCGGTGGCGGGCTTGACGCCCATGGCCTTCGCGATACCCGGATTCGGAATGCCTTCCGCGCCGTGGCAGCTTTGGCACTTGGCTTTGTAGGTCGCTTGGCCCGCCTGGGCGAAGCTCATGACGCCTGCGGACAGAATCGCCGCGGTCAGCGCCACCTGGAATCGAATTGTCTTGCTCATGGTAAGGACTCCCCGGAAGATTACCCGGCTGGCGGAGGTGCAAGCGTGCCAGCCGTGCGCGGCTTCGTGTAGAAGCGCGTCTTGCACCGATTTGGCCGGATTGGAGAATTCTAATCCTCGAACGGCCATACCCCGCCACTTCAGAGAGCGGCGGGATCGGAAATTTTCTTGAATTCTCGTCGTCCAGGCACTCTTCAGCCGGACGCGGATTCGTTTAGAACTCGTAGTGCATTGAAAGCGTGACATTGTTGGCGTGAAACACTCGCGGAGCAGTGAGGCCGACGGTGCCCTCCGTGACACCGGTTGGATAAGAGAAAGAGGCGCACGGAGCGATGGTTGCCGTGGTTGAGGTTGCGGTGCTGCAGTATTGGCTGCCGGATGGGCCGCCTTCACCGTAGCCGTAATAGTTGTACTCGGCCTTCCAGATCAACCCGGGATGGATCGTCCAGGCAATATCCAGGAAGGGCGACTGGTACCGGGAGTCGAGCGAGCCGTTGACCTGGCGCGCATCGGTGAAGAACTGGCTGCCGCTGACATCGCTGACCCGATAGCCGAGGTTGGCGCGGACCTTGTCAACAGGGGAGAAATGGATGGCGGCGGAGACAAACTGCGTGGGAGCATCCATGAAGTCCCTGGCATACCAGTCGGAAAGCGCCGTGCCGGCAAGCTCAGTGGCTGCGGTGGCTCCTCTGCCGAATACATTGGGACAGGTTGCGGCGTTGGGGCCGGCGACCGCGCCGGGCTGGGTGGCCGTGGCGCCGTTGTTGTAGCAGATGTTGGTCGCCGTATAGACATCGCTGTAGGCGTAGTAGAGATCGAAGCCGTAGTGCTCGGTGGGCGAGAGCGAGGCGCCCAGGCTTGCGACCCGGCTGTGATCGACATGATCGAGTGGGCCTTCGTACGGTGTGCCGGATGCGGGGGTTCCCTTGGGGGCCGGTGTCGCAGAAGGTGGAACGAACTCGGCAACCAGGGCCTGGTTGTTGTTGGTGTTGTTATGCCGCTCCGCGTCGTTGAAGGCGCCGGACAGAGTGGCCCATGGTTTGGGCTTGTAAATGGTGTGGAACCGATAGCGTCTGGTCTGGCGGGCACCGACGGACGTGAAGGCGTTATCGGCATAGAGCACCTGGACCGAACCGTTGACATCCCAGTTGGCGGTGGGACGAACGGCGGCAGTGAAGATTCCGCCGTTCTCGTTGATGGCGACCGTGCCGTCGGAGGTGGCGCCCACGGCTAACGGGGACGCGCAGCATGGGGTACCGGCGGCTGCTCCGGCTGGACTTGTTCCGGGCGTTCCCTCGGCGATGGTGTGCGTAGCATGGCGGTAGGTGAGAGAAAGGGTGATGCGGGAGGCCGCATCCCAGGTGCCGCTGAAGTCGTTGGTGATGAATCTCTGGCCGAAGTAGCCGGGAAGCGGGGTTCCGATGGCGGGGCTGCCCTCAAAGCTGGAGGCGCCGGTGGCGGCACTGATGGTAGTCAGCGGGCCTGCGTAGTTAATGGTCTCGCTTCCGGCGGTAGCGGGGGTCTGGAGCGTGGTGCCGCTGGCGATCAGCGCGGTTCCCGGCTCATGAACGCTGGAGAAGTCAATCTGATCAGAAAGGCTGAAAACGGGCACGGCCTGCCAGACAATGCCATAGTCGGCAGCGACCACTTCCCGCTTCGCCGATGCGTTCCCGAGGTAAGTGATGGAGCGATTGGCCCCGGCCGTGCCGCTGGCTTTGGTCAAACCTTCAAAACTGTCGTAGTAGTCGGGCAGGTTCATGTTGGCGTGGGTGTAACGGAAGTTGCCGTTCATCGAAACGTTCCTGATGCTGGCGCTCTGCAGGCGGAGGATCTCGGTAGGATAAAGAATGCGGGTGGGCTGCGAACGCATATAACTCGAGATCACGGCGCAGGCCGCATTGATCACCGGCAGGCCGCCGGAGCTGGGGGGCGAGGAGAGCAAAGGAAGCCCGCCCATGCTGCTCGTGTTGCAGGCGCTCGCGGAGTAAGGAGTGAGGGCGTCGTAATTCGAAAGCAGGGCCACCGGGGTGCCGTCCGCCTCCTGTACGTTGAAATATCCGGGGGCCATGGTGAAGAAAGAGTCCATCTTCAGGTGGTCGATCTGCTCTTCAAAGGTCAGCTTGGTGCCCCGCACCGGCTTCCAATCGAGCGCGCCCGTGAAGTCGTCGCTGCTGTTGCGCTGATACTCCTGGAGCAGCACATCGTAGGAACCGGCGAACTGATAACCGCTGGGGCTCAGGCTCGGCCCCTGAAAGATGTTCTGCGAGTACCCGGCCCGCAGGGTCACGTTGGAAAGAGGAAAGAACGTGATGCTGGTATCGGTCATGCGCCGCACGGTGTTGAACATGACCGGCGAGACGACTTCCTGGGGCCACGGATAACTGCCCGTCGGCGCCGCCGCGGGGCCAATCGGAATGGATTGTCCGCCCGGAATATTCCCATTGCCGAGTAGATCGTAGTCGAAGTACTGGCGGTCGCGCCGGAAGGTGCCCGAGAACTCGTAGATCTTGCCCTTGGCGAAGTCCAGCTTGCTGAAATTGTTGGGATCGCCGCCGAAGCCGCTGCCGACGGCGAACAGGGTATCGACGAGCGGGTGTTTGCTGCCCGGGAGAGCCCGCATTTCAAAGATCTCGCCCAGTACCCGCGGCCCGGACTGCATATTGATGAGGGTGTCGTACATGGCGCCGCTGCCCTTGATGGTGGCTACGCGGCCGCCCACATCGACCGAATGGCGGGCCGAGTAGCCGGCGGGGACCGACATCCGGGCGTCGGGCGCGGGAGCCGGAGCAACCGCATTCTGGCCCCGGGCGGCGCCTGTGATGGCGAAAAGAAGGGCGACTCCAAGGCCCGCGGCAACGCACTGTACCTTTCCAGAAGAATACCGTTGATTTGAGAGCCGGAAAAACCTTCCTGTGACCTTCATATAAAGCCTCACTTCAAGAAACGCTGCTCACTCCGAAACTCTGACCCCGTGCGCGAATTACCTGAGGAACGCCTGGTTCAGGTTCGACCCATGAATATACGTGTGGCAGCTGATGCAGGAGGTCAACTCCGACGACCCCGCGCTGATTCCGTGCACCGTGCCGGCCGCGACCGGGCTGTGGCACTGGTTGCACAAGGTGTTGATATTCGGCATGTTCAAGAGGCGCGCGTTCTGCGAGCCATGGGGCGTGTGGCATGCCATGCATCCCTCGGCTTTCACTGCGGCGTGCTCGTACACGAATGGCCCTCGCGTCTCGGCGTGGCATTTGGTGCAGATGGCGTTCTGGTCGGCCGTCGACTTGAGGTTGTTGTTCCCGAAAGTGCCGTGCACGTCGTGGCAGTCGCCGCAGGTAACCAGGCCTTCGTTCACCTTGTGGTGGAAGGGCATATCGAAGGACGGCTTCACGTCTGTATGGCACTTGAAGCAGAGCGTGGGCTGGGAGGCAACCAGCAGGTGCTCGTTGTCGCCGCTCGCGTGGACGCTGTGGCAGCTTATGCAGCTTACATTCGCTTTGGCATGCGGCGAACGGTCGAAGTTGGGATGGGCCGCGGCGTGACAGCCTAGGCATCTAGCGTCCACTTCCTTGGCCGTCGCCTTGGCGGGATTGAAGATCTTGCTTACATCTCCGCCGCCGGCGATGTGGGCGCTGCCCGGTCCGTGGCAGCTCTCGCAGGTCACTCCGGCGCCGCCATTCTCGAGCGCCAACTTGCTGTGCGGATTGCTTGCGAAACCCTTGCTCTCAGCTTCGTGGCAGGCGGCGCAGGCTTCCGCTCCAGCAACAGTCGCTCCGGCGGTGTTACCGTCAGGCGCGGCGGCCGGTTTGTCTTTCGGCGCCGCCGCCGCTGTTGCGCATAACAGGCTTGCGCTCAGTATCAATCTAAGAAAAGTTCGCATTTCGGGCCTCATCTCCGAAGCTTGACAATTCGCAGATCACGCTGCAGGGACCCCACAGTGCGTGCAACATGCCGCTCTCGAAGTACTTGTCTTGGTGTTCGCACATTAATGCGCGAGCACCTTGGTCACCGATCCCGGTGCCCTTTAAAAACCGTGGCGCGGAGGGCTTCGGACTCGGTCGGTCTTCTCCCGCGCAAGCTGCGCTCTGTGTGCCGCATCACCTATGGAAAAGGTTACGTACCGTAAATACGCTCGAGCGGTGATGTGAATCACAGAAAGCCGGAAGACCACCGCCGCAAACAGATTCTTCCCAGGGACGAAACGGCCCGAAACAACATGTGTTAGCTTTTGCACCGCGGGGCTCACCCGCAGATGAATCGCGTCTTCGTCCCCTCAAAAGGGGCTACGGTGAGCAACGCTATCGTCCGCACTATAAGGGGCGCTTCGATGAGAGTCTGATCAAAACGAACCATCTTTCCAGACCCGGCGGGAAACCAGCTGCCGGCGGTGGCTGATTTCGGTTGAGGATGTGGCTCGGTTTGGCTGCGCGCGTGGCCACTGAGATGAAGCGGGCGGCGGGCGCATCTTCGGAGATCGGGTCACAGCGCCTAACCGATGGCCTCTCTATTGGTTGTGAGCCCCGTCACATCCGTCTCTGCGCCGCATGCGGCAAAATCCCACTTAGGTGCAGCCGTGGGCTCGACTGGTCCCGCAGCATATCGGAGCGGATGGGCGTCAGAAGCGAACCAGACTGCGCCAGGGCAAGGCGCCGCATCGGCACCGGATCGGCTAAGACGATGGCGGAAACACTCATATCGGCAGAGTTACAGACGCGGCAACGAAACCCACCCCGGGCTTTTCCGGCTGGGTGCGCTGCCTGTTCGAATCGCCGGCCGGGTTGGTTTTGCTCGCTGGGCAGCGCGGTCCTGGCCGATCTGGAGTTGGCCACCAGCACCATTTCACTGCCTAGCCAGGCTTCCCTCTTTGTGCAGGGCGATGATGCCCGCTGCCTCTATTTGATCTGCAGCGGCTACCTGAAGCTGACCACGGGTCGCGCCGAGGACCGGCAGATGATCGTCCGGGTTGCGGGACCCGGTTCGATGCTTGGACTCTACGCGGTCCTTTCGCATGGGGTTTACGAGGTTTCGGCTGAATCGCTGACCACCGCCCAATTGCGCCCGGTGGAGCGCGACCGCTTCCTGAGCTTCCTGCGCAGCCATAAAGAGGCGCAGATGCGGGCCGTGCAATGCATCTGCCAGGAGTATCGCTTCGCGCTGCAGGACGCGTGCCGCATCGCGCTGTCCGAGACGGTAGCTACGCGGCTTGGGCGGCTGTTGTTTGAGCTGGCCCACCAGATCGGCGAACATCTGGCGGGCGGCGAATTCCGCTTTCCGCTGCTGCTCACCCATGAAGAGATGGCGTCGATGACATGCACCACCCGCGAGACCGTGACCCGCACCCTGGGCCAGTTCCGCAAGAAGGGCTGGATCTCGATCGAAGAGTCGATGATCACGATACACCAGCCTGACCGTCTGCAAATGCTTCTGTAAATTAACGTTAATAAATTGACGCTCCCTGCGGCCCGCAGGCCGAGTCCAAGAGATATGATTTTGAGAGACTCAATCGCGTCCAGGTGGGAGTTCACACCGCTTATGAACCGTTTTCTCGCTGTTCTTTCTGCTCTTCTTTTCGCCTGCTGCGCTGCAGCAGCCCAGAATCTGACCTCCGATGCGCCCGTAGCTCCCGCTCCGGCAGCCGTCACCACCACTCAATCTGCTGAGGTCGCGCAGTTTCAGAAGATTGAAGATTCATGGGCGGACGCTGTAAACCGGCGCGACCAGTATGGACTGGAGCTGGTCCTGTCTCCCTTGTTTGTGGATGTTTCAGCCCAAGGCGATGTGACCACCCGCAATCAGCAACTGGTGCAGGTGATCACCGGCGAGGACAAGACGCTCTATCTGACTCAGAAGGTGATTACCGTCCGCCTGCTGGGCGATATTGCTGTAGCCAACGGGACCTATACGCTACACCACAAGGTGAACTCGACGCAGAAAGACGAAAAGGGCATCTTTACGCATGTCTTCGAGCGAGTGCGCGGCGGCTGGCTGTGCATCAACTCGCAACGGACGGTGCTGAAGGAAGACTCGAACGCCAAGGCCAAGAAGCAATCGACGGCCGAGATGCCATTCCATATCCCGCTATTCAGCAGGGGCGACAAGGGTCCGCAGTAAGGAAGACGCAGAAAACCTCGATTTCCCTCATGGGATGAGTGGTCGCGCCGGCCCGGGTTCGTTGCGCAACAATTGCGCCTTGTTGCCTTCGATTCTGGCGCCCTGCACTTTGATGGACACATGTACGAGGCCGAGCGCTGCCGGGGTTACGCCGGGGAGGCGGCTGGCCTGGCCAATGGTGATGGGCCGCACCCGCTCGAAGGTTTCGCGCATCTCGCGGGAGAGACCGCTGATGGTGCCGTATTCAAGCCATTCCGGAATTGCGACCGACTCGGCGGCCTTGAGCTTTTCGATGGACTTCTTTTGCTGCTCGAGGTAGCCGGCAAACTTGAACTCGGTTTCGACGGCTCGCACCGCGCTGCGCGCCTGGGAGTTTCCGGTGAGGCCGTTGGCCCACCCGGACAGCACCGAATCCCGTTCGAGATCTTCGCGCAGGGCGCCGAGGATTGGCTCGATGGTCACTTCGGGTCGCTTGAGCAGCTGCGCCCAGGTGAGACCCGAGGTGGCGGGCAACTCGCCCATGCCCGCGGACAGCAGCCTCTCGGGGCTGGCCTTGCCTGATACCAGCAGCCGCTCGAGCGCGGCCATGCGGGCCTGCTTGAGTTCGTACTCCGCCCAGCCCTCATCGTTGATCAATCCAAGGCGGCGGCCGTGCGGCGTGAGGCGCCGGTCGGCATTGTCGATGCGCAGGTGAAGACGGAATTCGGCTCGCGAGGTGAACATGCGGTAGGGCTCGTTGGTCCCCTTCGAGATCAGGTCGTCGATCAGGATGCCGGTGTAGCCCTCGCTGCGGTCCATGGTGAAGGGTGGCTGGCCCTTGAGCCACAAGGAGGCGTTGATTCCGGCCATGATGCCCTGGCAGGCGGCTTCTTCGTACCCGCTGGTTCCATTAATCTGCCCCGCAAGGTAAAGGCCCGTGAAGGCCTTGACGCGCAGGGTGCGGTCGAGCTCGGTGGCGTCGACCGAATCGTACTCGATGGCGTAGCCGGGGCGGAGCATTTCGGCATCCTGGAGGCCGGGGATGGAGTGAACGATCTGCCATTGCACTTCCATGGGCAGCGAGGTCGACATTCCGTTGACATAGACCTCGTGGGTATTGAGACCCTCGGGCTCCAGAAAGAACTGGTGCTGGGTCTTATCGGGGAATTTGACGATCTTGTCTTCGATGGAGGGGCAATAGCGCGGGCCGATGCCTTCGATGCGGCCGGAATACATGGCCGAACGGTGGACATTTTCGCGGATCAGGCGGAGGGTTTCCGGGGTGGTGAAGGCGATGTGGCAGCTGATCTGGCGCTGGACAATCGTTTTGGTGCGAAAGCTGAAAGGCGTGGGGTCTGCGTCGCCGGGCTGTTCTTCGAAGGCGTCCCAGTGAATGGTGCGACCATCGAGGCGCGGGGGCGTGCCGGTCTTTAGCCTGCAGGTCCGCAGCCCCAGGGCGCGCAGCGCCTCGCCGAGCAGGACCGAGGCAGGCTCGCCGCTGCGGCCGGCCGGATAGCGCTCTTCGCCGCAATGGATGAGACCGTTGAGAAAGGTTCCGGTGGTGATGATGGTGGCGCCGGCGAGGAGCCGGCGGCCGTCGCGGAGCTTGAGGCCCAGGACGCGGCGTTTTTGGGCGATGGGGTTCCTTTCCAAGGTCTCAAAATCGAGAACTGGGTCACCCAGACCGGCTTCCTGATCCCTGACCCCTGATCTCTGATCTCTGACTTCTGATCCCTGATCCCTGTCTTCGATCACAAGATCGACGACCTCAGCCTGGCGGATGTGGAGGCCGGGTTGCGACTCCAGGAGCTCGCGCATCTTCACGCGGTAAAGCTGCTTGTCGCACTGGGCGCGCGGGCTCCAGACGGCCGGGCCGCGGGACCTGTTGAGCAGGCGGAATTGGATTCCCACCGCGTCGGCGACCTCGCCCATGATGCCGCCCAGAGCATCGACTTCGCGCACCAGGTGTCCTTTGGCCACGCCGCCGATGGCGGGGTTGCAGCTCATCTGGGCGATCAGGTCGAGGTTCATGGTGATGAGGGCGGTCTTGAGGCCCATGCGCGCTGCCGCCATGGCCGCCTCGCAGCCGGCGTGGCCGGCACCCACCACCGCCACATCGTATTGTTCGGTGAAAGCCATCCAAGGCTATTTTACGGGGAATCCGATGGCCAGGTATTGGGGCGGACGCGGGAGCTTGATTCTGCATGAAGGAGCGGCGGCGAGTGCCGGCTGGGCGTCGCGTCCCGCGATCTCACGCGGCGCGGAGTTCGAGGATGATTGCGGCGCCACTGGGGTCGAGGTTCACTGCCAGCGCGCGGCCGTTGTTGTCCCGCAGGATGGTGGCGCACAGGCTCAGGCCCAGGCTGGTGTTTTCGCCCTCAGTGTGCGCCGCGGTGAAGGGGTCGAAGGCGCGCTCGGGGTTGGGGAATCCTGTTCCGGAGTGGCCGACCAGGATCTGCACCACGCTGCCCTCGCTGGCCGCTTCCAGGCGAATGGTCTTTGGCTCGTCTGCCGGTGGCGCGGAACTTTCTACCGCGTTCATGGCGAACTGGAGGCAGTGGCGCACAGCCTGGCGCAACTGTTGAGGGCTGCACAGCACGCGGGGCAGCGAAGGCGCAATGCTGAGCCGGAACTCGATCGAGTGGCGAAGGAACTCGGCGCGATGCAGTTCGCCCATATCGGAAAGCAGCTCGGAGACTGAAACCGCCGCCTGCTGGTCGCCGTAAGGGCGCGAAATCCGAGAAAGACTCTCGAGCGTGGTGCGCATGTGCCGTGCTTCGGCCAGGATCGACTCGACCGCTTTGCGGTCCTGGGAACTGAGGGCGGCGGCCTCTTCAAGCAGAGATGCATAGCCCAGGACCACGGTGAGGGGGTTGTTCAACTGCTGGGTCACGTTGGCGGCCAGCTGGCCGAGGTGCGAGAACTTCTCGGAGTCGATGAGTTTCTCGAACATCATGGTCTGGCTGCGGGTGGCCTGCAGCCGCGCCACCAGCAGTTCGATGGGCAACAGATCGTCGGTTCGCAGCGGCTCGCCTGCTGGGCTCGTGGGATTGATCTCGGCGGGGCGAATTCCGGCCAGAAGCAGGGCTCCTTCGATGGTTCCGCGGTTGACCATGGGCACGGCCAGCACGGCGGTGAAACGGAGCCGCTTGAGGTCGTCGCCGGGCCAGAGCCAGGGGTCGAGGTCAAGTTTGACGGTCTGACTCTGGCCGACGGCCGGCGGTGCGGAACCCGGTGCGAGGAAACCCGTGGCCGGTATGCGCGCCACCAGGTCACTCAGCGCTTTCACGGTGGCGGAGTTAAGGCCCGCTGAGCCAGCCAGCCGGTACCGGCCGGCGCTGTGAAGCAGCAACGCAGCCTGTGCAAAGCGGCTGTGTTCCACCACCAATTCGCAGATATCCGGCGCCTGGCTGTCGAAATCCTCCACGCGGCGCCGGGCAAGAATCAGGTGAGTGTAGGCCTCAAGTTCGTGGCGCGCTCGGCGCTCTCGCTCCTGTGCGGCCTTGTTGCTTCTCAGCTCATCTTCCAGGGTGAGTACGATTGCGCCGAGGGCGGCCACTACCTTGCCCATCACGACGACACGAATCAGATTGAGCCCGATGACCGGGTTTTGCGAGATGAGCGGGAATACCTCGAGCACGGGCAGCGACCAGGCCACGAAACCCAGAACGGTCAACGCCACGCCGGGCGAAAGCCGCCGGAAGACGAAGACGACCAGCACCGCGGCCATGAGAAGGTTAAAGCACTGCACAAAAGTGAGGGCGAGGGCCGGTCCGAGCTCGAAAAATGCGGCGAAAGCCAGAACGCCCATGATGGCGCAGATCAGGATCGCAAACCATTCGGGCACGGACTGCCGTTTGGCGGCCCAGAACAGGCAGACGCAAAGCGAGATCAACCCGAGGCCCGGAAACAGAAGGAATGCCGGGCCCTTCGGTGCGACTCCCCGATCGACCCCGTAGAGCACGAAGGAGTAGAGCACCAGGGGAAGGGTGTATGGAACGACATACATGATCTGAAAACGGCCGAGACGAAATTTGAGCGGCGAGAGCGCAGCCAGAAAGACCGCCGAGCTGATCAGAAAAGCCGCCTGGCCAAAGGCCGAAAGCCAGCCGCGGCTCCCCGGAGTGAGGCTTACCCATCCCCCGGGATAGACACAAAGCATGGCTACCAGAGAGGAGAAGAAACCTATGAACCACAGAAGGGTGCGGGAATCGCGGCAGCGCAGGTAGAGATAACCGAATGCCGGCAACAAAAGCATGGTGAGAATTAGCGCCGGTATGTGATAAAAGTCGGGCATAAAGGCCGGGAATCTCCTTCCAACTTCCTCGGCGGCCGAACATTACTCGGTCTGAGCGCTCTTGTCGACGCGGCTGGCTTTCATGCGCGTAACAGGAAGGTTTAGTGGGCGCAGGAAAGGGACTACTCGAATCTTACATTCTGAATTCTCCCCACAGGGGCGCTTGTGCGTCTAAAGTTGCAGAAGGCGGGCGATGGGATGAGTCCCGGCTGACGGGACCGAAGCGACGGGGTGCGGAGGAGAAAACACGGTGCGGAATCGGGTTTGGATCGTTTTGATTCTGTTTGGGGGATGGGTAGCAGTTTACGGCGCGGCTGCCGCCGCTCAAAGCAAGGACAGCTTTACCCCCATGCCGCTTGACTCCGGCTTCGGGCGCATGGACCTGTCCGATCCGGCGATTCCAGCCGATCAGATCATCAAGCAGTTTGCGGCCAAGGAAACCGAGTTCCAGCAAGCCTTGAATCACTATACGTACCGCCGGGTCGCCCGGGTGCAGACCGTTGACGACGACACCAACAAGGTGGACGGCGAGTGGTACGAAGTGGACGACGTGATTTTCGATCCCAGCGGGGCGCGAACCGAGAAAGTCGTGTTCGCTCCGGCCAGCAGTTTAACCCGCGTGATGATGTCGCCCTCGGATCTGCAGGACATCCAGCACGGATATCCGTTTGTGCTGACTACCGAAGACCTGCCGCAGTATGACGTGAAGTACATCGGCAAGCAGAAAGTAGACGACGTGGACTGCTACGTGTTTGACGTCAGCCCCAAGACGATCCTGAAGAACAAGCGCTATCTTGACGGCCGCATCTGGGTGGATGCGACCGATCTGCAGATCGTGGTGACCAACGGACGCATGGTCCCGGACGACACCAAAAAGGGCCAGGAGGATCTGCATCCGCCGTTCATGACCTGGCGGCAGCAGGTGGACGGACACTACTGGTTCCCGGTCTACACCAAGGGCGAGGGTGTGCTTCACTTTTCCGGCGGATACGGCTACATGCAGCAGGACGTGCACATCCGCGACACCATCAAATACACCGACTACAAGCGCTTCGGCTCGACTAACAAGATCATTTACGAAGGGCAGGATATTACCAAGAAAAGCGATCAGCCGTCGGCCCAGCCGAACGGGCAACCGAAGCAGTAGATTTCAGTTCGAGACCTGAAGCACCTGGAAGCTTCCGGTGATCGGCGTTTGCTCAAGCGTTCCGATGCCTCCCGGCTTGCTGAGGTCGACGCCGTGATAATCCGTGACCATGTAGACGGCGCCGGTCTTCGGATTGACGGCCAGGGTGCTGGCGCGCTGGCGCGTGGGCAGTGTCTGGATCACCGCATAAGTGTCTGTGACGTCCTGGCGGATGATGGTCAGGCTACCCTCGGCGGCGCCGTTGGCGGTGAATAGAAAGCCGTGTTCGGCATCGTATCCGACAGCATCCACGCCGGGGCCGATGGGTAGAGCGGTGACCTTTTCTCCCGTGCCGGTGTTCAGGACAAGAAGTGTGCGGTTGTTGCAGGCGGCGAAGAGGCGCATGTGGGTGCTGTCCATGGCCAGCGCTCGCGGATCGATGCACTCCGGGCTCAGGAGGTAAACGCGCAGACGCCCGTCGCCGCTGCTGGATGGGTGAGGCCTGGTCCAATCCAGGTTGATCCGCGGGGACACGGAAGGCTTTGCCGCTTCCGGAGCCGCGGTCGCAACCGGGGCGCCAGCGGAGGGCTGCGGACGCAGGAGAGGCGCCACGGTTTGCGCATTGAAGTGGAACACCTGGTTGCGGTCGGTGACACTCAAGTAGATTTCGCTATTCGAGTCTTCGACGGCGTATCCGAGCAGGCCGGGAAGGTGAATATCGCCCAGAACGGTCTGGGTCTGCGTATCGATAACGGTGACCACCGATTCCACGCCGCGGGTGGTGTTACCGGGCTCGGTAGAGCGCTCGGATGGCTGCGCGTCTCTCGTCCCGGCGCGCCTGCCGACAGGCTCGGAGCTGGCTCCCTCGGCGGGGGGATTGGCGCGCACAACGAAAAGCAGGCTGGTGAGAGAGTCGAATACCAGGGAGCGCGGATTGGCCCCGGTATCGATTTCGCTGATCTTCTTGAGCGTCTGCCGGTCGAAGACGATCACCTTGCCGAGGCCGCCGTCGCTTACGTAGCCGAGTTCGCCGGTGTTGTCGAGGGCCACTTGGCGCGCTTCATAGAAGCCGCCGATCTCGCCGGCCAGGGTGCCGGATTCGACGTCGACAACCTGCATCGCGGTACCGTGCGCGATGTAGAGCCGGCCGGCCGACGGGTCCATGGTGAGGTAGTCCCAGTTGCCGGCGCCGCCGATGTACCAGGTTGCATTGATGAAGAAGGGTTTGCCCGGCAAGTCAGTGGCTTGTGGAACCTGCTGAGCCGGCAGAGCCCCGGTGATCAACAGGCTGAAGAACAGAATCCTTCTCATCGCGTCCACTTCCTTGCCGGTAGAGACTGGGTTGGAGCTGTGTTTGTTTACCTGGTCAGCCGATACTTGAGCCCCTGCCGGCTCAGATTCGTACCAGTTCCTGCTGGATCTTTCCCGTAACCCAGGCCTTGCCGGGCGCGGTGAGCATATCGACTTCGCTGCGCACGCCAAACTCGGGCAGATAGATGCCGGGCTCGACAGAAAAGCAGGTGTGGGGAAGAATGCGCCGCTGATCGTGCGTTTCGAGGTTGTCGAGGTGGGCGCCGGCGCCGTGGAGTTCCTGGCCGATGTTGTGGCCGGTGCGATGGGTGAAGTATTCGCCGAATCCGGCCGAGCGAATGACGTTGCGGGCGGCATCGTCGGCCTCGAAACCGCAGATCGGCCGGCCGGCGGCGAAGGCCTCTTCGACAGCCGAGATAGCCGCATCGCGGGCATTGCGGACGCTTTCGAAGACCAACTGCTCGCGTTCGGTGGGTGCGCGACCCACGATGCCGGTCCAGGTGATGTCGTAGAAGACGGTGCCGGGCTTGTCCACCCGGCCCCATATATCGATGAGAATGAAGTCGCCTTCGCGAATGGGCGAGGAGTGTTCGGCGGTGGGCTCGTAGTGGGAGTCGGAGCTGTTGGCGTTGGCGCTGACATTGGGGCCGTTTTCCCAGATAAGATTTTCGCGCCGCATGGCTTCGGCGAACCAGGCGACCATGTCGAATTCAGAGACTGGGCCGGAGCTGCGGACGCGGCGGCCCATTTCGCGCCAACCTTCAGCCAGAATGGCATCGATGGCGCGCTGGGCGACGGCGTGGCTTTCAATTTGTTCCGCGGTGAGGACGGCTTCGAACTGGCTGACCAGGTCGGCCGAGCTGACGACCTCTTTGCCGAGGCCGCGCAGAAACTCTACCGTGCCGGCGTCGACCATGGAGACGTACATAATGTCGTTGTTGGGCGAGTACTGCATGGCGATGCGATGAGCCTTGGCGAGCATCGCCTGCAAACCGGCATGGAGCTCCTGCCAGCTTGAATAGCCAGCTTTGGCGCCGGGCAGCGAGTCGAGCCTTCCCTGTTCGACACGATGAACCAGTTTGGCCGGCTCCCCGGCGGCAGGCACAAAGTAATACCAGCGGCGCGTGATGTGGGCCTTTTCGTCGAGTCCGAGAATGCGGCCCGCGATGGGGTCGCGGTGATGATGATCGTAAAACAACCAGCCGTCAATGCCGACTTCGCGGATGGCGGCCTGGATCGCTTCAAGTTTCATAGGGGAATTCTACGCGCCGGCGGGGTTGGCGCACGACTCCGTACGGATTCCAAATAGACCTTGAATTCTGAAATTTCTTAGAGCGCGGCCAGCGCCGAGGTCTGGTCAGCGAACAGGTCGGCGTACTTGGTGATGCCGACCATGGTGAAGACCTTGGTGAAGTGCGGCGAAAGGCCGAAGGCATAGACCTTCTGGCCGGAGTTGGCAGCCTCAATCAGCAGCTGGATGACCAGCGCGATGCCGCTCGAGTTGATGTAATCCACCTTGGTGAAATCAAGCAGGATGAGCTTGTTGGTGGTCTTTGGCAGAGCCTGGTAGGTGCCCAGTACGGCTTCCTTCGACGTGCTGGCAATGTCCCCCTCAAAGCGCAATATGGCGACTGCATGCCCAGCCGGGGAAGTAACCTGGTCAACGCGCGATTTGGTTTCGCTCTGCACGATCAAATGCCTCCGATTGCTTTGTGGCTGGTTGAATGGCCGCAGTCATTCGGCATCTTTGTCCAACCGAATGACGAGCCTTACATAACTGGCTTTTCCATCTGTGCCGGCGACCCATTCGGCCTCGTCGACCAGCGCCTGGATGAGGAACATTCCCATGCCCCGGGGGTCTTCCTGGCCGTGCATCTTGCGGTCGATGTCAGGCTTGACGGGTTTCTTGGACATGCCCTTGCCGTCATCGATCACTTTCACTTCCAGCGAGTCCTCGTCGGCTGAGAGCACGACGCCGACCGACAGTTTTTCGTTCAGGCGGTTGCCGTGCTCGATGGCGTTGATGCAGGCCTCGGCAACGGCCGTTTTCAGGTCCTCGATCCGGTCGCCGGGAAAACCCATGAGCTTGGCAACCGCGGAGGCAGTGCTCATGGCAACCTTCTCATACCCCATGCGCGAGGGCAGCCGAACCTCCACCGTTGTGGGTTTGACCGGAGTCATGCCTCGGTCTCCGCCCCGCGGCACAGTGCCAGTGCGGTCATGTCGTCTCCTTGCGGTCCACCTTGGGCAAAATCGTCAAGGGCTGTCCACAATGCATCGAGAATATCATCGGCCTTTGGCGAAGGGCACGTAGAAAATTCATGCAAAAGCCTTTCCGGGCCGAACTCTTCATCGCCTCGGAACACCTCAGTGAGCCCATCGGTATAAAAAAGCAGCCTGCCGCCGTCGCCGAATACGCACTTTTCACCTGAGTAACGCATTCCGGGCACGAGACCAAGCGGCGTTCCGCCGGCTTTGAACTCCCGCACGCTCGCGCCCTGTTCGAGAAGGAAGCCGGGATTGTGTCCGGCGTTGACCACTTCCATTTCGCCCGACTCGGGATGCAGGCGGAGGAAGATGGCGGTTACATAGCGCCGCCGCGCCTCTTCGCCTTCCGTCCAGTGGTGCTGGTTCATGCGCGTGGCCAGCTCATCGAGGCCGAGGCCGGTGGCTGCCATTCCACGGAATGCAGAGCGGAAGCTGACTGCCATGATGGCTGAAGCCAGGCCTTTGCCGGCCACATCGGCCACGGCCATCAGCAGGCTCCCGTCCGGCTGCTCCACGATGTCGAGATAATCGCCGCCCACCTCGTAACAGGTTGCCGACCGGAAACCGATCGAATAGCCGGGAATGTGCGGCAGCTTCTGGGGCAGGAGCGAGCGCTGGATGGCCCGAGCCGCTTCAAGATCCTGCTGCAGGCGGGCGAACTCGAGATTGCGCTTGTGGTTGCGCGCGTTTTCAAAGGCCACGGCGGCTTGCAATGAAAGGCCTTCGAGAAAATCCGCTTCGTAGAGCGTGAGCTCGCGGCCATTGGGCGCGGCTACCAGCAGCTCGAGCATGCGTTTCCCGTCGCGATCCTCCAGCGGGTAGCGGTAGACGGCCAGGCCCGAGCCTTCAACGGGATCGTCGCCATAGATGAGCCCTGTTCCGGGAAAAGCCGCGCCTGCCATTTCAAGCTCGCGCACCACAATGCGCAGCACCTGTTCCAGCACTTCGCGTTCGTGGGTTGTAGAGTGGACCTGCCTACTGGCCTCAAGCAGCGCCTGCAACCGCGCCACCTGCTGCTGCAGGTCGATCGTTTCGCCATGGCCCGCCAGCCCGGTTCCAGCCGCCATCCTGTCCCCCGTGGAACTTCAATGTAGCATGAGCCGGCGCATGTGGGCCAAGGCTTTAGCTGCCGCGGGCGCGGGGCGGCAGGCTGATCCTCCGATCGTGTTGTCATGAATCGCAGCCGGCCGCTGCCTTGCGAATATCCTCGCTTTCGAGGATCCTCTTCGAATATCCCTGCCGTGCCACGGAAAGCATTGCCTTGCCCACATCGCGGGTGGAAACCACTTGCTTTGGCATCACCCATCGCAGCAAGGACAGCAACGGTCCGGCAAGACCGTAGAAGATGCGGTAAGAACGGGTTTTGGAGCGGATTGCGTCAAGGGGCTGTATGAGCCCGGGCCGGAACATGAAGGCCTTGAGCGGCAAGGCGAGCAGAGCGTTTTCGGTGCGCCCTTTGACCCGCGCCCACATGATGCGCCCGCGTCCGGTCGAGTCGGTGCCGGCGCCCGACACATAGATGAATGTCATTCCCATATTCAGCCGGGCGAGAGTTTCCGCCGCAGCCAGGGTGAAACCATAGGTGACGCGCGCGTAGTCGGCTTCGTTCATCCCGGCAGAGGAGACGCCCAGGCAAAAAAAGCAGGCATCGAAACCCCTCAAGCGGTCTTCAATTGCGCTGTAGTCCGCCATGTCGGCATGCACAATCTCTTTGAGCCTCAGGTCCTTCGTGCCGGTCGTGCTGCGGCCAATCGTCGTCACGAGTTCCACAGACGCATCCTCCAGGCACTCCCGCAAGACTCCCTGTCCCACCATGCCCGTCGCTCCGAAGATCAGCAGTTTCACTGCAACCTCCAGCCAGTGCGGCTGAGTCCATTTGACCACGCAAGCCATCATTTCCTAAGCCGTACCCGACCAGGAACGTGAGTTGCGCGCGGCGGTGGCGTTTCATCGGATCGAAGCCCTTCCTGGGTTACGATCTCGATTTTGTTCCGCCTTCCCGTTGCTGTGATATTGTCAAACTTATCCCGAAGGACGAACACCGGGCTTAAGGCATTTTCCCTAATTCTAGAGAGTGGCTGGCATCGTTGAAGGTGTCGCTCCCGTTTGGTCGCGCCCAACTCAGCCTCGCTAGTTCCCTGTGCACCACCAGGGAAAATGTAATTAGCCCCAAAAAATCACACGGTCTGCTGTCTAACCCGACAAGGCCATCTTTCCTCTATTGCGCTTTGGATCCTTTGCGGAGGCGGTGCACAGGTGTCGATGTTCTCAATTTCAAACGAAAGGCGAAGTTAATCCGATGACCTCCACTGGCACTTCCGCCGACGCGAATCTTGTTTTGACCCTGGAAGAGATCACCAACCTCGCCAAGGAAGAGAGCAGGCCCGCCGACACGCTGATGAACGTGGTGGGCCTGATCGCGGCGCGCTTCCACACCGACGTTTGTTCTGCCTACCTGCTGGAGCCGGACCGCTCGAACCTGGTGCTGGCTGCGACCGTGGGGCTCCATCCCCGATGTATCGGGACTCTGCGCATGCCTCTGAGCGAAGGCCTTTCGGGGCTGGTGGCCGAGCAGTTGGTTCCCGTGGCGGTGGCTGACGCTCGCAACCATCCACGCTACAAGTATTTCAAGGACTCGGGCGAGGAGGAGTACCGCTCCTTCCTCGGTGTTCCGCTCATCAATCGGGGCCTGCTCCAGGGCGTTCTGGTGGTGCAGACCAAGGAGTCGCGCACCTTTCGCGAAGACGAGATCCGGATGCTGGCCAATGCGGCCGCCCAGGTGGCGCCGGTAGTCAGTGAAGCGCGTACCCTCGATCGCTTTATCGCCCCGGCACAGCAGAAGCTGTGGGAGCTGGCGGGCAACGTGTGCTGGAGCTGGGACCACGAGTGCACAAGCCTTTTCCGCGACCTTAATCCCACCCGCTGGCGCGAGCTCAATCAGAATCCGATCGCACTGCTCAGCGAGATGCGGCTGGGCGAAATCGAGCGGCGCGCCAATGAACTGGTGCTGCACAGCCGCATCAATTATGTCTACCGGCGGCAGCAGGAGTATCTGCACGCCGACCGCACCTGGGGCGCGAACCATGCCGGCGTGCTGCGGCCCCGGCCGGTGGCTTATTTCTCCGCGGAGTTTGGGCTGCACGAGTCCCTTCCTATTTACTCGGGCGGGTTGGGCGTGCTCGCCGGGGATCACATCAAGAGCGCATCGGACCTCGACATTCCGCTGATCGGCATCGGGCTCTTCTACGGGCAAGGGTATTTTCTGCAGCGGCTCGACAAGGCCGGCTGGCAGCGAGAGGAATATCTGCAGACCGACGTCAATCAGCTTCCCATGCAGCCGGCCATTGGAGTCAATGGCGAGCCGGTGGTGATCGAGATCGCTACTCGCGGCAGCGCCATCCGGGCCAAGGTTTGGCGCGTGAAGGTGGGACGCTGCGATCTGCTGCTGCTCGACACCAACGTAGAAGGAAATGCCCCCGAAGATCGCGACACCACATCGCGCCTCTACGGCGGCGACGCCCGCACCCGGATCCGCCAGGAACTGATCCTCGGAATCGGCGGCTTTCGCGCTCTGAAAGCCATGGGAATAGCGCCCGGCGTGCTGCACCTCAACGAGGGCCACAGCGGCTTCGCCGTCTTCGAGGCCATCCGCAGCCGCATGGAAGAGGAAGGCCTCGGCTTCTATGCAGCAGCCAGCCAGATTCCCCGCGAGGTCATCTTCACCACGCACACGCCGGTGCCCGCGGGCCACGACCGCTTTAACGCGGACCTGATCGAGGAGCACCTGGGACCGCTGCGCGACGAGTTCGGCATCTCGCACGAAAACCTGATGGGCTTCGGCCGCGAGCATCCTACCGACTACGGCGAGCTTTTCTGCATGACGGTGCTTGGCCTCAAGCTGGCGCGGAGGGTGAACGCGGTTTCATCGCTGCACGGAGAAGTGTCGCGCGCGATGTGGAAGGGACTTTATCCGGGCCGTCCCGAAGACGCGGTGCCCATCGGCCATGTGACCAACGGCGTTCACGTGCCGTCGTGGCTGGCGCCGCAGATGGGCCGGCTCTACGACCGTCACCTGGGCCTCAACTGGCACAGGCAGAGCGGCGCCGCGCAGACCTGGTCCGCGATTGAGCAGGTTGACGACGGCGAGCTGTGGGAGACACACCTCAGCCTGAAGGCTCAACTGCTCGACTTTGTGCGTCGGCGCGCGCGCGAGCAGGCCGAACGCCGCTCCGAGGCCGCCGAAGAGATGCAGCGGCTGGACAAAGTGCTGTCGCCCGATGCGCTGACCATCGGCTTCGCCCGCCGCTTCGCAACCTACAAGCGGGCCAACCTGGTGCTCTCTGATATGAGGGCCCTGGCATTCATGGTCAGCGACGCCAAGCGGCCGGTGCAGTTCTTGTTCGCTGGAAAAGCCCATCCGCACGACGAACCCGGCAAGCGCGTCCTGCAGCAGATTGCGCAGATGATGCGGGACGAGGAGTTCGGCGACAAGTTCGTCTTCATTGAGGACTATGACATCAACGTGGGCCGCCACCTGGTGCAGGGAGTTGATGTGTGGCTCAACAATCCGCGGCGGCCTCTGGAAGCATCGGGAACCAGCGGGCAGAAAGTGGTGCTCAACGGCGGCTTGAACCTGTCGGTTCTGGACGGCTGGTGGGCGGAGGCTTATGACGGACTGAACGGCTTCGCCATCGGCGGCGGCCGCACCCACTCCAACGTGGACATTCACGACAGCCGCGACGGCGACGACCTGCGTCGCGCGCTGCTGAACGAAGTGATTCCGCTCTACTACGACCGCGACCACGACGGGCTGCCGCGCGGCTGGATCAAGCGCATGAAGCGGACCATCCGCACGCTGGGCTGGCGCTTCAACGCCGACCGCATGGTGATGGACTACACGCAAAAGTGCTACATTCCCGCCGCCGGAGGAACGAGCAGCGAAATCCGGCTACTGGTGTAAGGCGGAATGAAACATTGAACCAAACCCGGTTGCGAAGTCTAGTTGACAGGTCTTCGAGGTTTGGGCAGATGGCTCTTAAGCCGGCGATATGGGACGCATCACAGTATCTCGATAGCCCGGAGTCAATTGCGGGTTATCTCGAAGCGGTATTTGAGGATGGCGACCCCGCCCTGGTGGCGGCTACCCTTGGGGATGTGGCCCGGGCGATGGGAATGACGCAACTCGCCAACAAAGCTGGAGTCACCCGCGAGGCGCTCTATAAGGCTCTCTTCCCTTCCGGCGATCCCGGCTCTCGACCTTTCTGGGTGTGATGAAAGCTCTGGGGATCAAGCTGACCCCACGGGCCGCCTGAAATCCACGACTTACTCAAACCGTCAGTCCGGCTCCATCGGTGCGGCTGCCCGGTCGCTCGCCCTTGCGTACAATTACCCACCGGACGCGCACAATGGAAGTGGGAGAATTTCATGTCCCCTTCCGTTTGTCGCTGTCGCCCTGTTTTAATGTCAGGGTTGCCGGCGGTCCGTACCCCCCGCTCGCCCCCCACCCCCCCCGCCCACTAAAGGGCCGGTTCCACAGCCGCTATTCGATTTAAGTATAATGAAATCAACGCGTTAATCTCCAAACCCCGTTACCATACGGTAAACGGAACCCCATCTTTTAGGTCAATTTTTGTCCGTTTTCGGTCCCTTCCCGTCGATTTTCGACGCGAAAGAGGCCCCAAATCAGCGCAATTCGAGAAGCCTTCTGGAACTGCCGGCACTCATTGCAGCTCTCGGTGGTGAGACATGCAGACGAAGCGTCAGCCCCGGTTGAGCAGTACCGCTGCCCGGTTGCGCAGCGTCTCGCGGATGGCTTCCAGTCCCGCTTCGAGATGGGGCAGGCTTTTCAAGATTGCGAGCCCGTCATGACTGCTGACCATGGAACGGAGCAACTCGCACTGGCCTACCAGCCGCTCGTCAAAATCGATCAGCTTCTGGAGAGTGGGAGCTTCCTGGCGATAGCGCTGGGTCATGCGGTCGTTTTCAGGAACGGGCTGCTGATGGATGGTCGCTTCGAGGGCGCCGATGGCCTTGGCGAGTCGCTCGAGGCGCTGCGCCGCGGCTACGGCTTCGGCGTCTGGAAACGGCTTGGCGCGCGTGGGGGCGGGCAGAAACTCGGTGCGGTACGCGCTCTCGGCAGAGCAGACGCCGGCCATGGCGCCGCCAAGCAGAGAGGCCGCCTTTTCGCGGACCATCTGGTCGTCGGCGCGCAACTGGTTTTCAAGCCGGTAGAAGTTGTATCCCCAGCCGTAGAACAGGTTGGTGGCAATTTGCCGCAACGCTCCAGCGTCGTAGAATCCTTCTCCCGGCACTATTTTTCTCCCGGCAAACCCGCCGCCGCGCCGACCGGATAGACACCCGCCGCCTGGCCGCCGATGTTGAATGGCAGGCCGGCCGCGGCGTTGGGCGCGGAGACGAGGCCCTTCTCGGCCATCTTGATGGCCAGATAATAACGCACCGCTTCGACAGGCGTGAGGCCGATAGCCTGCAGCGAGATGAGCTCGCGCATGCGCTCGTCCTTGGGCAGGATGAGAACCTTCAGATCGTTCAGCGTGATGCCGTAGGTCTTGAGGAACTCGGAGAGATGGTTTTTTACCAGTTCGCGCACTTCCTGGATGTGCTCGTTGATGTCTTCCATCTTGGTGACTTGCACGATCTGGTTGATCGACTGCTCAATGGCCGGGCCGGCGTAGTCAGCCACTTCCTTGGTGTCGATGATGTGACCGTTGAAGGGCAGGTGGGTGATCAGGTCGAGCGCGGCTTCCTTGGTGTCGACATGAATATAGTAGTCAACCTGGTAGGCCATCTCTGCCATCTCTTCGCTGGTGGCGATTCCCTCGCTGCGGACCAGCAGCTTGGAGCGGTTGATATAGATGACCTCGTAGACCCACGGGGAATTGCCGCCGAAGAAGCCCTGGGCGATGGAGCCAAGCAGCGGCTTGTCCGGGGTGGAAAGCGCGTACTGGCCGGTCTCGTAAACGTTCAGCACCGCGCCGCGCGACTTCAGGACGCAAAAGTGATTGCTCTCGACCGTGAGCAGCGAACCGGAAACGATGCTTTCATCCGCAATCTTGACGGCCAGCACTTTGGTGCCAAGGATGTCGGTTCCGTCGGCGGTAAGCGAAGTTATAACCTGCCGTGTAATGGCCACGTTTCACTCTCCTGAGCTGATGTTGATCTCGCGACTAAGCATACTCCTGCTGCGCAGAGAATAGAAGCCACACGATCCAGAAGAGCGACATGAAAAGATGATGAACGAGCGCGGAATTTGAGCCGAGGCGGGCGGCCTACATGGCGTATTCTTCCTCCCGAACCTTGGTGCGGCGCTCCACTAGCCGGGCCGGGTAGTAGGCGTTGCGCGTGTACTGCTTCACCATGCGATTGGTGTTGAAGTACGAACCATTGAAGGCCAGCGTGGTGCGCATCGTCCGGCCCCACTCTTCGGGGGTCTGAAGGTAGAGCGGGACCACCGCCTTCTCGAGCTTGTCGTATAGCGACGAAGCCTCCGCAGCATCATCCGCCCCGTCTTCGATGGCCCATCCGGTGACGCCCTCGATGCAGCCCTCGATCCACCATCCATCGAGGATGGACAGGCTCGGCACGCCGTTCATGGCGGCCTTCATGCCGCTGGTGCCCGAGGCCTCGTAGGGCCGCTTCGGCGTGTTGACCCAGACATCCACGCCCGCAGTCAGCAGCGCGCCCAGGTCCCAGGCGTAGTTTTCGAGATAAACGATGCGGAGCACGTCGTTGGAGTAGCGGGCCGCTTCTTCCGCGACGTGCTGGATAAGCGCCTTGCCCGGCTCGTCCTGGGGATGCGCCTTGCCGGCATAGAGGATCTGCAATCCGCCGGCTTGCTCGGCGATCTCAACCAGGCGCCTCGGATCGGTGAACATCAGGGTGGCGCGCTTGTAGGTGGCTGCCCGCCGCGCGAAACCGAGAGTGAGCACCTTGGGATCGAGCACCAGCCCGGTGCGTGTGGCCACCTCGGTCAACAACTCTTCCTTGGCCCGCGCATGAGCATCCATCAGGGTGACCGGCGGCAGGTCGATGGCGTTACGCAGGTAAAGATTGTCGCGCCTCCATTCAGGAATATGTTCATCCAGAATCTGCTGGATCGGCTCCGACATCCACGTGGGCGCGTGCACGCCGTTGGTGATGGACCGTATGGCGAACTCCGGAAACATCTCCCGCGAGACCTTGCCATGCTGCAGGGCGACCCCGTTTGCATAGCGTGAGAAGCGCAGCGCCAGCATGGTCATGTTCAACAGGCCCTCGTGAAAGCATCCCTGCTTCTGGAGCCGGGCGGTGCGGTCGCCGCCAAGGATGCGGATGGCCTGCTCGGTGGAGAAGCGGTCGTGTCCGGCGGGAACCGGCGTGTGGGTGGTAAAGACGCACTTGTTGCGCACTTGCTCCATATCGGCATCGGTGACCGCGCCCAGCGGGCCACCGCCCATCTGGCTCTCCAACAGAGCCAGGGTCAGCAGCGCAGCGTGGCCTTCGTTCATGTGATAAACGTTTACTCTCAGGCCCAGTGCGGCGGCCATGCGCGCGCCTCCCATGCCCAGCACGATCTCCTGCTGCAGGCGGTAGTTGGTGTCGCCGCCGTAAAGATGATCGGTCAGGCCGCGGTCCCATCCCGAGTTTCCGTCCAGATCGGTATCGAGCAGGTAGATGGGCACCACATGCCCGAACCGGCCTTCGAGGTCGTAGCGCCAACAACGCACATGGACGACCCGGTCTTCCACCAGCACCGTGATGCGCGCCGGCTCTTCGGTGCAATAGTCAGCCGGGTTCCAAAGCTGTACCTCTTCCGACTGCATGCCGGTCCGGTCAAGGTGCTGCTGGAAGTATCCCTTGCGGTGCAACAGGGTGAAAGCCACCAGGGGTACACCGAGGTCGGCGGCCGATCGCAGCGTGTCTCCGGCCAGCACTCCCAGCCCGCCTGAGTAGGTGGGCATGCCCGGGTGGATTGCGATTTCCATTGAGAAGTAGGCAACATGACCCGCTTCAGGGAAGACATCATAGGAAAATGGTTTTGTCGTGGTAGGTGGCATCTGATTGGCTCTTTATCGCGTTTCCTGCCCATCCTGCGGCTAAATTTTCAAACCCAGAACGCCGAGCGTGATTGCGCACTACCCGGTGGCCCCATTATCGGTACGAATGATTTTTAAGTTTAGCAAGAATACCATCGGGTTCGATCCCACGAAAAGACCAGGCTGCTTAACTTTTTGGCACGAGAGTGAATCCTCGCCGGCGGGACGGAAACGGGCCGGAAAATCGAATTTCCTCCAGCTCATTTTCAGGCCCGGTTACAAACTTAGATGCGTTCCAGCCTAGGCTCAAACTGGAATGAGCCTAAAATTCAAAACCGGCTCCGCAGCCTACTCCAGCCTGTGGGCGCCTCCCGATGCGTGGCAGATGTGGATTTCGGGGACGATACCGGTCTGAGTTGCGTACCGGCCCCCAAGCGCCTCGGCAAACTCCGCCGCCTCGGTTTGTTCCACCAGGTTGATAGTGCAACCGCCAAATCCGCCGCCGGTCAGACGCGCGCCAATCAATCCGGGCAGGTCCTGCGCCAGTTCCACCATCGCGTCTGCTTCCACGCAACTGCCTTCAAAGTCCCTGCTGTAGCTCCAGTGCGCCTCACTCATGAGCCGCCCCAGCTCAGCCATATCCCCTTTGAGCAGAGCGTCGCAGGCCGCCACCGTGCGCAGGTTTTCGCTGATCACGTGGCGCGCCCTCATGAGGGATTTGGGCTCCATCTCGTAGCCCCACTTGTCCAGGTCCTCAAGCGTAGCATCGCGCAGGAACGGCACCCCGGGCCGATGGCTGGCAATCACCGCGCAGGCCGCTTCCGACTCGCGCCGACGGGTGGGATAATCGCCCCCCGCGACCGAGTGCTTCACCATGGTATTGGCAATGACCAGGGCCACGTGGTCGGGAATCGGTGCCAGCCTGAAGCTCAGGTCCCGGCAATCGAGCAGCAAAGCGTGATTCTCTTTCCCGTTGGCTGAGATGAACTGGTCCATGATACCGCAGTTGGCGCCCACGTATTCGTTTTCAGCGCGCTGGCAGAGCCGAGCCAACCGCGGGCCGGGGTAGGATATGCCTATCAAGGACTCGACGGCGATGGCCGTGGCCACCTCAACCGAGGCCGAGCTCGAAAGCCCCGATCCCAGAGGCACATCGCCCCACAGGCTCAGGCTGAAAGCGGGAATCGCGTTGCCTTCGCCGGCCAGTATCGACACCACCCCGATGGGGTAATCGGTCCAGTGGCCGCTCCCCTTGGGCGGAAGGGCCGCGGCGTCGAACTCCCGCTCTTCCTGATAGTTCTCTGAGTACACCACGATTTTGCCGTCGCTGCGCGGCGAGATTCCGGCCAGGGTGGCAAAGTTGATGGCCGCTGGCATCACAAATCCCTCGGCGTAATCGGTGTGCTCGCCGATCAGGTTGACGCGGCCGGGCGCAACAAAGATCGCCGGCTCAGCATGAAAACGGCCTGTATGAATCGATTGAAATGTCGCAGGATCATGCATTTGAATTCACAGCCCCTTCGTGGAATCGATACTCACGTTGATCTTCGAACCTGGGTGATTTGGGGCCAGATTGCAGCCCGGACCCCGCCCTCTTCCGGCCAAGAATGAGAACGTTTACTTTCTGCGCCACACTCCCTTGCTAAGGCGTTGCCATCTCTCTTAAAGACCTTCCCCGGCTGCAGCACTCAAACGGTCCCATATCGGGTCGAGCCATGCTTCATGTTCGGGCTTCATCAGGACCGATCGAAGGCAGGTGACCGTTTGGGCATCGGATTGAACACTTGTCCCCAAGTCGAACCAGGATTGCGGCAATTGTACAAGAGCCAGGTGCAGGTCGAGTTCGGCGCACCGAGCAAATATCTTGTTAGCCAGTTCCGAAGCCCGCTCCGCCGATGGAGCGGCCGCCCTCCAGACCACGATGTCGAGTTCGGGGCCTCCGCTGCAGAGGGCTTCGAACCTCATGTCCTGACGCAAGCGTCGATCGAGTTCGACCGCCGCGCGCCGCCCTTTCCGGAGCCCATCTGCAAACTCCCCATCCGGAGTGAGAGGCAACATTTGCTGGGTGGCCCACAGCGCCACCGCCGCGGCGCCGGCCCGGGAGCACTCCAGGCTGATTTCGCCCAGGTGCAGGTCGCTCGACGTGAAGTAGGTATAGGGAGAATCGTGCTTATAGAAGCGACCCACTGCGGGGTCCCGGAAGAGGACGCAGCCGCAACCATAGGGCTGCAAGCCATGTTTGTGAGGGTCAATGACGATGGAATCAGCCTCTCCGACGAGCGCATACGCCCTCCTCGCAGGCGCGTCCAAACCGTCCGCGATCAGCCCGAAGTAACCGCCGTACGCCCCGTCCACATGGACTCTGAAGCCGTATTTCTTTCCTAGCTCAAGAATCCCGTCCAGGGGATCCACCGCCCCCATTGCCGTGGTTCCCAGCGTTGCCACCACCGTTCCCACGTCTCCATTGCGCAGCTCAGCTTCGAGAGCCTCCAGGCTCATGCGGCCGCGGCTGTCAGCGGGGACGTCCGCATAGTCAATTTTCAATACCGCGGATATGCGGCGGTGGGTGTAGTGCGCCTGCTCCGAGCCGACAATCCGCCTCCCCGGCGTTAACTGCCCGGCGATCCAGAGGGCTTCCAGGTTGGCCAGCGTCCCGCTCGAGGTCAGGTGACCCAGGAATTCGGCCCAACCAAACATGCCGGCAATCTCATGGACTGCCTCGATCTCCATCTCCGAGCTGGCCCGGCCTCCGTCGCGGGCATGGTTGTTGGGGTTGATCTTCATGGCCAGGGCGTAGGCCGCCCGGGCCACCGGATGGGGCGGTTTCAGCATCTGTCCGGCATAAAGGGGATGGAAATAGGGGTAATTGTCGCCCATGCGGCGGGCAGTTGCTTCGAGAACGCAAGCCGCCTTCGGATCGAGTTCGGTTTCAAATCGCGGAAGGTGCGAGAACTCTGACTCGAGAAGGTCCGCCGCACTCGACCACAACGCAAGGACTGGATCGTTTGCCAAAGCGAGACCACCCACCAGGACGTTTGCCGCTAAAGATTGGACATAACAGATACGGCTGGGCTATCGGCTGCTGGACCACATCATCGGCCCCGACAGCTATATCCCCGACGCCTGACCCACCCTTATCAGACAAATCCGAGTCAGGCGTCGCGGGCTTCAACCAACGCTGTTACTCGGAAATTTTGCAGCATCCGCAATTGTTCGTATTCGCATTGCAGCAAGCATTGTAGCCGCTGTTGCACGTAACTGTGCACCCACCCCCGCCGGCGCTGCACTGGCTGGATCCGGCCCCGCCGGAAGTGCAGGTCTGGGGACATATGGGATTGGGGTCAATGCCCATTGGAGAGGCGCTGCCAGACCCGTTGCGCAGAGAAAACTCAGCGGTTTTCTTCTCTCTCGCCAACGCTGAGCAGTCCCTCCCCGACACCACCAAGTTTGTGACTTGCTCGCCGGTGAGCGGCATTTTTTCTCCGTACCTCGCGATCCCCACTATTTCAAAAGGCTGAAAGTTCATCTTCGCAAGCGATGGCGGAATCTCCCGATCCGCGAATTTCATGATCCACTGCTGCTTGGCGTTTAAGGGCGCAACTCCAACGAAACCGTCTCCTGTCAGTATCCGCGCCCTTCCCGACCAGGCCGGCGGCAGTGAGGTTCCGTCCGCCTGGAGAACGAACACGATCTGGCTGGACGTCGCACTCAACGGAACGTCGGATTCGAAGACAAGGACACAATGAGTGCCTGCCGGGCTGGGAAGAATATCTATCGAGCCGGTCATCCCGAGCACGTCATTGTTACGGTGAGCTGCTTGAGCGTAGGTAAGAGAACACATGAGAGAGACGGCAATTGCCGCCAGCACGCTTTTCACTTCCGATTTCCTCAAATTTCTAAACTCGGCGAATCCGGGAAAAGCTGGAATCGAGTCTTAAATCAGCTTCAACGGCGAACCTGCAATTGGAACGGTCTCTATCAACGACTAAGAATCATACAGCCCTTGAATTCGCGAAAGAGCATAACACACAATCGTGGTGAACTTCCGTCAAACCACTGAAAGTAGGCCGAACTGCTATGCCGCAGAATGATCGAGCAAGCGGTCGAACGGATGAGCGTGGGCCCTCGCGGCGTGGTTGGCTCGACCAAACTGAAAGGGCCTCGTTCAAGAGGGCTACTCCCTCAAAGAACAGGTCAGGTCAGCGCGAAAGAAGAATTCCTGGCTGTTTTTTCAACAAGGATGGTACACTATCCGCAGCGTTAGAAACGAACCGGGCGTGAGCAGCAACTCGCCCAACCAAGCAAGATTCTGCCAGTGGTCGCTCCGATTCCTCCAGCGCAATTCAATCCAGGAAATACGATCAAAATGGAACAAGGTACTGTGAAGTGGTTTAATGACGCGAAGGGTTTCGGCTTCATCTCGCGTCAGAACGGCGAAGATGTCTTCGTGCACTACTCTGCAATCAACTCGAGTGGTTTCAAGAGCCTGCAAGAAGGTCAAGCCGTGCAATTCAACGTTGTAAAGGGCCCCAAGGGATGGCAGGCTGCCGACGTGCAGCCGCTCTAAACTCCCGCTGGCCGGATTCCGGCAGAATCTAGCACAGAAGCACAAAGGGCTGGGGTTGCCCCCGGCCTTTGGTGTATTTGCCCTTCGTTGATGGGTGTGCAGAGGCCGGCAGCCATCCAAATTTGGCAACGGGCGTCTTCCCAAACTCTTTCCGCCCGATCGCATTGACAGGTGAACCAATTCCTCCCGGGGCGAGTCAGTGACGACCCCTAGACAGGAAAACTGTATGCGGGCAAAATGCCTTCCCTGCTGTCCTCCCTTACGGAGGCTACCGGAGGTTTTTGTCTTTGAGGGCCCTGGTCAGGGTCAGTTAGTTTCGGCGCCAGACACCAACGTTCAGCAGCGCGGCGAAGCTGACCCAGGCCTAATAGCGCGCCATGAGGTATGCCGCGGCAGGCTCTGCGCGGTAAAAAACCAGGGTTGTCGCCCCGATCGCGATCCACAGAAACCCCACTTCGGCCACCACGCCTGCGAGAGAGTGCCGGACGAAAAACACCCAGGTCCATAGGAGATTCAGCCCCAATTGCAGCAGAAATAGAGCGAGTCCCCAGGTTCGATGGGGCGATGGCGCGGTCAACCAGGCCCGCCACGCGGCAACCGCCATCAACCCGTACAGCAACGTCCAGACGGGCGCAACGACTCAGTTAGGGGATTGTATGGTGGTTTTGCGAGGCCGCGATACCACGCGGGAATCTGCGCGGCTGTCCAGTGGGCGCCTATTGCCGACACGCCGCAGCAGAGAACCAGGCACACAAGCAGACTTACCCAGCGCATGAGGCCGACCCACTTTCCATGATCATGTTATCTGTCTTTACTGGCCTTTGCCGGTCCTCAATGACCCGGGCGCGCCAGGAAAGGCTGATTACTGGTTGGACGCCGGTCCGCCGCCCGGTAGCTTCTCAAACAATTCGAGGTTCTCGCTCTTCCACACCATGGCCGAGTGGATGCGGTTATAGCCGCTTGGATGATCGAAGAAAAAAATCCTCGATCGGTCCGGGGCGAATCCTGCAGTATTCGCCCAGGCGGATGGCGGCCTGCGCGAAGCCGTCGGGCTGCCGCGCCGCATTCAGGCCGAACGTGTCGGCCTCCTTCTCCTGGGTGCGCGTCTGGGCATTCATAACCGGCGTGAGCACAAAGAACAGGACGCCGGACATTAACATCACCAGCGGCCCTGCTCGCCGAAATGGACGGACCGGCCCGCGCCCGCAGCCGACATGGGAATTCAAATCTCGATTCGGTACTGGAGTCGATACGCGGCTTGAACAGAAATCGTTCCGGGATGCTCCGTTATATCCTAAAGAGTTAGCGGATTGAAACCGGTGCGTGGTTTCGCGCACGTGAAACAGCAGGGGATCGAGACAATCATGAGCACGCAGACAATTGCCGTACACCTGCCTGACGGGGCCATTCGCGAAGTGCCGTCGGGCACCACGCCCTTCGAAATCGCCAACTCGATCTCGCCGCGCCTGGCTGCGGCCTCGGTGGTTGCGCGTCTCACGCCGCTCAATGGCGCGGCTTCGAAGGCTGCCGGCGATGACTCGGCAGAAGCGGCGATGTACGCCGCTGAAGACTCGGCTGCTCCGCGCCTGGTCGATCTCTCGACTCCGCTCACCGCGGACACCCGCATGGAACTGGTGAAGGAGAATGATTCTGAGGCGCTCAAGGTGGTGCGCCACTCCGCCGCCCACGTGATGGCGACGGCGGTTCTCGAGCTTTTTCCCGACACCAAGCTGGGCCACGGGCCAGCCACCGATGCGGGCTTCTTCTACGATTTCTATCGCGAGAAGCCGTTTACCCCCGAAGACCTGGCGGCCATTGAAAAAAAGATGGCCGACGTGGTGGCGCGGGATGAGCCGTTCATCCACGAATTCGCTCCAAGAGAGAAGAGCCTGGAACGCTTCGACAGAGACGGCGACTTCATGAAGGCCCACTTCGTGACTAAATTCACCGAGCCCGGTTCCGAAGTCAGCTTTTACCGCAACGGCAGTTTCGTGGACTTTTGCCGCGGCCCGCACGTGCCCTCGACGGGTCGCGTGAAGGCGTTCAAGGTGCTCTCGTTGGCCGGCGCCTACTGGCTCGGCGATGAAAAAAATCCGCAGTTGCAGCGCATCTACGGCACGGCTTTCTTCTCGCAAAAGGATCTTGACGCGCACTTTGCCCGCCTTGAAGAGGCCGCCAAGCGCGATCATCGCGTGCTGGGCAAGCAGCTTGACCTCTTCAGCATTCAAGACTTGGCCGGCGCCGGATTGATCTTCTGGCATCCGCGCGGAGCAATGATCCGCAAGCTGATGGAAGACTGGATGCGCGACGAGTGCCTGCGCCGCGGCTATCTGCTGGTCTATACGCCTCACGTGATGCGCCGCGAGCTGTGGAAAGTGAGCGGCCATGAGGGCTTTTACTCCGGCAACATGTACACCCCGATGGAACTCGATGACGCGGAGTATCGGCTGAAACCGATGAACTGTCCGGGCCACATTCTCATCTACAAGAACTCGCCCAAAAGCTATCGCGACCTGCCCCAGCGCTATGCCGAGTTGGGCAACGTTTACCGCTATGAGCGCTCCGGAACCATGCACGGCCTGCTGCGGGTGCGCGGCTTTACGCAGGACGATGCGCACATCTTCTGCATGCCCTCGCAGATTGAAAGCGAAGTGGCGGCCTGCATCGACTTTGCCGAGGCAGTCCTCAAGACTTTCGGATTCTCGGAGTTCAAGGTCGAGCTTTCGACGTGGGATCCGAACGACCGCGCTCACTATGCCGGCTCGAACGAGAACTGGGAACTCGCCATTCGCTCACTCGACAATGTGCTCAAGAGCAAAGGTATTCCCTACAAGACCATTCCCGGCGAAGCGGCGTTTTACGGTCCCAAGATCGATGTGAAGCTGGTGGACGTGCTGGGACGGCTGTGGCAGTTGTCGACCGTGCAGTTCGACTTCAACCTGCCGGCGCGGTTCGAGCTTGAATACGTGGGCGAAGACGGCGAGCGGCATCAGCCGGTGATGGTGCACCGCGCACTGTTCGGGTCGGTGGAGAGATTTTTTGGCGTGCTCATCGAGCATTATGCGGGAGCGTTTCCGCTGTGGCTGGCGCCGGTGCAGGTGGGGCTGGTGCCAATCAGCGAGCGGCATCTGGGCTATGCCGAAAAGGTAGGGAAGGCGCTCAAGGGCGCCGGCTTCCGCGTAGAGACCGACGCACGCAACGAGAAGATGAACGCCAAAATCCGCGACCTGGCCAACCAGAAGACGCCTTACATCCTGGTCTTCGGCGACAAGGAAGAAGCGGCCGGGACGGTGAGCGTAAGAACACGCGGTAAGGGCGACCAGGGATCGGTGGCGCTCGACGAGTTCATCGCCAGGGCGCAGGCACTGGTAGCAGGCAAGTCGACCGAACTCTAGCGATTTCTACGGATTCGGAGGATACTGTCTCCATGGCCACTCAGCCCGTTTTCGAGAAGCCCATCAGCATCGAGGAATATCTCTCGACCGCCTACGAGCACGACTGCGAGTACGTGGACGGGGTGATCGAGGAGCGCGACTTGGGCGAGTTTGAGCATGCGTATGTGCAGGGCCTGTTGGTTACATTGTTCAACAACCATCGTGGCGATTGGGGCGTTTACGCACTGCCCGAACAACGGGTGCAAACGAAGAAGACGCATTTCCGCGTTCCCGATGTTGTGGTTCTGCGAACAGGATCGATTCGCGAACCCATCCTCACTCATCCGCCGCTGCTCGCCATCGAAGTGCAGTCGCCCGATATTCCTCTGCGCAAGACCGAACTAAAAGCGGCGGAGTATGCCACATTCGGCATAGAGCACGTCTGGGTGATCGACCCCTACGCGCGCGTCGCCTACCGCGGCACGGCGAACGGTCTGGAACTGTTGCGTAGCGACGAATTGAGCATTCCCGGAACCCCGATCCACCTCTCCACGCAGGAACTCTTCGCCGAGCTCGATCGGGTGTAGTTGCGACCCTTGCGATGTGCCGCAACGCGCCGGGACACGAAAGCCCGATACGGTTTCACTGTGAAATTACGGGGTTGGCTCTTTTCTTAGTCTGCCGAACAAGTCCTGATAATTCTTCTCATGGGTTATGTTTTTCTTATCCATGAGCGCCTTACGTTCCTCAAAAGTTGTGAGGTGATTATGTCGGGACAATGAGCCGTTGCATGTCGAACAGGCGAGCCTTAGATTTTCAAGGTCATCTAGACCGTTATTTGCAACAGCACGCACATGGTCAACCTGCGCTCCTCCATAGGTTGCGCGGCTCCTGAGCAAGTCCTGTCCACAATACTGGCAATAGCCGTTATCGCGCACGAAGACTCGTGCCATACCTTCGCAGAAATGCGCATTTTGGTCTGAGCCTCTTTTTCACGAGATTCTATACCTCGCTGTCTCAGGGGTCCAGTTAGGCACATTTAGGCTTCACCGACTGAGCGGCGACAAACATGCTTTGCCTAATCATTTCCATTGTCGATTTTCGCAGTGTGTCAGCTTCGCGCCTTCACGCGTTAATCGCCATCCCTTCCACCGCGCCATACGCGTCGAGCATGGATTCGCTCAGGGTGGGGTGGGCGTGGATGGTGTACATCATCTCATCGACCGTGCCTTCGAGTTCCATCACCGCGATGGATTCGGCGATCAGTTCGGTGGCTTGCGGACCAATGATGTGGACGCCGAGAATCTCGCCGTATTTGGCGTCGGAGACGATCTTCACAAAGCCGTCGTGGCTGCCGACGATCGAGGCCTTGGAGTTGCCGCCGAAGGGAAACTTGCCTGTCTTGATTTCCAATCCCTTTTCTCTGGCCTGAGCTTCGGTGAGGCCCGCGGAGCCGATCTGCGGCTCGGTGTAGGTGCAGTTGGGGATGCGGTCGCGGCGCACCGGGCGGTATTTGCGGCCGGCGATCGCGGCCATGGCGACCATGCCGCACATGGCGCCTACGTGGGCAAGCTGCGGCAACCCGAAGACGATGTCGCCCACGGCATAAACGCCGGGTTCGGCGGTCTGCTGCGCCTCGTTGACTTTGACCAGGCCGCGCTCCAGCTCGACTTTGGTCTTGTCGAGACCGAGGTCATCAGTCCGGCCATAGCGGCCCACCGCAACCAGGACCTTCTCGGCCTCTTTTACCTGCGGCTTGCCGTTCGAGTCGGTGTAAGAGACTTTCACTCCGGTCTCGGTCTTTTCAACTTTCTCGACGCGCGCGCCGGTGTTGATGTCGATGCCGCGCTTCTTGAAGACACGCGCCAGCTCTTTGGAGATTTCCTCGTCTTCAAGCGGAACCACGCGTGGCAGAAACTCGAGGACCGTGATTTCAGTGCCGAAGCTGCGGAAGATCGACGCGAACTCCATGCCCACCGCGCCGGCGCCGATGATGATGAGCGACTTGGGAGGCTGGGCCATGGAGAGAATCTCGATGTTGGTGAGAATGAGATCGTCGGCGGTGAGGCCGGGAAGCATCTTGGCGCCCGATCCGGAGGCCAGAATCACGTTCTTCGCGGTCACCTGGGTTTTAGCGCCGGCTGCGTCTACGTCCACGGTGTGCACCCCGTCCTTAGCCGGGCCGGTGAGGCGCGCGTAGCCCGGGATCACGGCGATTTTGTGCTTCTTCATCAGGAATTCGAGTCCCTTGACGTGCTTGGCAATGATGGCGTCTTTGCGGCTCTGCACGGCGCCCCAATCGAGCTGAGGCGTGCCGATGCCGGCGATTCCGTATTCGGCCGCGTGTTTCAGATGGTCCCAGACTTCGGCGTTGAACAGGAGCGCCTTGGTGGGAATGCATCCTACGTGGAGGCAGGTGCCGCCCAGCTTTGGACTGGCGTCGATCAGTGCCACGTTAAGCCCCAACTCCGCGCCGCGAATCGCCGCTGTATATCCGGCAGGGCCGCCACCAATCACCGCTACGTCATAAATCGTCTCAGCCAAGGAGAGCTCCATTTCTCGGGGCGCCGTCTCCCGGACCACCGCCCGCCATCGCTAGTTTAAATGCCGGTCGCGTCTGCCAATGCGGCGCGGCTTTTTTCCACCCGCTCACTTGGATCCCTCCGGCCCCAGCAGCCGAACCTCCTGAAGCGTCCACCAGTAACCGCCGCCTTCGGGAATCGATTTCAATTTTGTGCCCAAATAACTGTCGGTAAAATTCGCCGAGTAAGAGAGCCACGCCGTTCTTCCATCCTGGCTGATAAATTTCGACGGAAAGTTGACAAAGTATCCCTGCTCGCCGAAATCCTTCATATAAACCACCAGCTTCCACGGCCCGGTTATTCCGGGAGACTCAAGAATGTAAGTATTGAACTTCGAAATGGTATTTCCGCCGTCCGTCACGACCATCAGATATTTCTTCAACGGCGCGTCGTACGTCATGGTCACGGAGCCCATGTTGTTATCCCACTTCAACAGCGGCTTAATCCGCGAAAAGTCATGCGTCCAAAGGGGCTTTCCGTTGCGGTTTTGGCCCGCAAAAAACTCATACTTACTCGCATTCTCCATGTTATGCGGAGTCGGTTTCACCCGCGCCAGGTAAATCTCATCGCCGGTAATCCAGCTTAGGTCCGCATCGCGGGGGTGGGCGTCGGGATCGGAAGACCCGTGCGCAACCAGGTAAGCCCTTCCGTCCGGCGAGTATTGCATCTCCTGCCCGAAGTCCACCACGTGCGGCGCGCCCATCTTCACCTTGCCGCCAAAGTGATCCGGCTCTGAAAACAAGGGATGATCGGGTGTGTGCTTTGTTTGATGCCAGCTCTTTCCGTAATCGGTGGAATACCTGAATCCCACAAACGGCCCCAGCACGTCCCAGTTCAGATGTTTCTCAGGACTCTGGTACAGGCAGTAAGTCCCGTAGTACCAAACGCCTTTGTAGACCAGGTTTCCCGAGGGATATCTCCCCCCATATGGAGCGGGGTCGGAAGGATAAGTTGCAACATCCGTGATCTTGAGAAGCATTGGATCGTTGCCGGCGATCGTTGCAAATCCGGTAGTAGCCTTTGGGCCGCCGGAGTTTGACTTGACCCCGTTCACCTCTCCATCGGTCCACGGCGAATACAGTTTTCCATTCGCGGCCCAGGATGGATACCAGGTGTCGGCATGTCCGTATTGCGCTTGCCTTCCGGTAAATTCAATTCCCGTCAGTTCCTTTGAAGCCTCAAAAGGAATGTCCGCAGGCGGCTGCGAAGGCCATATCTTCGACGCCGCGCCAACCGTGTTTTCTGAGCTTGCCTGACCTATGACTGCACGGGGACAAAGGATAGCCGCAAGAATGAAAATGACTTGTATCCGGACTGCGCGCAACCGATCGGGTTTCATCATCACAAGATATTCCTCGAACTGAAAATTTGACCCGCAATTAGCATGATTGCGTTGTTCCTACGGTGGCAGGATCAAGTTCTCCAAAGCCAATGGAGTCCAGCTTTGATCGCTCATAATACCCGCTCAGTCTCTATGAGCTTCCCTTCCACCCGCTCGGCGGCCGCGCGTTTTACCTCCGCCTCGTCGCCGAAGCCAGCCAGCCAATGCACCTCCGGCTCGCGCCGGAACCAGGTCAACTGGCGCTTGGCAAAATTGCGATGGCCCTGCTGGGCAGTGGCTACGGCAGCCTCTTCGCTCAGACTTCCGTTGAGGACGGCGAGTGCCTGGCGGTAGCCGAGCGAGTCGAGGGCCTTCACCTGCCCGTACCGCTCGAGCAGACTGCGGGTTTCTTCGACCAATCCGGCGGCGAACATTGCGGCGCAGCGCTGGTTGAGGCGGTCATAGAGCGCGGCGCGAGGAGGATTCAGCCCGATCCTGAGCAGGCGGTAACCGGTCAGCGGGTCGCGGGCAAGCTGGTCGTCGCTGAGGATCCGGGAGAGCGGCGTGCGGGCGGAAAGACAGACCTCGATGGCGCGGATCAGCTTCGGCTCGTCGTTCGAGTGAATGCGTTCGGCCGAGGCCGGATCGAGACGCGCCAGGACGCGATGAAGCCATGCGGCACTTCCGTGCTCTTGCGCTGCGGACCTGAGCCTCGCACGTAGAAGCTCATGTCGCGGCGGCGCAGCAAACAGCCCCTCGGTCAGCGCCCGCAGATAAAGGCCGGTTCCCCCCGTGACGATCGGCAGGTGCTTGCGCACGACAATCGCTCGGAGCGACGCACGGGCGAGGCGAGAGTATGCGCCCGCGGTAAACGGCTCATCCGGCGCGGCGACATCGATCAGGTGATGCGGGATGCACGCCCGCTCTTCGACCGTCGGCTTGGCAGTGCCAAGTTCCATTCCCTTGTAGACGGCTACCGAATCGCAGCTCACGATCTCGCCATTGAAGCGCTCGGCCAGAGCCAGCGAGAGCGCCGTCTTGCCACTGCCCGTGGGGCCGAGCAGGACTACGGCGAGCGGATCATTGGGGGCGGTTGAATCCTCTGCATCTTCAGATGTGAGCCGAAGATCGTTTCGTTCCGAGCTTCGATCGCCGGGTTCGGCCGTCCCTACGGGGCTGTTCATCATCGGGGTGGTTCCCGGAGTTCTGTTCGACGCCGATCGCGCCGAACTCCACCCCGGGCTATTTTCGTTGCGTCCATCCGGGACGCTTTCCCGAGGCGGGCTCATGGCCGCCACCAGCCGGGTGGGAAGATCCAACTCCGATTGGTATGAAACAGCCACCAGGCGCAGATGGCCGCCGCGATCAGCACCAGCCCGAAAACCTGGTTGCGCCGGTAGACCCGAGCTTGCTCCGCGCGCCGCGCCTGCTCGGCAACCTGTTGGTCATATGGCTTGATGCGGGTCTCGACCATCGTCTCCCGATTATGGGTGCGCTTGCTGTGCAGTCAACGTGCCTCGCATCAGTATAGGGCTCTGGCGCATCCTGATCCTTCTCAGGCCGGTTTGACTTACCCCACCCGCTTTGCGGACCATAGCCTTTCGGGCTCAATTCAACCGGGTCGAAAGGTGTGCAGCAGATGAAAGTCTTGATCCTTGGTTCCGGGGGGCGCGAACATGCGCTGGCCTGGGCGGTAGCGCGCAACGAACGCGTGACTGAGATTGTTTGCGCGCCCGGCAACGGCGGCATCTCTCAGATCGCCCGTTGCGTCCCCGTCAATCTCAAGAGCCTCGAGGCGATGGTCCAGCTCGCCGAGCGGGAGCAGCCCGGCTTTACCATCGTGGGCCCGGAACTGCCACTCTCCCTGGGCATCGTCGACGCGCTTCGGGAGCGCGGCATGCGTGTCTTCGGCCCAACCCGGGCGGCGGCGATGCTGGAAACCAGCAAGGGTTTTGCCAAGCGCTTTCTCGAGCGCCATCATATTCCCACCGGCAATTATGCCGTCTGCGCGACGGCCGAAGAGTTGGGAAAAGCTATCGGCGTGTTCCACCCGCCGATCGTAGTAAAGGCCGACGGGCTTGCGGCCGGCAAAGGGGTCATCATCTGCCAGTCGCGCGCCACGGCCCATGAGGCGGCGAAGGGTCTTTTCACCGGCGCGCTGCTGGGCGAGCCAGAGCGCCAGGTGGTCATCGAGGAGTTCCTGGAGGGCGATGAAATCAGCTTTCTCTGCCTCTCTGACGGCAAGCACGTAACCCCGCTGGTCCCGGCGCAGGATCACAAGCGGATCGGGGAGGGCGACACCGGCCCCAACACCGGCGGCATGGGGGTCTACTCGACCGACAATCTGCTCGACCCGGCCATGACCGAGTGGATCATAAGGCACATCGTCGAACCCACGGTCCGCGGAATGGCCGAAGAGGACACGCCTTTTACGGGAGTTCTCTATTGCGGTCTGATGATGACCGCGCGCGGGCCGCAGGTTCTTGAGTTCAATGTGCGCTTCGGCGATCCGGAAACTCAGGCCATCCTGTTGCGCCTGGAAAGTGATTTGCTCGATGCCCTGGAGGCCTGCGTAGATGGCCGGCTCGCGGACACCGATCTACGCTGGAGTCCGGGCGCATCAGCCTGCGTGGTGGCAAGCGCTGCCGGATACCCCGGCGGCTATGAGACCGGAATGCCTATCACCGGCACCCGGGCCGCCTCTCAGGTGCCGGGGGTGGAGGTGTTCCACGCCGGCTCAGCCCTTGTGGGCGGCAAGCTGCTCACCTCGGGTGGCCGGGTACTGGGAGTTACCGCGGCTGCCGGCTCGCTGGAAGAAGCCCTGAGGCGCGCCTACCAGGCAATGTCGGAGATCCATTTTGAAGGGATTTATTACCGGCGCGACATCGGACATCGCGCCCTGAAAGGAAAACCATGAGTAACGGAGCTGGAATCAGCCTGGAAGAGTTGTTGGCTTGGAGCAAGGAGTCTGCAAACTACTGGAAAAGCCATCTCGACGCCAACCCCGCGCTGCTTGAACTGCTTTGCAGCATCGGCGGCGCCTCCAATGTCCAGGAATTCGTGCGCCACACCTGGACGGTAGACCTGCGTTGGGCTCAGCGACTGGCGGGGTTGCCGGTGATCGGCCGGGACGAGGCGCCGGCGGGTCCGCTGGACGCGCTCTATGACCTGCATCTTCAGGCGGTGGAGATATTTCGCGGATTGCTGGCTGGACCGGCCGAGAGCTGGGAGGAACCTTACATTCTGGACATGGATTGGGTTCCGCCTGAGCTTCGCAGCGTGTCCAGGCGAAAGGTCGCGGCGCACACATTTCTTCATAGCCAGCGGCACTGGGCGCAACTGGCAACCCTGGTGCGGTCAGCCGGATTCCCCTCGAAATTCCGGGGAGACCTGCTTTTCAGCTCTGCGCTGCGCTAGGCGCTGGCGCAGCCTGAGCCGGGCCCAACTTCTGGAAGCAGGAACGGCAAAGCACCGGCCTGCCTTGCGTAGGTTTGAAGGGAACCGTTGTCTCAGACCCGCACGCCGAACAGGTGGTCCTGGTTTCAGGACGCACCCTCTGGGATCCTCGCGCGCGCTTGGCCTTGCACTGTTTGCAGTGCTTGGGGTCGTTTTTGAATTGCTTATCGTGGAAAAACACCTGCTCGCCGGCGGTGAACACAAAGTCGGCGCCACAGTCGCTGCACTTCAGTACTCGATCGGTGAATTCCATTGGCCGGCTTCCCCAAAACAGGGAAGTCCACCGAAATCGGCTCTGATTCTTAAATCGTGCCGGTCCCGGTTCCCTGTTTCCGTTCGTCTGTCATAACAAGGGCCCGGACCGCCTTTCAAAGAAGCGGTATATCAAAAAACCTTCCCAGGTAAACCGGAAATCACAAATTACACGATCGTTAACGAGAGACGAAAACGATCTAAATGAAACGCCATCGAGGAATCGAGGTCATGTTTTGTCGGGGGTTTTAGGGCGGCCTCCGATTTCACTTGACCGGAAGCCGCCTGGGACGACGCGTTTCGCGACGGGTTGAAAGTTAACTTAATCCTGCTCTTTGCGAGCCTTCTTGCGATTCCGCTTGCGCGCCAGTGCTGCTTTGACGCGGCGCTTTTCACCGGGCTTAAGGTAATAGGAGTGACGTTTTACTTCCTTGATAATGTCTTCCTGCTGTACCTTGCGCTTGAACCGGCGAAGCGCATTCTCGAGCGGCTCGCCCTCTTGCACGCGAACCTCTGCCAAAGAATCCCACCTCCGAACCTGCCTTAAAGGCTTCACTTATCATACTTGAGTTCTGTCTGGTAGCCAACACGCCGGAGGGTAATCGGTTCCTTTTGACGGTGAATTCACCGTCAAACTTCAACAAAATTCAGGATTATTGCGATGGATACGGGAGCACGTGCTGGTTTGGACCCCTGACCCTCTTGCGAGTAAACTTCTATTGTGAGGTGCCATGATTCGCAGCTATCAGGGCAAGCTGCCCCAGATTCCTTCCAGTTGTTATATCGACCCCTCGGCGCAGATCCTCGGTGACGTGGTCTTCGGAGAGCGCTCGTCGGTGTGGATGAACGCCGTGGTCCGCGGCGACGTGAACTCCATCCGCGTCGGCTCCTGCTCCAACGTCCAGGACTGTGCGGTGCTGCACGGGCAGCGTAACCTGTATCCCGTGATTGTCGGCGACTGGGTTACCATCGGTCACAACGCCACCGTCCACGGCTGCACGGTGGGAGACACGGTGGTGATCGGCATGGGCGCCCGGGTGCTCAACAACTCGCGGATCGGCGAGGGGTGCATCATTGCCGCCGGGTCGGTGGTTCCCGAGAACACCGCGGTTCCCCCGCGGACGTTGTGGGCCGGCGTTCCGGCGAAGATGCGGCGTGAGCTCTCCGACAAGGACCGGGCGCTGATCCTCCAATACGCGCATAACTACCTGGATTACGTGGAGATCTATCTTGCCGAGTCGGACAAGTGATCCGCACGTGACATTTTGTTCATCCAGTCTATTCTCCGCGCCGTTTAGCATCTATTAGGGGGTGGAGAATACGCGCCAGAGCACGTTCCGTTTGTTTTTCTTCCTGGCAATGATGGTGTGCGCCGGCTCCCGCCTTGTCGCGCAACAGGATCACGCTGCCTTGCCGGACGCTCCTCAACCCCAGGTGCAAGCCCATGACGGTGTGAATGTCCGAGACGTGCCGCGTGACGTGATTTTCGACCAGGGGGCCATCTGGAGCAGCCCGGCGCGTCTGCGGGCACGTGATTCGAAGTGGCTCGTACCGCTCGCTCTGGCCACGGGCGCCGCCATTGCCACGGACCATCGCGCCATGTCTCAGGTCGTGACGCATGATGCCAACTTCAATAATGCCAATACAAATACCTCGAATGTGCTGATTGGAGGATTCATTGCAGCTCCCGTGGTTCTTTATGGGTACGGGCATTTCCGGGAGAACGACCACGCACGGGAATCGGGCCTGGAGAGCGCAGAGGCGCTGCTGGATGGGCTGGTAGTGCAGCAGGGCATCAAGCTGATCGCCTGGCGCGAGCGGCCCGCGGTGGACAGTCAACGGGGCCGTTTCTTCCAGTCGAGCGCCGGTTTGGACTCGTCATTTCCTTCTTCGCACAGCGTTTTAGCGTGGGCAACGGCGTCTGCGATTGCCGGCGAATATCCCTCGCGGTGGACCCAGATCTTTGCCTACTCGGCGGCCACGAGCGTAAGCCTGACCCGTGTGCTTGGCCAGCAGCACTTCCCATCGGATGTGCTGGTCGGCGGGACGGCGGGGTGGCTGGTGGGGCGGTACATTGTTCACCGGCGTGGGCACAGAGGCTGGACGAGATAATGCTCGGCAAGTGTGGCCGACAAAGCTTCTAGGCGCCGGCCGGGGCCAGCAGCGCCATGCCCTCGTCGCCGCGGAGGTTGCTTGCCCGCTGATGCCAGTAGGGATAGATGGGCTGGACAGCGCTGGCTTCATCAAGCTTCTTCACCTGTTCGTGGGTCAGGTTCCATCCCGCCGCGCCCAGATTTTGGCGCAACTGCTCCTCGTCGCGGGCTCCGATTATGACCGACGAGACAGTGGGTCGCTGCATCAGCCAGTTGAGGGCGATCTGCGGGACGGATCTGCCGGTCTCGGCGGCCACCGAGTCCAGCGCATCGACCACCCTGTAGAGATACTCATCCTCGACCTGCGGGCCAGCCCCGGCGGTCTTGTGGAGTCGGCTAGTTTCGGGCAGCTTCTGTCCCCGGCGGATTTTACCGGTCAGCCGGCCCCAGCCAAGCGGACTCCAGACCAGCGCACCGACCTTCTGGTCCACGCCGAGCGGCATCAGCTCCCACTCGTACTCGCGGCCGACAAGCGAATAGTAAACCTGGTGGGCGACAAACCTTATCCACCCATAGCGGTCGGCGACGGCGAGGGACTTCATGAGGTGCCAGCCGGAAAAATTCGAACAGGCAATGTAGCGCACTTTGCCTTCGCGGACGAACTTGTTGAGAGTGTCCTGGACTTCTTCGATGGGGGTGACGGGGTCGAAGCCATGAAGGTGGTAGATGTCGATGTAGTCAGTGCCCAGGCGGCGCAGGCTGCCCTCCAGGGCCCGGCACAGGTGATAGCGCGAGGAGCCGAGATCGTTGGGGCCGTCGCCGGTTGGGTAATAGGCCTTGGTGGAGATGAGCGCCTGATCGCGCTTACCATTGAGGGCCTGGCCGAGGACCTCTTCCGACTTACCGTCGGAGTAGCCGTCGGCGGTGTCGAAGAGGTTGATTCCGGCGTCGAAGCAAAGCCCCAACAGGCGGCGAGCTCCTTCGACGTCGGTGTTGCCCCAGGCCTTGAAGAACTCGTTGCCGCCGCCGAAGGTGGCGGTGCCGAAACTCAGCGCTGAAACCTTGAGGCCTGAGCCTCCAAGAATACGATATTCCATGGGCGTTTGGATGCGGCGAAAAGCGTGACGATTCAGGATGAGGGATCGGCCCCGTCTCTCATAACGGCGATCGTCTGTGACGGTGCGAGGCGGAAATATCCGATGGAATTCCGCCCATTTAGGGCTGTTTTTGCGTCGAAAATCGACACGAAAGGGCCAGAAATGAATGAAAAAACGGGGCTATGTTTACCGTTTGGCTACTAGGATTCGAATCATAAGTTGTTTATTTAGTGATACTTGCCTTGGATGTCGATGGCGAAAAGGTGCTTGAGTGAGGTGAGGGGGGGGAGGGGTGGCTGGGGGGTACGGGCCAGGCACATACCTGACGGTTGGAATTGGACAGGAGATTCTCACACTTCCAGTGTGCGCGTCCGGCGGGTATTTGTACGCAATGGCGATCAACGAGGCTACGGGCGAGGAAGCCTTCCTGGGCGGGCCTGCGACACGGGATTATGAATTTTAGTTCCTCACACGGGTAAGAAGAATGACTATCAAGGGCGCAGATGCGCGGATGAGGAAAGGCCGCGGGCAGGAACTGAGAGCCAAGCGAGAGAAGTTCCCCCTTGGCGATTTCTCGCCAAGGGGAACTGGTTCTGAAGCAAGGTCAAGCCCAACGGGGCACAGACGATCCGGTCGCTACCATCTGTTGGGTGAACCGTGGCAGGTGCCGACGCCTTTGTCGCTATAGACACCATTCGCACCCGGTGCAGGAAGTGTAGGGCCGTTGCTTAACGCTGTAGGACCTGCCAGTGCCGACTCGAAATCCCACGCGTAGCCGTTCTCCTTAAGCGTCAGGCCCAACACGCCCCAGTAGTACCCGGAATACGCCTGGAGATTCTGTGCGTTGAAATTCACGTTGCCGCTGGGATCCTCCTGGTTTGTTTCGTTTGCGCCACTCGTGACAGGGGTTACGACGATCGGATCGAGTGTCTCGCCGCCGGTGCCCACGATGAATTCCCGTATACCCTTTCTTGGATCGGGCGTCCCATTTGGATCAAGGGGTTGGTAGCGGGCATATAGGTGGTCGTGTCCGTTCAGCACCAGGTCGGCTCCATACTGATAGAGCAGTTGCCAAAAGGCCTGAGCTGTAATGCCCTCCTGGGTGATGCCATTGGTAGCGCTGAACGTGGGTTGATGCCAGTAGGCGGCGGTGCACGCGGAATGATTCGCTTCGAGATCCTTCTTCAGCCATTCGAGTTGGGCGGCAAACCACGAGCCAGTTGTGGAGCAGCCGCCCGGCTGGGTTTCGCACTCAATATTGAGCGAGATAATGTGCCAGGAGCCGAGGTTATAGGAATACCAGCCATCTCCGACTCCGACAGGGCCGCCCGCCGGTACGGTGGATCCAACCCCACCGGTCTCCTCGAAGTGCCCCGCCTGTCCATCAGGCCGCGGGATGGGTTGGGGGTTGGGAGTGGTAGCGGCCGGATAGCCGCAGCCGGTCATCGTTGATGGGCAGGGGTCGGCGAGCGTAGTCGTGATCGGTTGCCCCGTGGTATCGACCTGAAAGCCGTTGAAGTAGGAGAAATAGCCATAACCGGCGACGCCGGTGGCGCCATGCTCGTCGTAAAACTCGTGGTTGCCAGGGGCCGGCCGGGTGATCATTTTGAAAGCGCCATAGGTCAAATCGTACGAGTTCTCAAAGTCCTCATATTGTCCCACCTGGTATTGCAGATCTCCGGCGATCGCGACGAGGTCAGGCATCATAGCCTCAATCTCATTGGCGGTAGCCTCCTGGGATTGCCACAGGGAGGTGGTGGTGTAGGGGGCCTTGGGGGTGCCGCAGGTTTCACCCGCCTTTTCGCCAGGTTCCGTCTCGCCTGGCTGGCAGGAGATGTCGCCGACCACCGCAAGCACAGGCGCAGTGCGGTTGGCCTTTGCGTAAGGCCACGGATTGTCTGGCGCCGAATTACTGTTCGGCCACTGATTGTTGGAGTTTTGATTCTGTGCGTTTGCTGTCGAGGCAAATGCGAGCATCGAGACGGCGGTTCCAAAGAGCACCGCCGCTCGGAACCTGCCTTGGATCATCTTCATGCAGACCTCCGGTTCGGATTTGTGGTTGGGGATTACTTGCCAAAACGTTGGGGAATACTGCCAAGTCGGGGAAACTTGCCAATCCACTTTCTTCTACCTGTTCAACATTTCCTGTATATATCGAAGATGTTAAAAAGCCGTTACAGCGGTTATTGGGGGTCGCCAAACCGATCGGCGAACGGAATATTTCCGGCGCACGCAATGCGGTGCTCAGGCATAGCGAAACAGGGCCATGAAACCAAAGTCCATGTGCTGCTGGATATGGCAGTGAAACAGCGTCAGGCCCGGCTGGTCGGCGACCAGATCCACCGTGGCGCGTCCGTATGCGGGAACGATCACCGTGTCTTTCCTGATGCCGGCAGTGGGCTTGCCGTTGAGTTCGACGAGCTCGAACAGATGCCTATGGATATGGAGAGGATGAGAATCGTCGCTGCGATTGTGAAACACAATCCGGTAGCGGCGCCCCTGCCGGAACACGAATTCCTGTTCATGCGGATATTCTTTGCCGTTGACGAGCCAGTGATTGATTCCATTAGGTCCGCCGGGCACTTTTTCAAAGACCATGTCGATGGTGTGGTCGGGCGCGGGATGCGGCGCGGTGGCGCCAAAAATTGTGTAGTCCCAGCGCGACATCGGAAGCGGGGCCCATCGCGCGCGCTGCTTTTGATTGGCGTACTCCACCACCAGCCCAAGGCCGGATTGCCGCGCGACATCGCGGATCTCCCCTAAAATCCAGACGCCCGGGTTATTCATCTCCACGATCGCATCGACGCGCTCGCCGGGGGCGATCTCAATGAGATCGACCGGCTGAGGCGACGGCACGGGATTGCCGTCGAGAGCGATTACCTGAAACTTGTGGCCGGGCAAAGCCAGGCGATGAATTTGGGCAGCGCTGGCGTTGAGCAGGCGCATCAGGACGCGCTGACCCGGCTGCACGCGGAGGGGTTCCCCGGCTCCGAGCATTTTGTCGTTAATCGAATAAAGAGGGGCGCTCACCTCTAATCCGTTGGCCCGCAGGTCTGGAGTGGCGGGTTTCTCGGGCATTGGGTCCCTGGGATCCGGCGCCATCTCGTCCTGATCCATCGTAGACAGAAAATATTGCCATTCACGCAGAGCCAGAAAGACTTCCTGGTCGTAGTGCCCAGGGTCATTTGAGGAGTCGATCATGAAAAAACCGAACTGGCCGGTGTAGGCGCCCCGGTGCAGATCCATCATGGCCGCGGTGTGCGAGTGGTACCATCGCGAACCCGCCGGCTGGGCGACGAATTGATAGCGCCGGCGGCCGTGAGGGGGGACCGGAGGGGTGCCCTCCTCCTCCACTCCATCAACTTCCGGCGGAACGAACAGGCCATGCCAATGAACGTACTCCGGAACGTCTGTGTCGTTCACAACCTCAACGGTGATGCGCTGGCCCTCGCGAACCCGCAGGAGGGGACCGGGGACTTTATTGCAGTAACCGATGGTGCTGATGACAACCTGCGGGGCCAGCTCGACCAACATGGGCGCAATTTGGAGCGTGAAATCCGCCGCACGCCCGGTGGCCTTGGGGTGGGACATCGCTGTCATCGGATCCTGCAGGGAGGCAGGCAACTGCTGGAGGCCTGCCGGCTTCCCAAACGCGGGCCGCAGCTTGCCTGCCCCGGCCGCGATCATGGTAGCCCATCCAAGCCGTACAAAATCCCTTCGCTTCACGCGATCCTCATCCCAACAGGCGACAGAAGTTGGCTCATCCGATTGCAGTTTCTCAGATATGCTGGCGAAGCAACGAGCAGCGGGATTCCCGTCACCTGCTGGCTTACCGCATCGAAGGGCAAAAAGAGCATGAAAACGTCTTTTTGATCAAGCTCGTTAGCAATTATGTGGACCGGCCGGATAACTAGAATAGAGTGCATGGCAATTGTTACAGGACGATGAACGGCATCCACTCAGCTACCCGCAGTGAAGCGTGAGAGCAGGACCCAGCTCTGGAGATTCAAAAGCGGGCAGCAAACTACACTCTCGGCGCGGCCGAGTCGCTCGCGATGAGTCGACCTTCCGGAGGGTATCACCATCGATGCGTCGGCCAGTTGCGGGCGGATGAAAATCTTCGCGTTTCAGGGGGTGCCCGGCGGGAGGGCGGTGACGTGAAACTTCCCAATCGCGCACCACTCGCCCAGAACCGCTAGTTGTGGCAATTAGGGACCGGGCGCCGTCATTCCATTCAGGGGAGCTCCTGGCGACATTATAGTGAGAGGGTCTTGGAGTTGGGCCTCATTCGATGATCACGAGAAGAGTTGCCACCACGTCAGCGTTTGCATTCGCTGTATTATTTTCACCCTCCCGGGCTAAGGCTCAGATCGAGAGGGTTCCTGACGCGTCAACGGCCGTCAGCATTGCGGAGAGGGCATTCATCAAGAGATACAGCATCGAGTTGATCGAATCGGAGCGACCGTTTTCAGCCACGATGCGGAATGGCGTTTGGCATGTGAGCGGAACTCTTTATTGCCGTGACGCTAAAGGCAATCCAGTCAAAGGTCTTTGCGCGGGTGGGACCGCAGAGGCGGATGTTAGGCCCTCCGATGGATTGATATTGCGTATGATCCATACGAAATAGTTGCGATCCCCGGGGCGCAGACCTGTAGGAGAATTGAATTTGTCCGGATTGCGCCTGAATCACCGCCGATACTTCCCTTTGCCCGACCTTCGCACTTTTGAGATGCGCCGCTTCGGTCAGTGGCTTACCCGGCCGTGGAGTCCGGCTTCGAAGCTGCGGCGGTCGAGGCGCGGGAGTGCTCGGGCTACCTTGTCGGGAAAGAGCGGATAGTGGCGGGCGGCGATGAGCAACTCGGGGACGCACCACAATTCCTCTTCAGACGTCATCCAATGGCGGCTGGGGTCCGGGTGGCGAAGGCGGTCGAGGTCGACAGGGACTGAGTAGGCGCGGAGGGTGCGCTCTCCGCGCAGGTTGTAGTAGTGCTCGAAATAGCTGAGCGCCAGTTCGCGCAGAGTGCGATAGACGGGCGCGCGGAAGCGGATTCCGGCGTAGTTGGACTTGGCAATGCCTCCCCAGAGGCCGCGCTCGCGGTAGAGGGCGATGACGTGGTCGTCGTCGTGGATGGCCTCGAGATCCATGAGCAGGGGCCGGTGGCCCTGGACACTGAGGGCGGCGGCGGCCAGCAAAGCGCCTTCAAGGCAATGGCCACTGCGCTCGCGCAGCACGCGGCGCGGGGAACCGGCGGTGTCGGCGTACCGGTAGGTGAGCGCGTCAATGAACTTCTGGATCCTGACCGGGGTGTTCAAGGCGCGCAGGGTGCGCAGTTCGGCAGGCGTCAGGCAGAAGCTCTCGCCACGGCGCGGCGAGGACGGTTTGGTGCGCTTCAAGGGCAAAGGCCTGAGCTCCCGAGAGTTGGGGCGATTATAGCGGAGCAGGTCTGGCGATCGCGGCGATTGCCGTTTGTTGGCATCTCACCGGAGGAGCTCAGCGGTCGCAGTCTGGTATCGCTTCTGGGGGAGGAGATCGCTCGGCCGTAATCGAACTCCGCATCTCCGAGGGTGCGGCGGGCGGCGCTCGCGATCTTGCGACACTTCTGGATGAAGACTTGCGATTGCCATCATCCCAGGAGCAGGGCAATCGCATTTCAAGATACGGGAAGATTTCGTCTCGAAAGGGCACGGCTCCACAGCTTGGTGAAGAAGTGTCAAAGGGGTTACTTTATCTCTGCAGGCAGTTTCGTTCATAAGTTTGCATGCGCGGCGACGATAAGCGGCAGGCATCGATGTTCACTTATGTGAGGTGGAACAGCGGCTTCCCGGCGACCGCCCGATACGTCGGATACGAGCGATGGTGGACCTGGCGCTGACAGCGCCTTGCCCCCACTCCTCCCAGCGTGTTTGACTCGTTACCGAAGGCGGAATCCATCCATGCCCTATATCCTCGCCCTCGACCAGGGCACCACCAGTTCCCGCGCCATCCTCTTCAACCAGGACGGCGCAATTGCAGCGGTCGCCCAGCACGAATTCCAGCAGTTTTACCCCCAGGCCGGCTGGGTGGAACACGACCCCACGGAGATCCTCACCAGTCAGATGAGCTGCGCCGTCGAGGCTCTCGGCAAAGTCGGCGCGCGCCCCCGCGACATCGCCGCCATCGGGATTACCAACCAGCGCGAGACCACCATTGTCTGGGATCGTGCGACCGGGAAGCCCATCCATCCCGCCATCGTCTGGCAGGACCGCCGTACCGCCGCACTCTGCAAGGAACTCGAGGATCGCGGCTTCGGCGATACGGTTTCATCCAGGACTGGCCTGGTCCTCGACCCCTATTTCTCCGCCACCAAGGTCCGTTGGATCCTCGACAACGTCGAGGGCGCCCGCGCCCGTGCCGAGCGCGGAGAGCTGGCCTTCGGCACCGTCGATAGCTGGCTGATATGGCATCTGACCAGCGGGCACCGTCACGTTACGGACATGACCAACGCCTCGCGCACGCTTCTGTTCAACATCGTTAAAGGCGAGTGGGATCCCGAATTGCTCGAGATCTTCGGCGTACCCGAAAGCATGTTGCCCGAGGTGGTCTGGTCCAGCCAGCATGTCGGCGAAGTGACCACCTCCCTCGGCTTGGCGGGCGCGTCCATCGCGGGGATCGCCGGCGACCAGCAGGCAGCTCTCTTCGGCCAGCTGTGCTGGAGCGCGGGCGAAGCCAAAAACACCTACGGCACCGGCTGCTTCCTGCTCCAGAACATCGGCACGGAATTTGTCCGCTCAAAGCATCGCCTCATCACCACCCTTGCAGCTAGCGCGCGCCAGCGTCTTGAATATGCGCTGGAAGGCAGCATCTTCATCGGCGGCGCAGTGGTGCAGTGGCTGCGAGACTCGCTGAAGCTGATCGGCTCCTCAGCCGACGTCGAGTCGCTCGCCGCCGGCGTGCCCGACTCGGGCGGCGTGATCTTTGTCCCCGCCTTCGTAGGCCTGGGCGCGCCCCACTGGGATCCGCACGCCAGCGGTATGTTGATCGGTCTCGGCCGAGGCACCAAGCCAGGCCATATCGCCCGCGCTGCTCTCGAAGCGATCGCCTTCCAGGTGGCGGACGTGCTGGATGCGGTCCAAAGCGAAACCGAAACGCCTCTGGGCGCACTCCGCGTCGACGGCGGCGCCGCCGTGAACGATCTGCTGATGCAGTTCCAGGCGGACGTCCTCGGTGTTGCCATCCTCAGGCCGCAGGCGACTGAAACAACGGCGCTCGGAGCCGCATATCTGGCCGGCTTGGCCACCGGTTTCTGGGCCAATCCTGAAGATCTGAAGGTTAAACGCCAGGGCGACGGGCGCTTCGAGCCTAGGATGGAGGCCGAGGAACGCCAACAACTGCGCGACCGCTGGGCCAAAGCCGTCGACCGCGCCAGGGGTTGGAACGCCTAGCCCCAACACCGTTCAATAAGCATGTGCGAAGCTCAATTTCTGGGTGCCCCACTCTCGCCGCGTCTTTGCTCTTGCGGCTGGGGTGGGATGGGCGACAACTTTCCTACGTGCAGACTCTTAAGTGAAGCGCATTGCACGTGGCCCGGTATTCTTACCTGGTTTGTCCCCACAGAAAGAGACGACCCCGCCACTCAAGTTCATCGCGAAGAGCTCCCCCCCATCGCTTGTCCGGTCGATTCTTCCTTGCGCACAATTACCCGCCCAGCGCGCACACTGAATTGTGAGGCTCATACGTCCCATACCGTCTGTCAGCCATGTAGCCGGTCCGTACCCCAGCCCACCCCTGTACCCAACTTAGGCACCTTGTCGCCATCGGCACCCAAGGCAACTATCACTAAATAAACAACTTACGATTCGACCCCTAGTGACCGAACGGAATGATTATCCCGTTGACGCATGCGTATTTTCATGGGAATATGCGTGTAACCGAGGCAGGTGATGAATCTTTACTCTCTGACGCGCCGGTTTCAGACAGAAAAAGATGCACACGATCATCTGGTCAAAACGCGCTGGCCGAAAGGCGTTCGCTGCGTGGTGTGCGATCACGGCAAGTGCTGGCCGATCGAGTCCACCAACAAGACTGGCGGCCCGCGGCGTTTGTTTCAGTGCGCTTGCTGTAGGTTTCAGTTCAGTGCGACGACCGGCACTCTTTTCCATTACTCCCACCTTCCATTGACCAAGTGGTTCGCGGCGATCTCTTTGATGAGCGATGCCAAGAAGGGCATTTCGGCCAGCCAGCTCGGGCGTGATATCGGCATGACTTACAAGACTGCCTGGTATGTGGCTCACAGGATCCGCGAAGCCATGCGGGAAGCCAAAGACATTCAGCTGGGAGACCCCAACACCACCGTAGAGATCGATGAAGCCGACATCGGAGGCCAGCTTCG